>Ga0073914_10000194_pt1 | contig 12433 bp, 8 predicted proteins | sample GWRWT4_30Apr14_FD_71481 | JGI IMG/M metagenome (GOLD analysis project Ga0073914, IMG submission 71481) | Sand microcosm microbial communities from a hyporheic zone in Columbia River, Washington, USA - GW-RW T4_30-Apr-14 | ecosystem: Engineered > Artificial ecosystem > Sand microcosm >... | reverse complement strand
GTGATCGCGTCGGTCGTCATCGGGCAAAGCAAGGGCATTCTGGAGGCGGCGCAATCGCTGGGCATCCCGGTCTTCATCCTGGGCCCGCTGTTCCCGGCCGAGCTGCCGGCGATCGGTGGTGCGCCCCGGGTTCAATACCAGAACTGGCCTGCACTGTTCAACTGGGCCGAGGAGCAAAAGGGCTACGCGCTCGCCAAGGTGCTGCTGCAGGCGGCGCTGCGGCAAAACGCCGTCGCGGATGATGGCCACATCCATGTCGTGGGTTTGGGCGGCGACCCCAGCTGGTTTGGCTCGGGCTTGCGCCAGGCGGGTTTGAGGCGCGCGGTGGCAGAGCACCCCAAGGCGGTGTTGAAGCAGGTGGTGCCCACGCACTGGGCTCAACCAGAAGGCCAGCAGTACACCGCCAGGCTGCTGACGCGCTTTCCGCAAGCCAGTGTGTTTTGGGCGGCGAGCGATCAACTGGGCGCCGGCGCCGCACGGGCGCTCATGGCGGCGGGCAAAGTGCCTGGCCAGACGGCCTTCACCGGCGGCCTGGATTTGTCCGCGCTGGGCCTTGACCTGGTCTCCCAGGGCCAGTTCGTGGCCACGGCCGCCAGCCCCTTGCTGTCCTATGCCCAGGTGGCCATCCTGGTGTATGACTACCTCCAGGGCAGGGACTTCGAGGCCGAGCTGGGCCGCGAGATCGAGTTCCCGACCTTGGTGGCCACCCGGGACAACGCCGCGCAGCACCTGCGCTTGGGCCAGTGCGCGCACCGCATTGATTTCAAAGCGTTCTCCAAGGCGCACAATCAAAAGCTCGCCCGTTACAACTTCTCGTTCGACGCTTTCCGAGAGGCCGCCAGGGCATGCGCCCGACCCTGACATGCGAAGCGGACCCAAAACCCTCTCAAGGCAGCTGCTCATCCTGGTGATGGGCTACACGCTGCTGTTGTCGATCCCGGTCGGCTTGGTCAACGTGTGGATCACCCACCGGCAGGAAGCGGCCCGCCAGCAGGAGCAGGTGGCGTCGGTCAGGGCCTTGTTCGGTCTGCAACTGGCCAAAGCCGTGTGGGATTTTGACCAGGCCTCGGCGCAGCAGATCCTGTCGCAGCTGGACCGCTTTCCTGCGCTGCAGCGCGTCGAGGTCGTCTCGCCAGATTTGCGTGCCGGCTATGTCAAGAAGGGTGTGGCGCCCGCTCCTGCTGACGAGGTGCAGAGCTATCCGCTCATGTCGCCTGAGGGTGACCTGGAGATCGGCCAGCTGCGGCTGAGCCTGGACAGGGCGGCCTTGCATGAGCAGGTGTGGGTCGGTGTCGGGCGCACCATCGCACTGGTCGGTGTGGAGATGGTGCTCTTCGCCATCCTCATCTTCGCGCTCATGCGGCGCAGCGTCACGTTGCCGGTGCTGGCCTTGTCCCGCCATGTGCACAACATGACCCCGGACCGGCTCAACGAGCCCGCGCCGTTGCCGCGCACCAAGGTGCCCAACGAGTTGCATGAACTGGCCAACGGCGTGACCCGCTTGCAGCGGGAGTTATGCGAGCAGCTGGCGCAGCGCGATGCCATCTCACGCACCTTGCAGATGAGCGAGGCGCGCTTGAAGTTGATCGCCGATGGCACCCCCAACCAGCTGTGGACCGCGCAGGCCGATGGCGCGCTGGACTACGTCAGCAAGAGCGCACTCCAGTATTCGGGCGCCGAGGTCGACCAATTCCTGGGCCAAAGCTGGACGGCCATGATCCACCCCGATGATTTGCCCTTGTGCAAGGCGCACTGGGCCGAGTGTCTGCAGACAGGGGCGATGTACCAGATCGACTGCCGACTGCGGCGTTTTGATGGCGTGTACCGCTGGCATGCCCTGATGGCCGTGCCCCACCGCGACGACTCTGGCGCCATCGTGAAATGGTTTGGCTCCAGCACGGACATCCACGGGCGCAAGGAGGCCGAGCATGCGCTGGACCAGCACCGCATTCACCTTGAGCAGCTGGTGTCGGAGCGCACCGCAGCTCTCTTCACGGCGAAGGAGGAGGCCGAGGCCGCCAGCCGCGCGAAGAGCACCTTCCTGGCCAACATGAGCCACGAGATCCGCACGCCCTTGAACGCCATCGTCGGGCTGGCGCAACTCATGCGGGGAGAGGGCGTCAGTGATCCGCAAGCCCAGCGGCTGGACTCGATCCATGGCGCCAGCCACCACCTGCTGTCGGTCATCAACGACATCCTGGACCTGTCCAAGATCGAGGCGGGCCGGATGGTGTTGGAGCACATCGATTTCTCGACAGAGCAGCTCCTCCATGGGGTGGTCTCCATCGTGGCCGAATCCGCGCGCAGCAAAGGCTTGGTGCTGCAGGTCGATGCCGAGGGGGTGCCCCCGTGGCTTCGGGGTGATGCCACCCGTTTGAGGCAAGCCCTGCTCAACTACGCGGGTAATGGCGTCAAGTTCACGGCGCGGGGCAGCGTCACGCTGCGTGCCCGGGTGCTGCACCAGGACGGCGATGAGCTGCTGCTGCGCATTGAAGTTCAGGACACCGGCATTGGCGTGGCGCCCGACAAGCGGCCGCTGCTGTTCCAGGCGTTTGAGCAGGCCGATGCCTCGACGACGCGCCAATACGGCGGCACGGGGCTGGGCTTGGCCGTGGCCAAAGGCATTGCCCAGCTGATGGGCGGTGAGGTGGGCGTGGACAGCACCGTGGGCGTGGGCAGCACCTTCTGGTTCACCGCCAGGCTGCAGCGGGGCCAGGAGGTGGGGGCGGCGGTTTCGTCGGCCAAGGCGAAGGCGCTGAACGCGGACGGCAGGGGTGAGCAAGAGGGGCTGCGGCGTTGCGCGGGCGCCAGCATCCTGGTGGTGGAAGACAACGCCCTGAACCGGGCGGTGGCCGAGGGGATGTTGCAGGCGGCGAGCATGAAGGTCGAACTCGCGTGTGATGGGCTGGAGGCGTTGACCAAGGCGCAGGCGCAGTCCTATGACCTCGTCTTCATGGACATGCAGATGCCCGTCATGAACGGGCTCGAATCCACCCGCGCCATCCGGGCCTTGCCGGGCTGGGCCCACACGCCGATCGTGGCGATGACGGCCAACGCGTTTGGCGAGGATCGTGCGGCGTGCCTGGCCGCGGGCATGAACGACTTCCTCACCAAGCCGGTGGACATGCGGGCCTTGAACGCGGTGTTGGTGAGGTGGTTGCCTCAGCAGTAAGGCAGCAGCGCTTGCGCGGCCTGGATGCGCAGGCCCAGTTCGATGGTGTCGTCGTTCATGACTTCCAGCAGAAAGCTCTTGGGCGAGCGCGGATGCACCTCTGCGTCCACAGGGCTGAGTCGTTCCAGGGCCTGCTGAAAGTCAGCGCGTTTGATGCTGGCCAGGCGGCTCAGCAAGTCGGCCTGGCCATCGGGGCTGGGCGGGATGTCCAGCCAAGGCGTGTCGGCGAACACGGGGGCGAGGTCTGGCGCCACGAAGGCCGACCAGTTGCCCGTGGGCGCCTGAAGGGCCGGCACCACGGGCGCGTCCACCATCAAGCCAACGCGTTCTGCGGCGATGCCGCGCAAATAGCGCAGGCGCAGCGCGTCGAGGAAGGCCATGGCCTGGGCCGCAGGCAAGGGCTCCAGCAGCGAGAACCAGATCTGATAGCCATCGATACCCGAGACCGCGATGGCCGGGGCGGGCAAGGCCAGATCGGCCTGAACGCCGCGCCACAAGGGGGACAGGGCCTCCCAGTCGGCAGGCCTGGACAGCGACAGGACCATGGCGCGCACCTCACCCGGCGCATCATCGGGGGCGTAGAGGCGTTTCAACTCGGCTTGCAGTCTGTTCATGGGGGGCTCAAGAAGGGGGCCGGTCGAGCATACTGGATGCCCCATGGATGGCCACTGCACATGATCACACTTCACCATTGCGTCAGCGCTCGTTCTTTTCGCCCCTTGTGGATGTTGGAGGAGCTGGGCTTGCCCTACGAGCTGAAGATGCTGGCCTTTCCGCCCCGGGTTCATGACGCGGCTTACCTGGCGCTCAACCCGCTGGGCACGGTGCCGACGCTGTTCGACGACGGCGTGCGCATGACCGAGTCGGCGGCCATCTGCCAGTACCTCGCGGCGCGCCACCCGGCCGCGTGCATGGACGTGGCGGTGGACGAGCCTGCCTATGCGGCCTACCTCAACTTCCTGCATTTTGGCGAGGCCACGCTGACCTTCCCGCAGACCTTGATCTTGCGGTACACGCACTTCGAGTCACCCGAGCGCCGGCAGCCGCAGGTGGCCGAGGACTACGCCAAGTGGTTCCTGGCCCGGCTGCGCACGCTGGAGCCCTTGTTGGCGCAAGAGGCGTTTGTCTGCGCGGGCCGTTTCACGGCGGCCGATGTCTCGGTGGGCTACGCGCTGTTGCTGGCCAGCCACCTGGGGCTGGCGGAGCGCTTCAAGCCCGCCGTGCAAAGCTACTGGCAACGTTTGCAGCAGCGCCCGGGGTACCTGCGCGCCATGGCAGCGCAGCACGCGGCGGCCTTGGCGCAGGGGGTGTCAACGGTGCCGGCGCCCGACATGCGGTGAGCTGCGCTTCACGCGCCGCCCAGTACCATGGGCGCCATCTGCCGAGAAGGCCACAGGGAGGGTGCCATGCGAGGTCGCGCGTACAAGCGTCCAGTTCAGTCAGGTTTTTTCATCAGGCACCTCAAGGGCCACTACGGGCTGGCCCGCTCGTACTGGTTGCACTCGGTCGTCTTTGGTTGGGTGTTGCTGTACCTGACCGGCCTGGCCGTTGGTCAGCTCGCGGCCGCGAGCTCTGCGCGCTATGTGTCCATGGCCGTGCTGGCCTTTGAACCACTCGCCCTGCTGGTCTGGGTTTGGTCCACCGTTGGCACCTTCATGTCGGCCGTCAAGCAGGTGTTCAGTGGCGAGGGGAGCCGGTTCTGGGCGCTGGCGGCGATCTTGTCATTGGTGTTGGGGTGCATCGGCATGATCCGCCAGCTGTCCACCTTGGGGCCCGCGCTGACCGCGCACTGGGAGGTTGCCATGGGCGAGCAACCCGGCGAGTCGTTCACCCTGACCTTCAGCCGCGATCACCGTGAGTTGGTGTTTGCGGGAGGCGTGAACGAGGGCGCTGCACAGGCCCTGGATCAGGCGGTGATGTCCCGGCTGGGGGTGGTGAACACGGTGGTGCTCGAATCGCCTGGAGGCTGGATCGGCGAAGGTCGGCGCATGGCCGAGGTCATCCGGGCGCACAACCTGAACACCCACGTTGAGCGGGATTGCATGTCGGCCTGCACCCTGGCCTTCCTGGCGGGCCACGAGCGCACGGCCGGCGACCAGGCGCGCGTTGGCTTTCACCAGGCTCGTGCCATTGGCGAGGATCGCCAGCGGGCCACCAGCCAGCGCCCGGCGGGACGGAGCCGGCGCGAAGAAGAGGCCCTGTACATGCAGGCGGGTGTCAGCGCCGCCTTCGCGCGCCAGGTCGTGAACGTGCCCTTTGCCCAGATGTGGGTGCCCACGCGCCAGGAGCTGCTTGACGCGCAGGTGCTCACGCGGTGAAGCGATGCTTTTCGCGTGCTTATCCAAGCTGGGTGTGAAGCGCTGACATGCCATCCTTTGCATGCGCTTTCACCCTTCAGGGACACCATGTTCAGACCAGCAATGCCCCCTCTGAGGCCCATGCAGAAGACCCTGCTCAAAGGCATTTTTCTCTTGCTGGGTGCGCAGGCACTGTCTTTTCCGGCACATGCCCAAAGCATGCCCGAGATCACGCCCAGCCTGAAGAAGATGCTTGGCGGCCTGCCCATCGCCGGCCTCAAGGATGATGTGCAAGGCATGGTCGGCGCCCTCAAGCAGACCAGTTGCGGGGGTGGCCTGACGGGCTGTTACGCCACGCAGTCGGGCCCCATTCAGCTGTATTTTTTCACCAGCAAGCAGGCACAACAGACCTTCCTGCTGGTGATCGACAAGAAGATGACGATGCCGCCGCTGCTCAAGGACAACGTGCAGAAGGCCATGGGGGGCACCTCGCTGGCCTCGCCCATCATCTCGATCTCGACGACGGACTACGCGCTCGACGTTGCCAAGATGCCGCCCGCCTTGCAGAAGGTGGTGCGCGACAACTACTTCAATGTCGGCTCGCTGGAGTTTTCCAGCGGCGTTCAACTGGCCGCCCGGGCCAACCTGGGTGGTGCCATCAGGCTGGCCATGGAGAGCATCGGCGTGCGTGCCGACCAACTGACCATGCGCGCGGCGGTGGTGATGCCCATCCCGACCGACCTGGCGGGCGGCGCTGGCACCGGCATTGGCCTGGCCGATGCCGTGAGCCATGGCGACACCATGAAGCAGGCCGGGGCCAAGGCGGCCATGCCCGAGGCCTTCGTGGAGTTCCAGTTCGCCCCGAATGCCAAGTTGCCGCTGACGATGCCGGCGATGAACCTGACGGATGCCACCTTCTTCCTCAACAACGTGCTGACCTTTGGCTACAAGGGCAACGCGGCGTACAAGGGCCTGAGCGACAAGAAGATCCTCGTGCAGTTCCAGACCCCGCTGGATCCGGCGGGCGCCATGGACTTGCTGGACTTTCAGTTCCGCATGGCCACGCCTGCCAGCTTCACCATGGAAGACGCCGCGCGGGTGATGGTGGCCATGGCCACCCCCGATGTGCGCCTGGCCAAGTACGGCGGCGGTTTCATCCGCAACATCGAGTCGTACAAGGATGTGCTGCTGGGCGTGACCAAGGCCTTGTCGGTGTTCCAGTTCAAGAACCCGCACCCGGTGGAATACCGCTTCGGCGACAGCACCAAGCCTTGGCCCGATGATCCCAAGTACTTCAACATCGTGGTGCTGGGGCCCTTGGCCGAGGAGGGCCCGATGATGAAGCTCGCGGGCGACACCGTCATCCTGGGGCAGAAGATGGGCTGGCTGGACGCGTCCGCCGGGCGCTCGGGCCTGCATGGCGTGGCCGGTGAAGCCATCACCCTCAAGCTGGGGCCACTGGGCAAGACCCGCATCAAGTTCGAGGCCAAAGCCGATGTCGACAAGGGCAGCCAGGACATCAGCCTCAAAGGCAACTTCATGGGCCAGGCGGTCAATGTGATCATGAGCGGCAGCACGCTGACCATCGATGTGCCGCCCAGTTGCGCGAACCCCTTCGAGATCAAGACCAAGGTGTCGATCCAGGCCAGCACCAACATCGCCGACGTGTTTGAAGGCCAGGGCGGCGCCAATGTCGATCCCACCAAGATCGGTGGTTGTGTTGGCAAGCAGCTGGAAGCGGCGCTGAACAAGATCGCGGGCGAGTACAAATCGTTGGGCGGCTACACCGCTGGCCAGGCCAACCAGGCCCTGAAGCAGATGACCGGCTTTGGCAGCAAGTCGTATGAGCAGGCCAAGGACAAGGCCCGTGATGTGGCCAACAAGACGAGCAATGGTGCCACCCAGGCCTTCAACGACGCGGGCAACGCCTTCAAGCGCATCGGCAAGAAAAAGAAGCACAAGAAGGGGCCGGATCCGAAGTTCGCCGGCTCGGTGTTCGATTGGGATTACTACTACGACAACAACCCCGATCTGGCGGATGCCAAGGTTGACCTGGCCCAGCACTGGCGGGACGTCGGCTTCAAAGAGGGCCGCCAGGGCAGCCCCGAGTTCAGCGCCAAGTACTACTGGTCGCGGTACACGGATGTCCAGAAGCTGTGCCCCAACCGCGATCTGCAATGCGCACTTCAGCACTGGCTGGACTACGGTTTGTACGATGGCCGCCAGGGCAGTGCCAATTTCAGCATCGCAAGCTACCTGAACCGTTACGCCGATCTTCGGAGAACTTTCGGCCAGTACAACTACGAGGATGCCTTCGACCATTGGTTCAACATAGGCGAAGAGGAGGGCCGCAAGGGCCACCCGGACTCCACCTTCAGCGGGCCGGTGTCGGGGCCGACGCGTGCGGGCGGCGGCGGTGGCGGCGCCTGGAGCGATGCCGACTTCTGCGACGGGCAGCACGTGACGGGCTTCCGGGTGAACAACGGCAAGACGGTGGACCGCCTGCAGTTCCGCTACCCCAATGGCTGGGCCCCGCCCCAAGGCGGCAACAACGGCTTCAACGCCGATGTCACCTTGCCCAAAGGGGACTACATCGTGCAGGTCAACTACCGCAACGGCAGCCGCCTTGACAGCGTGGCCTTCGTCTCCAACCGGGGCAAGACCTATGGCCCTTATGGCGGTGGCGGTGGCAGCCCGGGCACGTACACGGTCACGCCTGGCGAGAAGCTGGGGTGCATGTCGGGCCGCGCTGGCAACTCCATCGACCAGCTCATCTTCTCATCGACAGGCCCGCGCTGAATCATGAAGAACATGCATCGACTTGGCCCAGTGGCCGCAGCATGTGCGGTCACGCTCTGCCTCATGTCGTCGGCCTGGGCTGATGAAGCGCCTTCCAGGTCCTTCGCGGACGTGGTCAAGGGCTTGGCCCTGGTGCCGGTTGGGGAGCCAGATTCAGAGATGCTGGGCAAGGCCTCGGCCGCGGTGGCCTTCATCCGCAAGATGGAGCTGCCCCAGGCCCACCAGGCCATCAACGAGGCCTTGCAGCTGGATGCGCGCAACGCCTACCTTCATTTCCTGAATGGCTTTGTGTACCACCTGCAGGCCAAGCAAGGCGACACGCAGAAGGCCGAGATCGCCATCGAAGGCTACCAACAGGCCTTGCGCATCGATCCTAGCAACTGGATCGCGCAGGAGTTCCTGGGCCTGGCCTACATGGACCTGAAGCAGTTCGACCGGGCCAAGGCCCAGTTTTCGGGGGTGCTGATGTTGACGCCCGAGAGCACTGTCTCGCTTCAGGGTTTGATGGTGTCCTCCTACCTGACGGGTGATGCCAGCATGGCGTGCGCCATGGCCGATCAGTTCAGGAAGGTCTCCGCCAAACCGCACCTGGGTTTTGTGCGCTCCAGCATCCCGGTCTACGCCTCTTGCGGCAACTTCGAGCAGGCCGATCGGATGCGGACCGTGCTGACCGGGCTGGGCGCCGCGGGCGCGGATGCCGAACGCGTGGACAAGCGGTTGGCCCAATGGAAATCTTTCTACCAGCGGCAGGCGCCAACGGGCGCAGGCTTCGTCAAGGCCAGCCTGAAGAGTGAGGCCCCGACGGATGCACTTCCGCAACGCCTGGCGCAGGCCTTCACCTTGCCGAACCTGGGCAGCCGACCTTCAGCAAGGCCGACGGCCGAAGCTGCCGAAGCTGCCGAAACCCCGGCACCGGTGGAGTCGGCCACGGCCACGCCATCGGCCTTCCCCGTGGTGCCCCGCGCCGACGTGGGCAGTGAGGGCCCCCGCATGGTCCTGATCGACGTGGTGCTGCTGTCCACGCAGGAGCTGGTCTCCACCTCCAAGGGCGTCAATCTGCTGAGCGCTTTGACCTTGCAGCTGGGCGCCGCCAACAACGTGCCTGGTTACTCGTGGTCGAACAGCTCGTCCAGCACCAACGGTGGGCCCGACACGACGAGCACCGCCATCACGCGGGCGGTGACCATTCCGGCGCTGACGTATTCCTTGAACATCGCCAACGCCAACAGCTCTGTGAACGAGGTGCTGGCGCGGCCCACGCTGGCGGCGATCGAGGGCTTGCCGTCCGAGTTCTTCTCGGGCACGAACCTGAGCGCGGGCGTGGTCTCGACCAGCACCCAAGGCGGCACCACCATCGTGCCGCTGGACAAGCGCTTTGGCATCAAGCTGGCCGTCACGCCCATGTTCTTGCCGCAGGGCCAGGTGCAGCTCAAGGTGGAGGCGCAGCGCACCTCGCTGAACGCCAGCGCCGAGAACTCCCGCGTGGCCTACCAGATCGAGATCGGCGAGACCACGGCCAACGCCAACGTTGTCATGAAGCTGGGCGACACCCTGGTCTTGAGCGGCCTGAGCGAGAAATCCTCGTCCAGCACCCGCGATGGCGTGCCGGGCCTGCAAGATGTGCCCGGCCTGCAGTACCTGTTCTCCAACAAGAAGACCAACGACATCCAGCGCTCGGTGCTGATCCTGGTGACCCCGAGGTCACCGGTGCAAATTGCCGAAGCGGGCCAGGCTCAGGGCGCCAGCATGCCGGATGCCATGAAGGCGCTGCGAGAGCGGTTCGGGCTGGCGGCCAGCCTCCCGGCCAACGTCGAGGCGGTCATGAACCAGATGAAGCCCAATGACTTCTTCCGCGAGTTTCGCCAGGGCGATGTGTCGATGGAACGCTGGGACCGCATGCGCACCACGGGCGAGCGCTTGCAGGAAGCCCTGGGCTTCCTGTACTACTGACGCCACTCCTCTTCCGACTTGGTGGTGCATTCCGGATCGGCCGGGTTGACGTTGCAACGGATGCGCTTGATGACCTTGAGCCCGCGCTTGTCGTAGACGCCCTGCTGCGCGATGTCGATCCGCGATTCGCGCAACATCAGCGAGTACTTGTAGGCGTTCTCGGGTGACAACTCCAGCCAGGTGGTGGGCGGGATGCTGTTGTCGGCCTGCTTGATGAACTGCAGCGCGCGGTCGAACTGGCTCAGCCAGTAGGCCCGGGATGGCTCGCCCATGCCTTCCGGAAAGCGGGTCTTGTTGAAGATCATCTGGTAGGTCAGGATCATGATCGGGAAGCGCACGACCGACCCGCTGTCGCCAATGCCCCGGTACAACTCCAGCGGCTTGTAGGCGATGGAGGGCGCGGCCACCATGTCGAGCAGGCCATTGTTGAACTTGTTGGCAAAGGTGGTGATGTCGGCCGACACGGGGATCGCGCCGATGCGCTTGATCATCATGGCCTGCGCCTTGTCGTGGTCGAACGCCGCGATGCGCTTGCCGGCCAGGGCCTCGATGGTGTTGATGCGCCGGTCGTGGACCATCGGGTAGGCCGCGCCCAGCGGCATGATGCCGCCGACCTCGTTGTCGCCTTCCACCATCAGGGACTTGGCCGCTGGAGAGGCGTAAGTCTGGATCAGCTTGCGAACCACTTCATAGCTGCCTGGCATGTCGATCTTGCCGTCGCGCACGATGGTGGTGGATCCGAGCGTGTCAATGGCGCCCGAAGTGCGGTTGAACTGGCGGGCGCGAAAGGCGGTGGTGATGACCGCGTCGCATTGGCCCGCGCGGTAGTCCTCGGCGGCCTGACGCTCGTCGGTGTAGCCCTTGAGCGTGATGTTGGCGCCGAATTTTTGCATGGCCAGCACGTAGTCCTTGGTCATGCTGAACAGGTCGCCCGAGGCGCCCAGCATGTCGTACACGCAGACTTTTTGAGAGGTGGCGGCCTGGGCACTCAGGCTGGCCAGGGTCATCATCAAGGCGGCCAGGCTGCTTCGGGTCAATGGGTTCACGCGGGGATCTCCTGTTTTTGGGTGCAGCCTTGGATACTCGCCAAATCAGCGCCTGCGCACAAGCTGATGCACCCGGCGTGAAGGTTGTAAAGCACGCAAATTGTCACAAAATCACCCCTTGTTGCCATTGGTTTCGGGGTTCTGCGGATCGTGTCTAATCCTCCCTTGGCCACGGGCATTGAGCAGCGTGGCAGACAGAAGAATGCATTTGCGCCGGAATTTCAGCAGTTCAAGACTCGTTCGCTTGCTCAGTGAGGCCGCTTCGGTGGACGTGGACGCGTCCCGCCAGGATGTGGCCGAAAAACTGGGTCTGTGGCTGAGCACGCTCGACACCCTCCAACTCCATGCCGCTCACCAGTCGATCAAAGCGTTTGCCGAAGAGGCGCCCTCGGGCGCGCGGGCCACGACCCACCACCCCCTGGAAGAGGATGTCCAGCGGGTGCGCACGGCCATGGTGCAGGCCATCACGGCGAACGGTTCAACCAAGGCCATCGAGACGGACGCCGGTTACGCGCCCTATCGCCAGCGCTACCTTGAACAACAACGCCACATTGAATCCAAGATTGCTTCATTGAGATCCCACGTCCGGCAAGTCCTGTCCCGGGCCTCACCCCGGCTCAAGCAACTGGCCTACCTGGACACCGTGATGGACCAGGTGATCGGTGGCCGCGAGCAAAGGCTGATGTCCACGGTGCCCGTGCTGCTTGAAAAGCGTTTCGAGCAATTGCGCCGGGCCCAGGCGGATGGTTGGCAAGGCACCTTCAGCCTGGAATGGCAAGAGGTTTTGCTGGCCGAGATGAACGTGCGCCTGCAGCCGGTGGTGGGATTGATGGAAGCATTCAGCAACGAGGTCACCAAGTCACCATGAACAGGATTGTTTTTGCAGCCGCTTTCGCCATCGGCCTGATGGTCGTGGGTTGGGTCGGCGTGGGGTTCATCGGCGCCAGCCCCTTGGCCCTGCTGATGACGGTGCTGATCGCCGCGGTCTACTTGCTGGGCGCGTTCGAACTCCAGCAGTTCCGGGCGGCCACGTCTTCCTTGGCGGCCGCGTTGGCCAGCATCCCGCAACCTTTGTCTGACCTGCGTGGCTGGTTGTCGGGTTTGCATCCCTCCCTGCAAAACGCCGTGCGCTTGCGCATCGAGGGTGAACGCGTGGCCTTGCCGGGGCC
>Ga0073914_10000192_pt1 | contig 12453 bp, 10 predicted proteins | sample GWRWT4_30Apr14_FD_71481 | JGI IMG/M metagenome (GOLD analysis project Ga0073914, IMG submission 71481) | Sand microcosm microbial communities from a hyporheic zone in Columbia River, Washington, USA - GW-RW T4_30-Apr-14 | ecosystem: Engineered > Artificial ecosystem > Sand microcosm >... | reverse complement strand
TCTGATGGCCGGGTGAAATTTCTAAGTTAATCATTTTATTAATTCCTTAAATTTCTTAAATTCACAAAAAATGGAAATGGATGCATTGACCAGCAATTAAACACAAGCCGCGCCTTCAAGAATTCCGACCGCGCGCAGATTACGGTACCAAAGTTCAACCATATGTTCGCGAATAAAACCGTGTCCACCCAAAAGCTGAACCCCATTGTTACCAATTTCCATGGTTTTTTCAGCACAGAATACCTGTGCCAGATACGCCTCACGATGGAAATCGAGACCTCTTTCTGCGCGTGCGGCAGCGCGATAAACCATCATGCGCATGGCTTCGAGTTCAATCGCAATGTTGGCCACCATAAAGGCTACAGACTGACGATGCGAAATGGGTTCGCCAAATGCGACGCGCTCATTGACATAGGCGGTTACGTATTCAAGCATGGCCTCAGCACAGCCCAGTGACATGGCACACAGACCAATGCGGCTTAAGTCGAGCAAACGTTGTAATTGAAAGGGTTTATCGTCAGTGCCCAGTTTATTAATGGCATTCACGGTGACATTGTCGAGCGTGACCTTGCTGGTATTTACTGCATGTAAACCCATGAATTTTTCTTTCTCAATGCTCAGACCTTGTGCGCCTGCGGGCACCACATAAGCACCCGGCACACCGTTTTCATTTGCGATAACTAAAATTTGTTGGGCCACATCACCCAGCAAAACCATGGTTTTAACGCCGTTGAGCACATAAGTCTGGCCTTCTTTTTTAGCGGTTGTGTGCAAGTCAGTGGGCTCGAAACTTGCGCGAGGCTCCATCAATGCAATGGTAGCAGGCACAAAATCGTCAGAAATAAAGGGGCTTAAAAACGCCTCCTGCTGGGCAGGCGTGCCGTTATCAATCACGGCATTAATAAAAGCCAATGGTGTTACCGCACCCAGTGCCAGCGACATATCGCCCTTACCCAGATCTTCGGCATTGAGCATATTGGAAACGGGTGAACGCGGCATGCCCGCACCCCCTACAACTTCAGGAATTGGAATCAGGCTTAAGCCCAATTCCGTGGTTTTTTTATAAAATCCCTCAGGCGCAGCGCCCGCCTCATCCGCCGCACGTGAAATAGCGCGCAATTGAATTTCTGCGAATTTACGCATGGTTTCACGGGTAATGCGCTGTTCTTCGGTGAGTGTAAGATCAAACAATTCAGCGTGTTCGGACATCGTTAATTTCCTCGACTTATCAATAAAGAAAGACCTGGCGCTACTCCAGACCTTCAATTCAAACGTTCGTTTGATTTTTGTCGGGCAATTTTAACGATTTCTGAACAAGATGCCAATCAATTCGAGGAAAAAGTATAAAACGGTGGTTTTGTTAATAATTAGTGCAAGGCAGCTGTTTTAGACAAACCGTCACTGCGAAGAATTTGATGCAAAGGAACAGGTTTGCCAACGCCGTAGCCTTGCGCATAGTCCACCCCAATCTCTTTTAAGCACTGAAGTATGGCGTCATTTTCTACGTATTCTGCGATTGTTTTCATCCCCAAAAACTTGACCATTTCATTAATGGATTTAACCATGGCGTAATCACTTTTATCCGTAACGATATTACGAATAAATGCCCCGTCAATTTTCACATAATCAACCGGCAAATATTTGAGATAGGCATACGAGGATAAACCTGCCCCAAAATCATCCAGAGCAAAACGGCAGCCAATGCCACGCATTTCGCGAATAAAATCGGCGGCATCTTCCATATTGGCTATTGCTATGGTTTCGGTTACTTCAAAAAGCACTTTATCTCGTGGCACTTTCAATTTAACAAACAAATCAAAAATATATTCCAGCATATGACTGTCATTCATTGAATGGCCCGATAGATTAATCGCCAGACCCGAAAAATCCTGCAAACCGCCTTCATGTTCATGGAGCCATTCGAACACGTTCTTAATCACCCAGCGATCGACAGCCTGCATACGATTGTATTTTTCTGCGGCCTGAATAAAATCAGCCGGAGGCAACATAACACCGTCATCATCTTCTACGGAAAGCAACACCTCATAATGTGAACTTTTTGTTGGATCAGTGACCGATGAAATTTTTTGTCCGCGCAAATGCAGCTTATCCTCATCTAAGGCCCTGTTTAAGCGTCCAATCCACTCCATGACATCGTGACGTTCTGTCAGCTGATTGTCGTTCTCATGAAACACCTGAATTCTGTTTTTTCCAGACTCTTTAGCACCCAGACAGGCTTCATTCATTGCCTTAATCACAGCGCTGGCTGAGATCGTTTTACGGTTAATAATCGCCAGTCCGGCACTGGCCGTTACCATAAATGTTTTGCCTTCCCAGCTAAAACGGAAATTTTCAATCAGATGAATCTGGTTATCCAGACTATGATAAGCATCGGACTCATTGGAATTTTTAATCAGCACGCCGTATTCGTCATTGCCCAAACGGGCAACGGCACTGCCTTTGGGTGCCGAGTTCAAAAGAATATCTGCAATATGTTTTAGCAATTGATCGCCCGCATCCAAACCACAGGCATTATTAATTACCTTGAATTGGTCCAGATTAATGCAGCAAATAGCGTGCTCATTTTCTTGTAGTTTCGCTTCCGTTACCGTTTCATTGACAAGACGATCAAATTCTTTTCTGTTTACAAGGCCTGTCAATTGATCATGCATCGATTGGTATTTGAGTTTGCCATAGGCCTCCTGCACCATCCCTTCCAGCCCTTTATCAACCAGCGGCATGTCGAGATCCTGAATAATTTTCACCTCACCTGAATCCAGTGCTTTGACCAGATCAATCAAGGAAAATTCACGATTCTTTATCCCCTGCTGATTCACAAAAGCATAACGCGTAAAATCATCATTAACCCAGGCCAAACGTAAACGCCTTAGTTCTTGTGCATCTTTCTGCTCAATCCAGTTACCCACATAAATATTTTGCGCTCTAACCAGCGACTTTCTAAGTAATGGATATTTCTTCCAGATGCTTTCAGCATGTTCATTACTTTCAGCAAGACGTAGAGCTTCTTCATCTGTCACAAAACGTTTGATCATGTCATTCACTGGAACATAAGTGGCCGTAGAATCAGATGCCTCCAGCTGCGCTCTCAATGCTTTAATTGCCTTTTCGTTATTAGAACTTCGTACTAAAACAGTATCAATACGACGCAGTATCGTATGAAATAGAATTTCTATATTTTGCTGCACGCTGCCAACATAAATCGCCACACATTTTTCAATGATGTCTTCGCATTCTTTCCAGTTGTTCGTTTCTGGTTTTAGCAATGACAGCATCATCACCTCTTTCCAGCCAGCATCTACCAGCGAAAACAACACGGTGGGCAATGCGTTTTGCTGTTCAAATTTCCGGAAGGCATTGATGCAAGTGCTTTTTGCCTCAAGCAGCTTCTGCTGTCCATTACAGGACTCAGTGACACGATTTACATTTTTGCGATATATTTTTTTCTTGATATCCAGAAGTTTATTGACTTCTTCCAGTGCACAATCAAAAACACTCGTATCGCGCTGATAGTTACTCAAGAGCACCGAAATAACCCTGTCCAGCTCTGCCAGGTTTTTGCTTGTACGTATATCACCGGTTTCATCAAACTCCGCAACGCGATTAATTAATAATCGCGCAGGATGAATCTGATTTTCGTAAAACGATTCATCGGTATAAATCAGCTTGCTAATGGGGAGTTTTAATTTCTCAATATTAAATGCAATATCCTTGTTTTTAACTGCGACAAGCATGGACGCAAACAATCGATCGATATTGCTCAATAAAGTTAAATCACGTTCTTTTAAATGCGCCTTGCGATTCGTGTTAAAATATTCAACTGTATTTCTCGCATCGACACTATGGCCTGTTTTTGCCAGCTCTGCCTGTAATTCATCAAGAACCTGAAGCACCTGTTCTGATGTAAATAAAGACGATATTTCATCTTCTTTTATTTGCGTATCTTTATTGTTAGATACCTTATTTTCCTTCTGTGTATTTAACAGGTTGTTCACTGTTTTATAGGCATCACGGGCGATTTTTTGCTGCAAATTAAATCTGTTACGAATGTGATTCGTTTGGTCTTTTGAGCGATTAACAAAAATATCAGAGAAATTATCATCATTATCAGCCGTCAAAATGGTTTTCGATGATAGGGCTGGCGCAGAATTATATTTTTCAGGAGTCCCACTAAGCGCCTTTGTATTCGACAAATTACTTGCTTCCAGAGGAGACTCAGCACTTTCAGTAATTTGATTATTTTTCTCCTTTATTTTTCTATGAGCTATTGCAATTTCTTCCAATGAAATTTCTGGAAGAATACCACTATTAATTAATATTCCATTGATTTCGTCATACAAGGCTCCCAGATGGTTTATAAACTCATCCTCAAATATTTTGTAAATTATTTTTTCTACATAAATTTCAGCAAAAAATTCAGTTAGACTTTCGTTAAATGAATTACAAAAAACCGCCGGCGAAACAGGCATGTCTTCAACATCAAGCTCACAATCAAGCAGTTTTGACAAGCGCAACCTGAGCATTAACAATTGCTCACTAAAATTTGCCTCTGCTTTGGTAATGATTATTTTTGACACTAACCAACTTTCAAAAACTTCTTTATTTATAATTTCTAATTTTTGTTTTTCACTCGTTTCATTATTTGGCTTGAGCTGTATATCAGCCACCATTAAATCCATAGTCTGCATCACATTTTTATGGAAGCCGGTCATAATGCTGCCGCGTTTCGCTTTCAGCGCCCGTGCGGCAATAGAAAAATTCGTTTGAATCATGTTGCTCTTGGCTTGAGCAGCCGCGTCGATTAAACCCGTATCCACTTCAGCAAAAAAACGTTGCAAAAGCGCTGTAATGTTATCGCCCACACAACGGCGCATGAGCGCTTGTACTCTTTGTACATTTTCGTCATTTTTTAGAACACGTTTGGGTGAGTTTTTGTTTTCGAGCTGATTGCTGTAGTTTTCCAGGGCCTGCAAGGCGGCAGGATCAGGTTCGATAAACGCCAAACCTGCTGTATTATCAATAATTCTGGCAATTCGCGCTTTAAGTTGAAAATTCTGAAAACTGTTTTTTGTAGGCAATTTAAGATGAAGTACAACCTTATCACCAATGACTAGGTTAACGTTGAACTTCCATAGCTTTGCATCTACATCAATAAGCACACCACCAAGACAGTAATCCTTTACCAGACAAGGGGTTGCTTGAATGCCTTTTGCTGAGAAGTGGGCAAACAAATCCATATGCGCTCTGTTATAACGTCTATTTTCCACTTAACACCTTAAACTCTATCAAGTTTAAACTAATCCAACTGTGTCTGGGTTTTATAGGAAAGCTGATAAAAAAACGTAACAAACAGTACGTCTTCTGGCGCAACTTTTTCAGACTCAAAAACTGTTAACGTGTACTGGATTATCGATACACTGTTTCAGTCACATTGGATTTATCGGATATCACTTTTTAAAGTTTAGGCAAGTTTCCATACAAAGACTGGATGTTAACCAATCGTTACAATACCCAAGTACGTGGATGTATCTGTTATCAGGCAGTGGCCATCACCACAAAGGCGACGACATACTCGCGCTCATCAGACAGACTCAGGTGATGTTCATAAATATTTTTTTGCTGTGACAATTCATGTGCGCGTTTCTGTAAATGGAACGAGGGTTGGCCCAGAGAATTATTGCTGATTTCTATATGCTGCCACGATACACCCTGCCTGAAACCTGTACCCAAAGCTTTGACTACGGCCTCTTTAGCCGCATAACGTTTGGCCAAAAACCGGTCCTTGTCTTTTTTTTGCAGATACTGCGCATATTCTGCAGTGGTCAGTATTCGGCGAGCGAAGGCATCACCCCGACGTTCCAAGACCTTGGCAATGCGTGCAATCTCAACGATGTCTGTGCCTATTCCCACTATCATGACTGCTTATTTTGTTTGAAGCAGCGGGCTTGCAACATCAGCGTTTTCATTTGCTCGACCGCAGGAATAAAACCCACAAAGAGCGCATGCGCCACAATGGCATGCCCGATATTTAATTCGTTGAGCTCGGGAATCGCCGCAATCATGCTGACATTTTGATAATTCAGCCCATGCCCTGCATTAACAATCAAACCAAGACTGTCGGCATAACGCACGGCTGCAATAATGTGTTGGTAGCAATTTTGTCGTTCGGCGCGCGTGCGTGCATCCGCCCACTGACCGGTATGAATTTCGACGGTGCTCGCCCCGCAGGCCTTTGCTGCGTCTATTTGTTTTATATCGGTCGCAATAAATAATGATACGTCAATCGACGCTGAAGACAGTCGCGCACAGGCTTCTTTGATTGCCGAAAAATGTTTGATCACATCGAGCCCACCTTCTGTGGTTAACTCTTCGCGTTTTTCCGGCACCAAACAACAATGTGCGGGTTTAATCTTTTCAGCGATACCCAGCATTTCGTTGGTATGCGCCATTTCAAAATTGATACGCGTCTGACAAAGTTCACTCAGCAGATAGACATCGCGATCCTGAATATGGCGGCGATCTTCCCTTAAATGCAGGGTGATTCCATCAGCGCCGGCTTGCTCTGCTGCTAAGGCCGCATACACAGGGTCTGGATAAGACGTTCCCCTTGCCTGCCTTAACGTAGCCACGTGATCCACATTTACACCCAATAACAAGGGTCTCACTTCAGGCATGAACACTACTCCTTGCATGATTTTATAAATAAGTTGCGACTGTTCAAAGGTTGCCGGCCCAGGTGAAACGCCAGGGACTCGCGCATAATCTGCTTGGCCGCACGACGGTTTGCTAATTGACTGTAGTCATCCATGGCCAGTGCGCGTATTTGCCAACCCTGAAAGCAGCTCTGCTTTATCGTTAAACGGTGACTTTCATCGGCTATACGTATAAAACCCTCATCAATGACAAAGCGATACCAGGCCTGATCATCCAAAGCGAGTTCTGTTTGCGCATCGTGCGTATATGAAACACCATAGCCCAGCTGATGCAATAAGGCTTTTTCAAAACGTCTTAATACTGGCTCAATATCTTGCAACCGTGCCAACTCAGTCAAAACATCACGATACAGCGCAAATAAGGCAACAAAGGGTTCGCCTTCTTGCAGCAATCGGTAAAGCAGCTCATTAACATACAAGGCGCTAAAGAGACGTTCGCCTTTAAGCGCCATTGGCGGGGATTGTTCTTCTAATGCAATAATGGTTTTTAATTCTGAACGATCGATCCACTGCAAACTTAAAGGCACAAAGGGTTGAATCAGTGCGCTGTTTTTTGCAGTTTGGCCTTTGGCACTGCGCACGACACCGGACAACACGCCATGGTTCTGGCTAAAAAATTTAACCAGCGCGCTCGTCGTGCGATAGGGGCGTGCATGCAAAATAAATGCTGAGCCCTGACGGCTTGTTCGCATTGTTTTGTGCTCGTAAATTCATTTTATAAAATACAGCGGCTTAAGCGTCGTCATAACCAAGGCTGCGCAACGCACGGTCATCGTCAGACCAACCACTTTTAACTTTTACCCAGAGATTAAGCATCACCTTGCAGTCCATCAAGGTTTCAATATCAGCACGCGCTTCCATGCCAATTTTTTTGAGTCGCTGCCCACCTTTTCCAATCACTATGGCTTTCTGGCTATCGCGCTCAACCAATATCACGGCACTCAATGTAAGCAATCCGCCTTCTCTGAGAAACTCTTCGATCTCAATAGTTGCTTCGTAAGGAAGTTCATCGCCCAATTGGCGCATGATTTTTTCACGGATCATCTCGGCAATGGCAAAACGCTCGGAACGATCGGTGATTTGATCTTCGTCATAAAAAAGCTGTCCCGGCGGCAAGAGTTCGATAATGGTTTTTTCCAGTTTTAGCAGGTTATCGCCTTTTAATGCCGACACCGGAAAAATGTCTTTAAACTCAAACTGCTGGGAAATATGCTGCAAATGCAATAAAAAGCGTTCTTTGTCTACAATTTTATCGACTTTATTTATTACCAGAATAACAGGACGGTGCCGTTTTTTTAGCGAATTTAATACCCACTCATCTTCGGCAGTCCACTTCAACGAATCCACCACAAACAGAATCACGTCAACATCAACCAGGGATGTCATCGCGGCACGATTCATATAACGGTTAATGGCCTTAGGGGCGTTCTGGTGCAAACCCGGCGTGTCGAGAAACAGAATCTGCGACGTTCCTTCGGTTTTAATGCCAAGAATACGGTGCCGTGTTGTTTGCGGTTTTCTGGAGGTAATGCTAATTTTTTGACCCAGAATATGATTAAGCAGGGTAGATTTTCCCACATTGGGGCGCCCTACAATGGCGACATAACCCACACGACCTTCAACATCTTTATGCACTTAAAAATTCTCATTCAATTGGGTATTTTCGCTATCGTTGACTGTTGACTGACAAAAGCGGGTTTTTATAACTTCAATTCAGCCAGAATTTTTTCAGCGGCCAATTGTTCTGCCTGACGTCGACTGCCTCCCTTGCCCACTGCGACAGTACTCAGGCCTTCTACCCGGCAACTGACCACAAAAATCTGGTTATGCGCCTCACCTTCGACGCTTTCGACCTGATACACAGGTAAAGCCTCACGTTTGGACTGGAGCAATTCCTGCAAACGCGTTTTGGGGTCTTTTTGGTGATCGTCCATGGAAATGTTTTCCAGAAAACTGTCAAACCAGACCAAAACAACATTCTTGCAAATATCCATACCACCATCATGATAAATTGCACCGATAATCGCTTCCAGCGCATCGGACAAGATGGAATCCCGTCGAAAACCTCCGCTTTTTAGCTCGCCCGAACCCAAGACCAGACAATCGCCCAGTTCGAATTTTCGCGCCAGACGCGCGAGCGTTTCCTCTTTGACCAACTTGGCCCTTAAGCGGCTGAGTTTGCCTTCTTTGGCATGCTCAAATTTTTCGTAGAGCGCTTCGGCGATCAGAAAGTTAAGAATCGAATCGCCGAGAAATTCCAGTCGCTCATTATTTTGGGACCCACTGACACTACGATGGGTTAATGCCAGAATCAATAAATGCGGATCCTTGAACGCATACCCTATACGGCGACAGAGTGCTTGTTGCAGAGAGTTCAATGCGCAACCGCCTCAAATTTATTTTCAAACGACACTATTAAATCGATATTTTGCACCAAATCCATTCTCACTTCGTAATCTATATTCACCGTTAAACGGCCATTTTCTTTTTTGACCACAATGCCTTTGGCATCGACGTTGTGAACGTTATTAATTTGCAACTGTTTCAATAGCACGCCTTTGATTTTATCCTGCGACATTTGCGTGATCCCCGGCTGCTGATTCAAACCATCCAGCGCCCCTTTTATCGTATAGTTATCCAGATAAACAGGTGTCAGCTTGAGAATGGTTGCGCCAAAGAAAATCACCATGACCAAGGTAAATAAAATATTTAAACCTGATGCACCGCGCTGATTAGTCCACATTGTATTTTCAACTCCATGTATCGTTCGAGGTAAGTTCTGTTTATTAATAGCTCGCACTCTGAACAATCGAACTCCATCAGCTTTACGCTGTAATCTGCTTATTTTAAAAACAAGCGCTTGATTCAAAGTACTGCTTTTTAGTGTATACCACCTACACGATTAAAGCGGGGAAGATGCAAACCCGGTTCCTTGCTCATCCATATGCCAACAGCCTTGCCTACAATGTTTTTATCAGGCACCAATCCCCAGACACGGCTGTCGTTACTGTTGTCACGATTATCGCCCATAACCAAATAATGGCCGTCCGGTATTTTCCACTCACGCACACCCGCATATTGATTCCGGTCTAGAGTATGCTGAATCGTATGATCTATACCGTCAAAATTTTCTTTGTAAATCTGTAATTCCGGCGCGCTTGGGGGTAACTCTGCTACCAAGGTTTGCAGCATCTCTTTACCGTTAATGGTCAGCCGTTTATTGTCATAAACAATCGTATCACCTGGGGTGCCAATAACCCGTTTAATATAGTTTATGCGAGGATCTCCGGGGTATTTAAACACCATTACATCCCCTGTTTTTGGCTTGTTAAGCGCCATGATTTCGGTCCCGATCACCGGTAAACGCAAACCATACTCAAATTTATTCACCAGAATATAATCACCTATGCGCAAGGTTGGCACCATGGAGCTTGATGGAATGGTAAACGGCTCCATTAAAAATGAACGCAAGATCAATACCAGAAGGAACACCGGAAAAAAGGAGTGACTGTATTCGACAATCAAGGATTCTTTTTCAAGTTTTGTCAGTGTTGTCTGATCAACCAAAGGCAAAGAAGCCCGATTCACCAACTGCCCCCTTTCTATATTTCTCGCCGAGACGTAATTAGCCACCGCTTTTTTTCTTTTTGGCAAAAGAAAAAGCACATCCAGCCCCCAAATAACGCCGGTGACAAACACGACAATGACCAGTACCAGTGAAAAATCTATATCCATAGCTGACCTTTTACACTCCAGTGGGCAGGTTACCAAGCATCTTCAAAATACGAATGTCTGCAGCCTTAACTTATTTGTCGATTTTTAATACGGCAAGAAACGCATCTTGTGGGATTTCGACATTGCCCACCTGCTTCATACGTTTTTTACCGGCTTTCTGCTTTTCAAGCAGCTTGCGTTTTCGTGACACATCCCCGCCATAACACTTTGCGGTGACATTTTTGCGTAGCGCTTTAACCGTTTGACGTGCGATTACATGCCCACCAATGGCAGCCTGAATGGCGATATCAAACATTTGGCGCGGTATGAGTTCTTTCATTTTTTCTGTCAGCGCACGGCCTTTGAAGTGTGCATCTTCTTCATGACAAATCAGCGCCAAGGCATCGACCTTATCACCATTAATAAGCACATCAACACGCACCAGATTACTCGGTTGAAAACGAATACAACTATAATCCAAAGACGCATAACCGCGGCTCACCGATTTAAGTCGATCAAAGAAATCGAGCACCACATCAGCCATTGGAATTTCATAGGTCAATGCGACCTGTTTACCAAGATATTGCATGTTTTTTTGTATGCCACGACGACTATTGGCCAGCGTCATAACATTGCCCACGTACTCCTGAGGCACCAGAATATTCACCTGGGCGATCGGTTCACGCAATTCTTCTATTAACGACAGATCAGGCATGGAAGACGGATTATCGACATTAATAGTCTCACCTTTTTTGGTGAGGACTTGATACACCACCGTGGGTGCGGAGGTAATTAAATCGAGGTCATATTCGCGTTCCAGACGTTCCTGCACGATTTCCATATGCAGCATGCCAAGGAAACCACAGCGGAAACCAAAACCCAAGGCATCGGATGTTTCAGGCTCATAAAACAGTGAAGCGTCATTGAGTTTTAATTTTGCCAGTGCCTCACGAAAAGCCTCGTAATCATCGCTAGTGACCGGGAACATACCGGCAAACACTTGTGGTTTGGCCAGATCAAAACCGGCCAAAGCCGGTACTTCGGGTGTTTTGGCGTGAGTCAGCGTATCGCCCACCGGTGCACCGTAAATATCCTTGATACCCGCTACAATGTAACCCACTTCACCCGCCGACAAGCAGGGGCGCTCACTTCGTTTGGGTGTAAACACGCCCACGGCATCAACCAAATGGCTTTGTCCGGTTGATTTAACCAGGATTTTTTCACCTTTTTTGATCCGCCCTTCCTTGATGCGAACCAGTGACACCACCCCAAGATAGTTATCAAACCAGGAATCAATAATCAGCGCCTGCAGTTTATTGTCAGGACTCCCCTTGGGTGCTGGAATATCGGTCACCAGGCGTTCAAGTAATTCCTGCACACCCAAGCCTGATTTAGCGCTGACCCTACAGGCATCCTGGGCATTAATTCCAATGATTTCTTCAATTTCAAGTGCCACCCGTTCGGGCTCTGCCTGAGGCAAATCAATTTTGTTTAAGACGGGCAGTACCTCAAGATTCTGCTCAATGGCGGTATAACAGTTCGCCACCGATTGTGCTTCCACCCCTTGCGCCGCATCAACAACCAACAAAGCGCCTTCACAGGCCGCGAGCGAGCGGGACACTTCGTAGCTGAAATCGACATGGCCGGGCGTGTCGATAAAATTCAGCTGATAGACCTCACCATTTTTGGCCGTGAAATCAAGTGTGACACTTTGCGCTTTAATGGTAATGCCACGCTCACGCTCAATATCCATGGAATCGAGCACTTGCTCGCTCATCTCACGCACAGTGAGCCCCCCGCATATCTGGATAAAACGGTCGGCCAGCGTTGATTTGCCGTGATCAATATGAGCGATGATGGAAAAATTACGAATATGAGTTATATCTGTCACGAGAGTAAGGTCAAATGCCTAAAGAATGAAAGTGGCGGCAAGTCTAACGAATAGTTGAATATGAGTCACTCACTGTCTGCATGCTTACGCCTTGCCGGCGGCAGAACAGGCCGTTTC
>Ga0073914_10000191_pt1 | contig 12520 bp, 10 predicted proteins | sample GWRWT4_30Apr14_FD_71481 | JGI IMG/M metagenome (GOLD analysis project Ga0073914, IMG submission 71481) | Sand microcosm microbial communities from a hyporheic zone in Columbia River, Washington, USA - GW-RW T4_30-Apr-14 | ecosystem: Engineered > Artificial ecosystem > Sand microcosm >... | reverse complement strand
CCGAGGCGGCGACCAAGTCCTGCAATATGCCGCAGTCCCCCGCCCGCCGATTGGCGGTACAGCGGCCTCGTAAAACCAGCAGTTGCTGCTCCAGCCGGGCTAGAGCCTCCTGCTTGAGGCGGATCTGTTCCAGGTGGGCATCCACGATCTGATTGACTTCATCGCAATCAGCCTCAGGCTGGCCAGAGAGGTCCAGCATCCGCTTGATCTCCACCAGGCTCATGCTGAGCTCACGGCAATGACGGATGAACCCCACTTGCTGGCGCGCCCAGTCCCCATAGTGGCGATAGCCGTTATCACCCCGCTCTGGTCGTTGCAGCAGCCCGATCTTTTCGTAGTACCGCAGCGTCTCCGCCTCTATGCCCGTGGCTTTAACCAATTCGCCGATCTTCATGGTGCGAAACCCTCTTGACCTTGTAGTGGCTCCAAGGTTTTAAATGCGAACGATAACGATTCTTGAGAGGCATATCCATGGCCACGACACCGACAACACCTCAGGGCTGCGGTTGCAGCCAGAGCAGTCGCTGCGACCCGGCATTACAGGCAGCCACAGGCTCGTCTGATGCCGGGGAGGCCCTCACCCTGCATATAGCGGGCATGGACTGCCCGACGGAAGAAGCCCTGATCCGCAGCAAGCTGGCGGGCATCCCCGGGGTCGTCAATCTGTCGTTCAACCTGATGCAGCGGACCCTGACCCTGACCCCGCCGCCCGGCGGACTCACCCCCATTCTGCAAGCCCTGACGGACATTGGCCTGACCGCTTCCCCTCTAACCCAAGATCAACCCACCCAGGGAGCATCAGAGACCCAGGAGCTGTGGTGGCCCTTGGTGCTGTCCGGCGTCACCGCCGTCGCCGCGGAGGCTGTGGAGTGGCTGGGAGGCAATTCCTGGTGGGTCTTGGCCCTGGCCCTCGTGGCCATCGGCACCGGGGGGCTATCGACCTATAAAAAGGGCTGGGTGGCCTTGCGGCATCGCAACCTGAACATGAATGCCCTCATGTCCATCGCCGTCACTGGTGCGCTGCTCATCGGCCATTGGCCGGAGGCCGCCATGGTGATGTTCCTGTTTGCCCTGGCGGAACTGATTGAAGCGAAATCGCTGGACCGTGCGCGCCATGCTATCCGCCAGCTCATGGACATGGCGCCCGAAACCGCCACCGTGCAAGGTCCCGATGGCGGCTGGCGGGAGGTTCCGGCCCAAACCGTCCAGATCGACCAACGGGTGCGCATCCGCCCCGGAGAACGGGTGGCGCTGGATGGGGTCGTCATAGAGGGACGCTCCACGATCAATCAGGCGCCGATCACGGGGGAAAGTGTGCCCGTGGACAAGCAGCCGGGAGATCCCGTCTTTGCCGGCACCATCAATGCAGCGGGCGAGCTGGTGTTCCGGGTCAGCGCCGAAGCCACCCACTCGACCCTGGCCCGTATCATCCACGCCGTGGAGGCCGCCCAAGGCAGCCGCGCCCCGACCCAACGTTTTGTGGACCAGTTCGCCCGTGTCTACACCCCGGCGGTCTTCGCCGTGGCGTTGCTGGTGGCGTTGCTGAGCCCGCTGTTGTGGGCGGCCTCGTGGTACGACGGAATTTATAAAAGCCTGGTGCTGCTCGTGATCGCCTGCCCCTGTGCCCTGGTGATCTCTACGCCGGTCAGCATCGTCAGCGGCTTGGCCGCCGCCGCCCGTCACGGCATTCTCATCAAGGGCGGCGCTTATCTCGAAGCCGGACGCCACCTGCGCTGGCTGGCCCTGGACAAGACCGGCACCCTTACTCACGGCAAGCCGGCCGAGACGGATTTTCTGCCGCAACCGGGCTGGACTGCCGACCAGGCTCGCCAGTTGGCAGTCAGCCTGGCCAGTCGCTCCGATCATCCGGTGTCGCGCGCGCTCGCCCAGGCGGAAATGTCGGCCGGGATCATCCCGCTGCCGGTGACAGATTTCAGGGCCTTGCCGGGTAAAGGCGTACAGGGGCAAATCGACGGGCGCTCGTTTGCGCTGGGCAATCAACGCTTGGCGGACGAGCTGGGCGGGATGACCGACGCGCTGAAGGAGCAATTGGTGGCGTTGGAGCAGCAGGGAAAAACGGCTGTATTGCTGCTCAACGGCGATACCGTCGCCGCTGTCTTTGGTGTGGCCGACACCGTCAAGGAGAGCAGCCGCCAAGCCATCAACGACCTGCATGCGCTAGGCGTACGCACCGTCATGCTATCGGGAGACAACCCGATAACGGCGCAAGCCATTGCCCGGGAAGTCGGCATTGATGAGGGGCGCGGCGGCCTGCTGCCGGAAGAAAAACTGCAGGCCATCAAAACCCTCCAGGAAGCTCATGGGGCCGTCGGCATGGTGGGCGACGGCATCAACGATGCGCCTGCCTTGGCGCAGGCCTCCATCGGTTTCGCCATGGGCGCCGCCGGCACCGATACCGCCATCGAAACTGCCGATGTCGCCCTGATGGACGATGACCTGCGCAAAATCCCCGGCTTTATCCGCCTGTCCCGGCGCACGGCCGCCATCCTCAAACAAAACATCACCCTGGCACTCGGCATCAAGGCGGTATTTCTGGTGCTGACGTTCACGGGCCAGGCCACGATGTGGATGGCCGTCTTTGCCGACATGGGGGCCAGCCTGCTGGTGGTGGGCAATGGCCTGCGCCTGCTGCGTCACCCCTGATTTTTCCCTCAACGTTGATGTCGTAACTGTTTTTACCCTGGAGAAGTAACATGCTGCCGATTTTCCTGACCACCTTTCGAGAAGGCTTGGAGGCCTTGCTGATCGTGTCCGTCGCCATGGCCTTTCTGCGTCAAACGGACAACCGCTCTTTACTGACGCCGCTGTTCGCCGGCTCGCTGTTCGGCGTACTGCTGTCGGCGCTGCTGGGGCTCTATCTCGCCCGCACGGGAGCCATGTCCTCGGTGTGGGAAGCCTGGCTGGCCCTGGCCGCCGCCGCCCTCATCATCAGCTGCGTGGTCCACATGGCGCGCCATGGCAAGCAACTGGCCCGGGAGATCCGGAACAAACTGACCAGCCTCACCCAAGGGGCGTCCAGGACCGTATGGTGGGGCGTCTTCTTGTTTGCCGTTTTCATGGTGGGCCGCGAAGGCGTCGAAGCCGCCACCCTGATTGCCGCGCTCGCCTCTACTGAAAGTGGCATGACCCTGACTGTGGTGGGCTTGACCGGTATCGGCCTGGCGGCGCTCTGCGCCTTGCTGTGGAGCCGTTACGGGCAACGCGTCAATGTCGGCCTGCTGTTTCGGGTCACCGGCGTTTTTCTGACGCTCTTTGCGGTGCAGCTCACCGTCTATGCCTTTCACGAGTTCAGCGAGGCGGGTGTGTTGCCTGGGTTGGACAATGGTTACTGGCATAACGTCACCGAGGCCTATGCCCCGGATGGTGCCTATGGCGTATGGCTGACCTATTCGCTGATTCTGATTCCCTTGGGGCTGATCGTCTGGGACAGGCTTTCCCGCGCCTTGATTCCGGTCCGCGAAAGCTCTGTTTAAATGCCCGCCCTGCCGTGAGAAGCGTTCTCATGGCAGGGCAGCGCTAGTACACTCTGCCCGCCCTCCACGGAGACTTGCCCCTTTGTTTTCTCTGAGCCAAAAACAGCGCCGCCGCTGGACACTGCCGCTGGTAGTCGTCTTTCTGCTGCATTGGTGTTTTGGCATTGGAGCGGCGGCGGCCAGCATCATCTGTCTGGAGCCGAATGGGCAGGCGGCTATCGAGCTCGCCGGCAAGCCGTGCCCTGAGTTGGAAAAGACCGACAAGCTCGCCAAGCATTGCATAGACCTGCCCGCCGATGACGGGCATCAGGATCACGAACCCAGCCCCAGTGCGAATGCCAAGCTCCCGGTGGCCCAAGCTGCCTTTCTGTTGACGGCATTTCCCCATTTGCTGCCCTTGCCAACGACAGCCCCTCTTGCCTTCCGGCAGATTCTCGCGCCCCCTGCGACCAACCATCCCGCTGTACTGCGAGAAGGTACCGTCCTGCGCATTTGATTCTCTCCCGCTGACTGCTGAATGACAGGCCACAGGCCTGTTCCTTTGTCTTGCGTGGAGAGGATGTATGCACCGTTTTTCCCATCATGTTTTATGCGCGGCCATTCTGGCCGCCTTTACGGCTGGACCGGTTCGAGCCGAGACCGCTTTCCCCCTTGAGGACGCAAAGGGCCTGCCAAACCCATCGACACCTGCCGTGACGACCCCGTCGCCTGTGGCAACCGACGCAAGTAAAAACCAGACGGCCCAACTGCGACGTTATATCGACGCCGTACTGGATGCCCATCCTGAAATAAAAGTCGCTGATGCCAGCGTTGCTGCTGCCGAGGCGCGCGCCGAAGGACTGGATCGCCCGCTCTACAATCCCGAACTCGTCCTGGATGGCCAGCGTGCGCAAAGCGACAGCTATTCTGCCGGTCTGAGTCAGACGATTGATGTTTCCGGCAAACGCCGTGCGCGACGCCAGAGCGGGCAGAAACAGCTGGAGCAAGCCCTTGCCGAGCGCGAGGCGCTGCGTCAGAAACTGGCAACCGATATCGTGGCCGCGTTGGCGGATTACTACGGCAAACAGGCAGCCCTTACCCTGGTGCAGCAACGCCTTGACTTGCTGAGCCGCTTCTCTGTCATTACCGAGCGCCAATATCAGGCCGGCGATATTGGCATTCTGGACCGCAATCTGGGCAACCTGGCCCAGGCCGAAGCCATCGCCCTCTCGGGCCGCGCGGAGCTTGAACTGCTCCAAGCCCGTCGCGCCTTGGATGCGGTGACACGCAATCCCGTGTTGGAGCCGCCCAGCCTACCGCCTTCGCCACCTTCAATCTCTCTGCTACCCGCAAATTTTGATGGCTTGGCGCAGGCCTTGCCGCAAATACGGGCCGCTACGGCGAGAGCTGAAGCCGCCCTGGCTGAGGTGGACATTGCGCGCAGCAACAGCCATGCAGACCCTACCTTCGGCATCCGCGGCGGGCGAGAGACCAGTGGCGGTGAAACGGCCAAGGCCCTGATCGGCTTGCAGGTCACCATCCCGCTTTTTGTCCGCAACAACTATCGCGCCGAGCAAAAAGCGGCTTCCGCTACCGCCGATGCAGCCCGCATCGAGGTCGCCGCACTCGCTCAGCAAGCCTTGGCGCGTATGCAGGCCAGCGCTCGCCAATACAACGCTTCGTATGCTGCCTGGGAACGCTGGCGTTCGGCCTCCGGCAATCGCCTGGAGGATAGCATCGGATTGCTGGACAAGGTCTGGAAGGTGCGTGAAATCAGCACCTCGGAATATCTGGTGCAGCTCAAGCAATTGCTGGACGGTCGCGCTGCCGGTGAAGAACTCAAATATCAAACCTGGCGCGCCTGGGCCGAGTGGCTTGAAGGCTCCGGCCAATGGAGTGCATGGCTCGCCACATCGACAGCAGCTGCGCGAACCACGCCAGCAACGCCCTCTCTTTCTTCGGAACACTGAACATGAATGCTACTCATAATTTATTTCGTTTTATCGTCATCGCGACTATCAGCACCACATTGGCGGCGACGCTTTCGGCTTGCGGAAAAAGCGAATCGGCCAAGGAATCGCCTGCTAAAACCGAGGAAGCCGCTGCTGCCGATACCGTGGCATTAAAACCTGGCGCAGAGTCAGTCGCGGGCATTACGGTGGAAGCAATTTCACTACGGACACTAGCCCGTACCGTGGCCGCTCCCGGCGAAGTGAAATCCAATAATTATCGTTCGGCGCAGATCACGCCGCGAGTAGCCGCCCTGGTGGTTCGCCGTATTGCCAAACTGGGCGACACGGTAAAAGTGGGACAGCCCTTGGTCACACTCAGCAGTGTGGAAGTCGCCGAAGCCCAAGGCGATGCCGTGGTAAAGAATCGGGAATGGGATCGCGTGCGCGAACTCGGTGAAGCCATTGTGGGTGCACGCCGCTATCTCGATGCACGAATCGCCGCCGAGCAAGCGCGAGCCAAACTGATGGCCTACGGCCTCTCATCAGCAGAAGTGGTCAAAGGACTGTCACTGGGCCAATTTACGTTGGTAGCCACTCGTGCCGGCACAATACTCAGTGATGAGTTTTTAGAAGGCGAACGCATTGAGCCGGGTCGAGTCTTGTTTTTGATCTCGGATGAATCGGCGAGCTGGGTCGAGGCTAATCTGTCACCCGCTGATGCCGGTCGAGTTGCTCAAGGCAGCAAGGCGCGCGTGAAAGTGGATGGGCTCTGGCTGGATGGAAAGGTTGTTCAGAAACATCATCAGGTGAATGAGACTACTCGCACCATCCCTGTACGTATCGAAGTAAAAACGTCGGGCGATCACATCCACAATGGCGAGTTTGTGGAGTGCCGCCTGGAAATCGGCACGATAGCAAACGCCATGGCGGTACCGAACGAGGCTTTATATCAAGGCACGGATGGGAGCTGGGCAGTCTTCGTTCAGGAGAGTGCCAGCAGCTACAAACGTATTCCCGTACACATCAAGGAAGAACTGGGTGAGCTGACGGTGGTTGAAGGCGTAGCCGCAGGTTCCAAGGTGGTCATCAAGGGGGCGTTTTATCTCAACTCTGAACTGGCCAAAGCCAGCTTCGGCGAAGAATAAGGAGCCTGCCATGTTCGATGCGATTGTGAACTGGTCGGTTCGTAGCCGACTACTGGTAGTGCTCGGGTTGGTTGGCTTATTGGCGGCGTGTGCCTTGCTGATTCCCAAACTAAAGCTCGATGCTTTTCCGGATGTGACCAACATCCAGGTCATCATCAATACCCAGGCGCCCGGATTGGCTGCCGAAGAAGTTGAGCAGCTCATCACCTTCCCGGTGGAGTCGGTAATGTATGCACTGCCCGACATTGCGGAAGTGCGCAGCGTTTCCAAAACTGGCCTGTCGGTAGTGACGGTGGTTTTCAAAGACGGCACCGATCTTTATTTTGCGCGGCAATTGGTGTTCGAGCGACTGCAAGCGGCGCGTGAGCAAATTCCCGATGGGGTCGGCGTTCCAGAAATGGGGCCCAACACCTCGGGCCTGGGCCAGGTTTTTCAATATGCCTTGCAGGCGGATGACCCCACGCAATACGACACTATGGCGTTGCGCAGCCTGAATGACTGGGTGGTAAAGCTGCTGCTCGCGCCAACCCCCGGTGTGACGCAGGTGCTTTCCTTTGGCGGCGACGTGAAGCAATACCAGGTGCACGTTAATCCTGAACGCATGTTGGCGCAGAAATTGACTATTGAAGACCTGACGGCCGCCATCGAGAACAACAACCGCAATGCCGGCGGCTGGTATGTGGATCGAGCGGCAGAACAATTGGTGCTGCGGGGTGTTGGTTTTGTGCGCAGCGGCGAAGAGGGCCTGCGTGATATCGCCAATATTCCGGTGAAGAGTTCGGACGGCATCTCGGTAAAAGTCAGCGACGTGGCTTCGGTGGTACTTGGCCCTGAAATCCGCCAAGGTGCCACCAGCATGAGTATCCGGGATGCCAACGGCAAGCCCAAGGTGCTGGGCGAAGTGGTGACCGGGATTGTGCTCAAACGCATGGGGGCCAATACCAAGGCCACGATTGATGGCATCAAGGCGCGTCTGCCGGCAATCCAAAAGGCACTGCCCCCCGGTGTCAAACTGGTGCCGTTCTACGATCAGTCTGACCTCGTCAGCAAAGCCGTCAATACTGTCAGCAAAGCATTGATGGAAGCCTTTGTGCTGATCGTCATCGTGTTGGCGTTATTCCTGATGAATGTCCGCGCCACGTTGCTCGTGCTGATTTCCATCCCTATTTCCATCGGTCTGGCACTGGCCGCCATGGCCTACTGGGATGTTTCCGCCAATTTGATGTCACTGGGCGGCTTGGCCATTGCCATCGGCATGATGGTGGATGGCTCTGTCGTGATGATGGAAAACATCTTCAAGCACCTGTCCGAGCCGGACGCAGAACATGCTGCGCACGCCAAAGAAGTTAATGCAGGCGATCCTGATCCCTTTGACTCTGCCCATGATCATCATGGCATGGCCATACGCATCATGAATGCCGCGCGTGAAGTCGGTCGCCCTGTTTTCTTTGCGGTGCTGATCATCATCGTGGTCTTCACGCCCTTGTTTGCACTGGAAGGCGTGGAAGGAAAAATGTTCCAACCGATGGCCATTTCCATTGTGCTGGCCATGATTGCTTCGCTGATTGTGGCGCTGACCGTTATCCCGGCGCTCTCGACGTATTTGTTTCGCACTGGCGTCAAGCACCGTGAAAGCCCTGTCATGCCGCCTTTGGATAAACTGTATCGTCGGGTGCTGGATTGGGCGGTCATGCATCAGCGCATAGTGACCATCACAGCGGCGGCTTTGTTCGTGTCCGCGCTGGCTTTAGTGCCCTTTCTGGGCTCGGAGTTTGTGCCAATTCTGGAAGAAGGCACGCTCGGCATGCGTGTCACGCTCGCGCCTTCGGTCAATATGAAAACTGCGCTGGAAGTCTCCGACAGAATAGAACGTCGACTGCTGGAAATTCCTGAAATTACTTATGCACTTGATCGCATTGGCCGCCCCGAACTCGGCGGTGACCCGGAAGATGTATCCAATCTGGAGTGGTACATCGGCGTGAAACCTGCCGAGGAATGGAAGTCTGCGCGTAACCGCACCGAAATGGAGGCATTGATTGGCGAGAAGTTGGCCGACTTCCCCGGCATTGCCGTCGGCTTTGGCCAGCCCATTGCCACTCGTGTTGATGAGTTGCTGTCGGGCGTGCGTGCTCAACTGGCGATCAAGCTGTTCGGCCCTGATCTGGATGTGCTGTCACAGAAAGGTGCGCAGATTGAAGCGCTGACCCGCCATGTCAGTGGCACCAAGGATGTGGCGCTGGAGCAAATCGCCGGTCAGGCGCAGTTGGTGGTGCGTCCTAACCGGGAAACGCTGGCGCGTTATGGTATTCCCGTCGCCAAAGTAATGGATCTGGTCTCCGATGCCATCGGCGGCAAAACCGCCGGGCAAGTAATTCGAGGCAACGAGCGCTACGACATCTACGTGCGCTTGGATGAACCGTTCCGCAACAGTGCCGAAGCCATCAAGGCACTGGTACTGCAGGGCGAGAATGGCGCGGTGGTGCGGCTGGGTGATGTGGCGCAGGTCGGCATTGAGTCCGGTCCCCCGCAAATTCGTCGCGACGATGTACAGCGTCGAGTGGTGATCCAGGCCAACGTCGAAGGCCGCGATATGGGCAGTGTCGTGAAAGAGCTGGATGAACGCATTGCGCGCGAGGTGAAATTGCCACCAGGATATTCCGTGGTATTTGGCGGGCAATTCGAGAACCAGAAACGCGCTCAGCAAAAGCTGATGATTGTGGTACCGCTCTCGCTGGCGATGATTTTTTTGCTTTTGTACTTCGCTTTCAACTCAGTCGGGCAAGCGCTACTTATCATGGTCAATGTGCCCTTGTCCTTGATCGGCGGGATTGTCGCGCTGTTCATCAGCGGACAATATTTATCCGTGCCGGGCTCGATTGGCTTCATCGCGCTTTTTGGTGTTGCCGTGCTCAACGGGGTAGTAATGGTGACAGCCATCAACCAGCGACTGGACGAAACGGGTGATGCGCTACGTGCGGTGCAGGAAGGCGCCTTCTCAAGACTGCGGCCCGTGCTGATGACTGCTTTTATTGCGGCACTGGGGCTTATTCCCATGCTGCTCTCACACGGCATCGGCTCGGAAATTCAACGGCCTCTCGCGACCGTTGTGGTCGGCGGCTTGGTATCGTCTACCTTGTTGACGCTGATTGTGTTGCCGGCACTCTACCGCCGTTTCTCTCAGAAGCTCATCGTGCAGGATGAAAACTAGGGCGTTCTAACGATAGGTGGGCCAGTGCCGCTGGCCCACCTCGGTTATGACACTTTCTGAATTTATGCCACAGGAGGCTACATGGGACACCGTCACAACCATGATCATCAAGGACACTCACACGAGCACAGTGGCCATCATCACGGCGCCCCCAACAATCATGGGCGCGCCTTTGTCATCGCCATTGCACTGAATACGGTTTTTGTGGTGGTCGAGTTTGGTTACGGCTTTGTTGCCAACTCGACTGCGCTAATGGCGGACGCCGGGCACAACTTATCCGATGTCTTGGGTCTGTTGCTGGCTTGGGGCGCGGCCATTCTTGCCCGCAAGGCACCGAGCGAACGCTATACCTACGGTCTGCGCAGCACTTCCATTCTGGCAGCACTGGCCAATGCCATGTTTTTACTGGTGGCCTGCGGCGCCATTGCCTGGGAAGCCGTACAACGTTTTTCGCAGCCGCCGGTGGTGGCAGGGTTAACGGTGACTCTGGTAGCCGCCGTTGGCATTGTCATCAATGGTTTGTCCGCATGGTTGTTCATGAAAGGCAGCCAAGGCGATTTGAATATTCGCGGTGCCTACCTGCACATGGCCGCCGATGCCGCCGTGTCACTCGGTGTCGTCGTCGCCGGTGTGATGATGATCTTCACGGGTTGGTACTGGCTTGATCCGGTGGTCAGTCTGGTTATTGTGGCCGTGATCGTCGTCGGCACCTGGGGCTTGCTGCGTGAATCGGTGCAACTGGCCTTAAACGCCGTGCCGGCCAATATTGACGTGCCGAAGATTGATGCTTATTTGCGCCAGTGTCCTGGCGTTACGGATATTCATGATCTGCATATCTGGGCTATGAGTACCACAGAGACCGCGCTGACGGTGCATCTGGTCATGCCGGATGGCTACCCCGGCGATGCCTTTATGGATGGCATCATGCAGACGCTCAAAACACATTTCTCGATTCATCACAGCACGCTGCAAATTGAGCAGGGCACAACCCCTCATGCCTGTTCGATGCAGCAACCTGATTAGGAGAAATGGAGATGGCCTGTTGCGATGAGGATGTCTGCGTCAGCAAAACGGCAGTAGTTGATCCTGTGTACCGACGCATTCTGGTGGTCGCGCTCGTTATAAACGCTCTCATGTTTGGCGTGGAAATCGTGGCAGGTTCGGCAGCTGGTTCCAATGCCCTGTTAGCGGATGCTTTGGATTTTCTGGGGGATGCCGCCAATTACAGCATCAGCCTGTATGTCCTCGGGCAAACCTTGGTGTGGCGTGCTCGCGCCTCACTGCTCAAGGGCGTCACCATGGGGTTATTCGGATTGTGGGTGCTTGGAAAGACCCTGAATGGTCTCTGGAGCGGCATCCCACCGGAAGCCATGACCATGGGTGTGGTCGGCGCACTCGCCTTGCTGGTGAATGTAATGGTCGCTCTTCTGCTGTACCGCTACCGCACGGGTGACAGCAATATGCGGTCAGTATGGATATGCAGCCGTAACGATACCATCGGTAATATTGCCGTGATGCTGGCCGCATTTGGGGTGGACTATACCGGCACTGCCTGGCCGGATTTGATGGTGGCATTCGGAATGGCCGTTTTGGCGCTTTACGGCGCACAACAGATTATTGGGCAGGCACGCCTGGAGTTGGTGAAGCCAAAAAATGCGCAAAGAGAGTCTGTAAATTGACATTTACCAAGGACCATAGGCGCCTCTCATTTTCTTCCCACGATCTGGCAAGCCCTCTCGGTGGGCCGGATTGGCTGGACTATTTTCTTCAACGTGCGCATATGACGGGGCTCATAAATAGAATCCTGCTTGCAGCGCGTAACAAAGTGGGCGTTTTCACCCTCCAATGAGCAGCGTCATCATTGACGACAGGGAGACTCACATGAAGCTTTTACTGCACACCATCGCCGCCGTCAGCCTGCTGTTCGCCGTCACCTTTGTACAGGCGCTGGAGATAAAGTCCTACACGCCTGCAGCGCTGAGTAGCGCCCAGCAGGCGGGCAAACCCGTGGCCCTGCATTTTCACGCCAAATGGTGCCCCACCTGCCGAGCTCAGGAAAAAAGCTTTAAAGCCCTGCAGGCGGATAAAGATCTCGACATGACGCTGCTGGTGGTGGATTACGACACTGAGCGTGATCTGCGCAAGCAACTGGGTGTGCGCATCCAGTCAGTGGTGATCGTCTATCGGGGCAGCAAGGAAACGGCGCGGGCGGGGGGCGAAACCCAGCCCGACAAGCTGAAAGCCCTGCTCAAGACCGCACTCTGAGTGCCGCCATGGACGTCTCCCTGACAGCATTGGGCCTCAGCTGGGTAGCAGGATCGCTAACCACGCTTTCGCCCTGCGTATTTCCGCTGTTGCCTCTGGTGCTGGGTGGTGCCGTGCAGGCCAATCGCTGGTCGCCCATTGCCATGGGGGCTGGCATGGCGTTGTCGTTTGCCCTGATCGGCGTGCTGCTGGGCACGGCCGGACCAGCGCTCGGCATTGATGGCGACAGCGTGCGCATCGCAGGCGCATGGCTGCTGATTGCTTTCGCCCTGGTGATGCTGATTCCTGCGGCCAGCCGGCGATTCTCCGAATGGATGCTCCCGATTGCTTCCTCGGCCAATGCGGCCTCACAACGGCTCAACTCTTCTGTTGGTTTCCATCCAAAATTGACCCAGGGTTTTCATCTAATTTTGACCCGGGTTTTGGGTGCCCAGTATAACTAGGCTTTTGTGGATAAGTCTGTCTTTTTGGGGGTGC
>Ga0073914_10000190_pt1 | contig 12529 bp, 12 predicted proteins | sample GWRWT4_30Apr14_FD_71481 | JGI IMG/M metagenome (GOLD analysis project Ga0073914, IMG submission 71481) | Sand microcosm microbial communities from a hyporheic zone in Columbia River, Washington, USA - GW-RW T4_30-Apr-14 | ecosystem: Engineered > Artificial ecosystem > Sand microcosm >... | reverse complement strand
CGACGCACCCGACCTGCCCGATGCAATGAAGAAGGGCAACTTCGTGCGCCCCACCGTCTTCGCCGACGTGCATAACGGCATGCGCATCGCGCAGGAAGAGATCTTCGGCCCGGTCGCATGCCTGATCCCGTTCACCGACGAGCTCGATGCGATCACCCAGGCCAACGACGTCCAATACGGCCTGTCGAGCTACGTGTGGACCGAGAACCTCGGCCGCGCGCACCGCGTGGCCGCGGCTGTCGAAGCCGGCATGTGTTTCGTCAACAGCCAGAACGTGCGCGACCTGCGCCAGCCTTTCGGCGGCACCAAGGCGAGCGGCACCGGGCGCGAAGGGGGCACCTGGAGCTACGAGGTGTTCCTGGAACCGAAGAACGTGGCCGTGAGCCTGGGCTCGCACCACATTCCGCACTGGGGAGTCTGAGCATGGGCAAGCTGGCCTTGGCCGCCAAGATCACGCACGTGCCGTCGATGTACCTCTCGGAACTCGACGGCCCGCACAAGGGTTGCCGCGAGGCTGCGATCGCCGGCCACCACGAGATCGGCCGCCGGTGTCGAGCGCTCGGTGTCGACACCATCGTCGTGTTCGATGTGCACTGGCTCGTCAACTCCGAATACCACATCAACTGCGCGAAGCACTTCGAAGGTGTCTACACCAGCAACGAACTGCCGCATTTCATCAAGAACCTGCCCTACGCCTACCCGGGCAACCCGGTACTCGGCCACCTGATCGCCGAGGTGGCGAACGAGATGGGCGTGGCCACGCGGGCCCACAGCGACACCACGCTCGAGCTCGAATACGGCACGCTGGTGCCGATGCGCTACATGAACGCCGACCAGCACTTCAAGGTCGTGTGCGTGTCGGGCTGGTGCATGTGGCACGACCTGGCCACGAGCGAACGTTTCGGTTTGGCCGTGCGCAAGGCGATCGAAGAGCGCTACGACGGCACCGTGGCCGTGTTCGCCAGCGGCTCGCTCTCGCACCATTTCGCGCCCAACGGCCGCGCGCCCGAGTTCATGCACAAGGTGTTCGACCCGTTCCTGGAGCAGACCGACCGCCATGTGGTCGAGATGTGGAAACGCGGCGAGTGGAAGGCCTTCCTCGAGATGCTGCCGATGTACAACGAGAAGTGCTGGGGCGAAGGTGGCATGCACGACACCGCGATGCTGCTCGGCCTGCTGGGTGGCGAACGTTACGAGCAGGGCGTGGAGATCGTCACGCCATACTTCGGCAGCTCGGGCACGGGGCAGATCAACGCGATCTTTCCGGTGACGCCGCTCGCCGCCTGAACACCCCACAAGGAACACACACCATGCCGCACCTCACCATCCACTACAGCGGCAACCTCGACTCGCAGGCCAACATGGGTGCGCTCTGCCGCAGCCTGGCCGACACCCTACTCGAACAGGTCGACGAGGCCGGCGTGGCCGTGTTCCCGCCCGGTGGCACGCGTGTGCTGGCGTTCCCGGCACGCAGCTTCGCCATCGCCGACGGCAAACAGGACTACGCCTTCGCCTACCTCAACCTGCGCATGGCGCGTGGCCGCAGCGAAGCCACGCAGCAGCGCATCGGCACGGCCTTGCTCGCCACCGCCAAAGAGTTCTTCGACCCGATCCAGACGCGCCGCCTGGTGGGCGTGACCTTGCAGATCGACATCGGCAACGAGGTCTTCGACGGCAAGCTGAACAACATCCACCCGCTCTTCAAGAAGGACTGACATGCTGTCGAAAGACACCATCGACGCGCTGGCGCAAGAGCTCTACGCCGCGCGCAAAAGCCGCACGCCGGTGCGCCACTTCTCGAAACGCTTCCCGCAGATGACGGTCGACGACGGTTACGCGGTCCAGCGCGCCTGGGTCGCGCTCGAAGTGAAAGACGGCCGCACGGTCAAGGGCCGCAAGATCGGCCTGACCTCGCGCGCCATGCAGCAGGCGAGCCAGATCGACGAGCCCGATTTCGCGCCGCTGATGGACGACATGTTCTTCGCGCAGGGCGGCGACATCCCGTTCAGCCGTTTCATCGCGCCGCGGGTCGAGGTCGAGCTGGCGTTCATCCTGCGCAAGCCGCTCAAGGGGCCGGGCGCCACCTTGTTCGACGTGCTTTCGGCCACGGACTACGTCACGCCCGCGATCGAGATCATCGACGCCCGCATCGAGCAGTTCGACCGTGAAACGAAAGTGATGCGCAAGGTCTTCGACACCATCAGCGACTTCGCCGCCAACGCCGGCATCGTGCTCGGTGGGCGGCCGGTGAAGCCCACCGAAGTCGACTTGCGCTGGGTCGGCGCGCTGCTCTACAAGAACGGCGTGATCGAAGAGACCGGCCTGGCCGCGGGCGTGCTGAACCACCCGGCCAACGGCGTGGCCTGGCTCGCCAACAAGATCGCGCCCTTCGACGAGCAGTTGAACGCGGGCGACGTGGTGCTCGCGGGCTCGTTCACGCGCCCCACCGCGGCCCAGGCCGGCGACAACTTCCACGTCGACTACGGCCCGCTCGGCTCGGTCGCGTTCCGCTTCGTTTGAGGTGCCGGCACACAACATGAACACCACCACGAACAAGGTCACCGAAGCCGAGTGGGCTGCGCGCGTTCAGCTCGCCGCCGCCTACCGCATCTTTGACCACCTGGGCTGGGGCGAGCTGATCTACAACCACATCTCGATGCGCGTGCCCGGGCCGGAAGCGCACTTTCTGCTCAACCCCTTCGGCCTGCACTACAGCGAAGTGCGGGCGTCGAACCTGGTGAAGGTCGACGTGAAGGGCAACATCATCGGCCACAGCGACTGGCCCATCAACCCGGCCGGCTTCACCTTCCACGGCAAGATCCACGAAACCCTGCCCGAAGCGCACTGCGTGATGCACGTGCACACCACGCCGACCATGGCGGTGTGCTGTCTCGACGAGGGCTTGAGCTTCACGAACTTCTACGCGGCGCAACTCTTCGGCAAGGTCGCGTACCACGAGTTCGAGGGCATCACGGTGCACGCCGACGAAGGCGAGCGCATCCTCGCCAGCGCCGGCGGCAAGCAGGTGCTGCTGCTGCGCAACCACGGCCCCGTGACCATCGGCCACACGCTGGCCCAGGCCTTCGGGTTGATGTGGCTGTTGAACCGCGCCTGCGAAGTGCAACTCGCCACGCTCGCAATGGGCCGACCGCGCGCCATCGCGCAGCCGGTGCTCGAAGGTTGCGTGCGCGATTCGCTGCAGTTCGACCCGCGCTTCGGTGCGGGGCAGGACGCGTTCGATGCGCTGCAGCGCATCGTCGACCGCATCGACCCGTCGTACCGGAACTGACGCGCCGGGCCCGCGCCAGCGCAAGGCTCACGACCGCTTCGCGCGGGCCGGGCGATCGGCAGTGGTCGCCTGAGGGCGCCGCGCTTTCACCCATTCGCAGAAAGCCTCGGCCGCCGCCGAGAAGCCGCGGTCGCGCTTGCGCACCAGGTAGATCTGGCGCGTCAGGCCGGGCCACTTCACGGGCCGGATGCTCAGCTCGGGCGACCGGAACTGGTACAGCGTCAGCGACGGCACGATGCTGATGCCCAGGCCCGCGCTCACCATGCCGGCCACGGTGGCGAGCTGGTCGACCTCGAGCACCGTGGGCAGGGCCTGCGGCATCGTCGCCGCGTCGATGTACTGCCGCACGCTCGATGTTCGCGACAGGTGGATGAACGGCCACGCGGCCACGTCCCTCGGCCGTGGGTTGGGGTGGGTGGCCAGCGGGTGGTCGCTGCGGCACACGAGGTGAAAGCCGTCGCTGCAGAAAGGCTCGGCGCGCAGCTCGGGTGTGTCGGCACGTGTGGCGGCGAGCGCGAAGTCGGCCTGGCCGCTGCGCACACGCTCGATGCAGGGTTCCGAGAGCACGTCGGCCACTTCGAGGTCGATGCCGGGGTGGGCCTCGCGGAACCCGGCCAGCACCGCCGGCAACCAGTCGGCGGCCAGGGATGGCAACAACGCGATCGACACCCGGCCGCGCTGCAGCGTGGCGCGTGCGTGCATGTCCGACACCGCCGATTCGAACTCGGCGAGCACACGGCGGGCCGAGAGTTCGAACTCCTGCCCTTCGGCCGTCAGTTCGACCTTGCGCGTGTTGCGGTCGAACAGGCGCACGTCGAGCGAGTCTTCGAGCTGGCGGATCAAGGCGCTGAAGGCCGACTGCGACAGGTGGCAGACCGACGCGGCCCGCGTGAAGTTGCGCACTTCCGCGAGGGCGATGAAAGCGCGCAATTGGCGGGTGGAGATATTCATCTGCGCTTTCGATCAATCTATCCAAAGTTTACGTTTCACAGGACAGGCCTGTCTACCTAGAGTGCGGCCCTGAAGCCATGGGCAACCCGACCCGGGCCATTCCTCGATGGAGACAAACATGTTGCGAACCCCGCTATTGGCCGCCGCGTTCACGGCGAGCCTGCTCGCCGCGTGCGGCGGCAGCGATGCCGATTCGTCTGCCCCGGCATCCACGCCGCAGTTCAAGCTGACGGTCACCACGACCGAAGACTTCCCCGGCAGCTACGGCACGGTCGGTGCCTATGAAAAGCTGACCGGCACGCTGGCCGGCGAGGTCGACCCGAAAGACCCGCACAACACGATCATTCAGGACCTGGCGCTCGCGCCCGTCAACAGCCGGGGACTGGTCGACTACAGCGCCGACTTCGTGCTGATCAAACCGAAGGACATGAGCAAGTCGAACGGCGTGCTGCGCTACGACGCACCGAACCGCGGCAACATCCTGACGCTCGTGAACCCCACGGCGAACCCGTCGGACGCCGAGTACCTGGAGCGTGGTTATTCGCTGCTCTACTCGGCGTGGCAGGGTGACGTGCCGAAGTCGAGCGCCGCGCGCCTGACGCTCACGGTGCCGGTGGCGAAGCACGCCGACGGCTCGTCGATCACCGGCCCGTACCGCGCCGAACTGATCCTGTCGGCGGCCACGCCGGTGATCGCGTTGCCGAGCGGCGTGTTCAACGGCTCGATGATTCCCTACGCACCGGCCAGTCTCGACAACACGCTGCCGGGCTATTCGCTGACCCGGCGCGTCAAGGAAACCGACCCGCGCATCGCGATCGCCCCGGCCGACTGGAAGTTCGCCGACTGCAACACCGGCACGAACCCGTTCCCCGGCACGGCCGACGGCAGCAAGGTCTGCCTGAAGGGCGGTTTCGATCCGAGCTACCTGTACGAACTCGTCTACGTCGCGAAAGACCCGAAGGTGATGGGCGTGGGCCTGGCCGCGCTGCGCGACACGATCGGCTTCTTCCGCAAGGCGAGCACCGATGCCTCGGGCACGGCCAACCCGCTGGCCGGGAAGATCCGCTACGCGATCGGCCAGGGCACCTCGCAGTCGGGCAACGCGATGAAGACCTTCCTGCACCTCGGCTTCAACCAGGCGCTCGACGGCAGCAAGGTCTTCGAAGGCCTCTACGCGCACGTGGCGGCGCGCCAGACCAACATCAACACGCGCTTCGCCGTGCCCGGTGGCGGCGGTGCGATCCGCACCGACCACACCGCCTTCGGCCAGACCGCGCCGCGTGGCCTCGCTGCCGACTACCGTGATGATGTCTCGGGCCGCACCGGCGGTGTGATGAAGCGCTGCACCGCGACCAGCACCTGCCCGAAGTTCTTTCTCGGCCTGTCGGGCACCGAGTTCTGGCAGCTGCAGGGCTCGCCGGTGTTGACCGACGCCAACGGCTTCGGTGACCTGGTGCAGCCCGACAACGCGCGCATCTACTACTACGGCAGCACCCAGCACGGTGGCAACGGCGGCACGGCCAGCATCAACTACGTGCCTTCGGCCGGCGTGTACCCGATCGGCACCGTGACGCAGCACGTCGACACCTTCCGCGCGCTGTTCATCGCGCTCGAAGACTGGGTCGTCCGCGACACGGCACCGCCCGCGAACCAGGTGCCGAAGATCGCCGACGGCACGCTGGTGCGGCCGAGCCAGGTCGTGTTCCCGGTGATGAAGGGCCTGACCTGGCCGGTCGCCGGCGTGGCGACAGCCATTCCGGACTTCCAGTACCTCGCGCGCTACAACGGCTGGTCGCTGCTCGACTACGGCCCGCAGTACGTGGCGCAGGACGAGTCGGGCATCCCGAGCCTGCTGCCGCCCGCGTACATGAACCGCGACTACGCGATCCTGGTGCCGCAGGTCGATGCGGCGACCGGGCTCACCACCTCGGGCATCCGCAGTGTCGCGGTGCGCGCCCCGCTGGGCACCAGCATCGAGTTCAACCCGGTCGCGAACCCGCTGTTCGGCGAGAACGTCAGCCTGAGCGGGTCGTTCATTCCCTTCCACAAGACCGAAGCGGCGCGCATCGCGGCCGGCGACACGCGCCCGTCGCTCGAGTCCCTGTACGGCACGCAGGCCGGCTACGTGGCAGCAGTGACGGCCGCGGCCAACCAGCTCGTCACCGAGCGCGTGCTGCTGCGCCGCGATGCCGACCGCATCATCGCGGCGGCGGTGGCCACGCCGGTGCTACCGTAGGCGCCATCTTCACCACCCGGACCCGACCCATGGCGAGCCAGCCCACCTTGCGCATCGGATGCGCCGCCGGTTTCTCCGGCGACCGCACCGACGCGGCCGGCCCGATCGTCGATGCGATGCTCGCCGCGGGCGGCCCTGCGGTGTTGATCTTCGAGACCCTGGCCGAACGCACGCTGGCCCTGGCGCAACTGGCGCGCCGCACCGACCCGGACGGCGGCTACGAGCCCTTGCTCGACGAGTTGCTCCGGCCGGTGCTGGCACGCTGCCTGGCCGGTGGCATCCAGATCGTCAGCAACTTCGGCGCGGCGAACCCGGTGGGCGCGGCGCGGCGCATCGTGGCGCTGGCGCGCGAGCTGGGCTTGCGCGCGCCGCGTATCGCCGTCGTCGAAGGCGACGACCTGAGCGGCGCCGCACAGCGCCCGCTGCTCGGCGACGCGGCCGACGGCCTGGCACTGGTTTCGGCCAACGCCTACCTCGGCGCCGAAGCGATCGCCGATGCCTTGCTGGCCGGCGCACAGATCGTCGTCTGCGGGCGCGTGGCCGACCCGTCGCTGACCGTCGGCCCCGCACTCGCCCACTTCGGCTGGGCCCGCGACGACTGGACGCGCCTGGCGCGCGCCACCATGGCCGGGCACCTGCTCGAATGCGGCTCGCAGATCAGCGGCGGTTATTACGCCGACCCGGGTGTGAAAGACGTGCCGGGTCTGGCCGACCTCGGCTACCCGATCGCCGAGCTCGATGCGGAGGGCGATTGCATCATCTCGAAGGCGCCAAACACCGGTGGGCGCATCGACGTCCACACCGTCAAGGAACAACTGCTCTACGAAGTGCACGACCCCGGCGCCTACCTCACGCCCGACGTGGTGGCCGACATCACCGGGGCCGACGTTGTCGAACTCGGCCCCGACCGCGTGAAGCTGAGCGGCGTGCGCGGGCACGCGCGGCCGGCCACGCTGAAGGTCAACCTGTGCCACGAAACCGGCTGGCTGGCCGAAGGCGAGATCTCCTACGCCGGCGTGCGCGCCGAAGCGCGCGCGCGGCTCGCGGCCGACGTGTTGCGGCAGCGGCTCGAAGGCCTCGGGCCCTTGCGTGTCGACCTGATCGGCGTGGCGAGTGTCTTCGGCGACGATGCCGGCCGCTGGCTCGCTTCGCAAGCGCCCGGCGAAGCGCGCGACGTGCGCTTGCGCGTGGCGCTGAAACACACCGACCGCGCCCAGGCCGATCGCCTGCTGCGCGAAGTGACCGCCTTGTACTGCTGCGGCCCGGCCGGCGGCGGTGGCGTGCGCACGGCGTTGCGGCCGAGGCTGGGCACGGTTTCGTGCCTGGTGCCACGCGAGTCGGTGCCGGCACGGTACCGGTTCATCGAGGCCGCCGCAGCATGACGAACCAGACCATCACGGTGCCGCTGCACCGCGCCGCGCACGGCCGCACCGGCGACAAGGGCGACCGTTCGAACATCAGCGTGATCGCGTGGCACCCGGCCTTGTGGCCCTTGCTCGTCGAGCAGATCACCGAAGCCGCGGTGGCACGCCAGTTCACGCACCGGCAACCGTCGGCGGTGCGGCGTTACCTGCTGCCCAACTTGCACGCGATGAACTTCGTGCTCGACGGCGTGCTCGACGGCGGTGTCAACGACTCGCTCAACCTCGACACGCATGGCAAGGCGCTGTCCTTTCACTTGCTCGACCTGCCGCTCGACGTGCCGGCCGAGTTGATTCCGCATCTGGTCGGCTCAGGCTGACCGATGGCCCCCGTTTCCCACAACTCAATCGAGAGACAAACACCCATGACCACCCACCCACTTTCCCGCCGCAGCCTGATGGCCGCCGCCATCACCGCACTCGCCGCCGCTGCCTTGCCTTCGACGGCAGCAGCGCAGGCCTACCCCAGCAAGCCGATCGTCTTCGTCGTGCCGTTCGCGGCCGGCAGCGCCACCGATCAGTTGGCGCGTGCGCTCGGCCAATCGATCACCGAGCAGACCAAGCAGGCGGTCGTCGTCGACAACAAGGCCGGCGCGAGCGGCATGATGGCCGCGCAGGCCTCGGCCCGCGCCGCGGCCGACGGCTACACCGTGTTGATCACCACCAACACCACGCACGCGGCGAACCAGCACCTCTACAAGAAGCTGCCCTACGACGCGGTGAAAGATTTCGCCCCGGTCACCGGCCTGGGCAAGGGCGGGCAGGTGCTCGTGGTGAACGCGAGCTCGCCCTACAAGAGCGTCGCCGACCTGGTGGCGGCGGCGAAGAAGAACCCCGGCAAGCTGAGCTTCGGCAGCGGCAGTTCGTCGAGCCGCGTGGCCGGCGAGATGTTCAAGCAACTCAGCGGCACCGACATCCTGCACGTGCCCTACAAGAGCAACCCGCTCGCGATCACCGACCTGCTCGGCGGGCAGATCGACCTGATGATCACCGACACCTCGACCGGCGTGCCGCAGGTGAAGGCCGGCAAGCTGCACGCGCTGGGTTATTCGACGCAGAAGCGCAGCACGATGCTGCCCGAGGTGCCGACCATCGACGAGGCCGGCGTGAAAGGCTACGACATGGGCTACTGGTTCGCCGCCTATGTGCCGGCCGGCACACCCGCGCCGGTGGTGGCGCGCTTGAACGAGCTGCTCGGCGCGGCCGTGAAGAGTGCACCGGCGAAGACCTTCTTCGACACCGCCGGCTCGGAAGCCTGGACCACCACGCCCGACGACCTGGCGAAGTTCCAGGCCGCCGAAACACTGAAGTGGGGCAAGGTGATCAAGGCGGCCGGCATCGAGGCCGAGTGAGGTTTCACGGCCGCCGGCGCCACACCATGTAGAGCCCGTCGACGGCGCGCCCCTGCTCGTGCCGAACGGGCGCGTGTTCGACCAGCAGCGGCTCGAACCCGTTCGCCCGAGCCAGCCGCAGCAAGTGCGGCTGCCCGTGCGCATAACGCAAGCTCGGCAGCAGCCGCCAGCCGGGGCCGATGTCGCCTTCAGCGTCGTCCGCTTCGACGCTGAACGCGAACAGGCCATGCGGCATCACCCGCGCCACGGCGGCGAACAGCGGCGCCGGGTCGCCGATGTAGATGAGCACGTCGGCCGCGACCACCAGATCGAAGCGCTCGGCGGTGTTGGCCAGGAAGTCGGTGGCGTCGGCCTGTTCGAGCCGGTCGTAGGCGCCGCTGGCGCGCGAGCGTTCCAGCATCAACGACGACAGGTCGAGGCCGACCAGCCGCTTCGTCATCGGCCGCAGCAGCGGGCCGCAGAGCCCGGTGCCACAGCCGAGGTCGAGTGCCAGCTCGAAGCCTGCACCGCCGGCGCAGCGCCGCACGCGCTCGACCAGTTCCAGGTGGGCGCGGTAGCCGAGCATGCCGACCAGGTGCGCTTCGAAGTCGCCGGCATAACCGTCGAACAGCCGCTCGACGTAGTCGCGCGGCGGTGCCGGCGGCGCGCCTTCGGCGCCCAGCCCGGCCAGGTAGTAGCGGTGCAAGTCGGGGTCGGCACCAAGGCGCAGGGCTTCGCGGAAGGCGGCTGCGGCGTCGTGGTGGCGGTTCAGCTCGCGCAGCAGGCTGCCGCGGTGGCTCCAGGCCAGCGCGTGCTCGGGGGCCAGGTTGGTGAGTTGTTCGAAGCTCGCCAGTGCGTCGGCTGCCCGGCCCAGTTCTGCCAGTGCGGTGCCGCGGTGCAGCAGCGCGTCGGCGCTGGCAGGCTCGGCGGCGAGGGCGGCATCGGCGTTGGCGAGCGCGTCGAGCGGGTGGCCGAGGCGCAGCTGCGTGGCGGCCAGGTTGATCAGCGTCGACGGCCGGCCCGGCACGAGTTGCAGCGAAGCCAGGTAGTGCTGCTCGGCCCGAGCGCAGTCGCCGGCCTGGTGGCTGGCCAGGCCGGCAAGGAACTCGGCCCTGGCGCGCTCGAAGGCGGCCGGGGAGGGCGAAGCGTCGTTCACGCCGACAGGGTCACGGCTTTGTCGGTCGCTCACAGCTTCGCCGCCCCGGCAGGCTCGTCGTCGATGGCCTTCTGCACCGCCTTGTAGAAGGCCTCGCGCGCCGGGCTGGCCACCGGGTCGCGCGCGCCACCGCCCCAGTTGGCGTTGGAGACGATCACGAGTTTGCGCTTCGGGTCGATGAAGATGCCCTGGCCGAAGATGCCCCGTGCCGCGAAGCTGCCGTCGCTGTACGTCCACCACTGGTAGCCATAACCGCGGCCGGGCAGGCCGATGCTGCTGCGCTCGGTCGTGGCGTCGAGCAGCCAGCCATCGGGCACGATGCTCTGGCCGTTCACGCGCGTGCCGTTCAGCACGAAGAGCCCGAAGCGCGCGAAGTCGCGCGACGCGGCCTGCACGCAGCAGCCGCTGATCTCCTTGCCGCTGCGGCTGAGCAGCCAGGTGGCCTGCTGCTCCATGCCGGCGGGCTGCCAGATCTTTTCAGCCAGGTAGTCGGCCAGGTTCTTCTTCGTCGCCTGGCCGACCAAGATGCCGACGAGATTCGTCTCGCCCGTGCTGTAGAGCCAGCGGGTGCCGGCCGGGGCTTCGCGCGGCAGCCGGCGCAGGTAGCTCACGGTCGTGTCCACGCCTTCTTCGGGTTGGTGGTTGTTGAAGCGTGCCACGTCGGAGTTGGGGTCGGCGTAGTCTTCGTTCCACTTCACGCCCGAGGTCATGGTCAGCAACTGGCGGATGCTCACGTCGTCGTAGGCCGAGCCTTTCATCTGCGGGATGTAGTCGCTGACCTTGTCGTCCATGCTGCGGAGGTGGCCGTCGCGCAGCGCCGCGCCCACGAGCGTGGAGGTGAAGGATTTGGCCACCGAAAAGCTGGTCCAGCGCCCGCTCGCGTCGAAGCCCAGGCCGTAACGCTCCAGGCGCAGCTTGCCGTCGTGCACGATCAGCAGCGCCGCGCTGCGCTGGCCGGCCATGTACGCGTCGAGATCGACCGGCAACTTCAGCGCAAGCCCCGGCGGCAGTGGCATCACGTCGCCACCCGCTGCCACGACGCGCGACTTCGCCAGCACCGGCAGGCGGTCGAGCGCGCGGAACGCCGCATCACGCTGCGGCACGCTCCAGAACAGCAGGTCGCGGTTGGTGGGCAGCGTGGCCAGCAGGCCGCGCGTTTCCTTGTCCAGGCTGAACCACGCTGCCGTGCCAGCCAACACCAGGGCGGCAAGCGAACCGAGGGCGATCTTCCTGAGCTTCATCGGGGTACTCCTGCGCGGCATCGAACGGGGCCCGTGGATTGTGCCGTCGGGCAGCGTCGACAATGCACTCCCTCCGCCACCGATTCGCCCTGCACATGTCGACCTCCGATCTCCCTGACGCCCCCACTTCGCCGCGCGACCTGGCGCAGATCAGCGCCGCCCAATGGGTGGCCGTGCTGCGGGCCGAACCGGCACGCGCCGCCGGGTGGATGGCTGCGGCGGCCCGCCTCGGCCACGCCGAAGCGCAGACCGTGTGGGGCCAGTGGCTGCTCGACGGCCATGGCACGCCGCGCAACCCGACCGCGGCCCTGAGCTGGTTCGAATCGGCCGCGCGGCAGGGCCACGCGATGGGCATGAACATGGCGGGGCGGTGCCACGAGAACGGCTGGGGCACGCCGGTCGACCTGGCCGCGGCGCTGGCCTGGTACCGGCAGGCGGCGCAGCACAAGCTCGATGCCGGCCTGTACAACCTGGCGAACCAGTACGCTGCGGGCAAGAGCGTGCCGCAAGACCATGCGCACGCACTGGCCCTGTACCAACAGGCGGCCGAGCAGGGCCACGCGAAATCGATGACCAAGATGGGCCGCTATTACGAAGACGGCCTGGTGGTCCGGCAAGACAGCGACGCCGCCTTCGCCTGCTACGAAAAAGCCGCGCGCGGCGGTGACTTTCGCGGTCAGTTCTGCTTCGCCGGCATGCTGGCGGCGCGCGGCCGCACCGAGCAGGCGCTGGCCTGGCTGCGCAAGGTCCCGCTGACCGCCACGCCCGGTTTTCGCGAAGAGGCGGGGCGCGCGCTGCTGCAATCGCCGCACGAAGAGTTCAGGCACATCGGCGAGCAGATGCTGGCGCGCACGACCGCCGCCTGAAGCGGGGGGCGGCGGGCCGCCCTGCAGCACACGGAACC
>Ga0073914_10000189_pt1 | contig 12561 bp, 11 predicted proteins | sample GWRWT4_30Apr14_FD_71481 | JGI IMG/M metagenome (GOLD analysis project Ga0073914, IMG submission 71481) | Sand microcosm microbial communities from a hyporheic zone in Columbia River, Washington, USA - GW-RW T4_30-Apr-14 | ecosystem: Engineered > Artificial ecosystem > Sand microcosm >... | reverse complement strand
CGGCGATAACGTTTCTGCCATTTCTGCCAGAAGCTGAAGCCCCCACCCACTACATTGCCACCATGCTGCCGGTATTGCAGGCGTGGCTCAGGATCATAGATCACCGTCCCGAACGCCGATGCGACAAGATACGTCCACCAGTCATGGATAGTTGCGCCTTCGGGAATTCGCTCAACAATTAGCTTTCTCAGGCTTGCATCAAAAACCATGGTACAGCCTTGGGCGATATTCTCAGCCAAAGCATTATTGAAGGCTGGATATGTCGGCCGACTTGAGTTTCCGATCAAATGAAGCGAAGAATCGACATAGTCAACGGCGGAACAATACAGCCGCGGCCCACTTCCTGCAGCCTCTAAACCAGCGACAGCAATCCTGAGCTTATCCGAAAACCAGACATCATCCTGATCGCAGAAAGAGAAATAGTCAGCACTGGATATTTCCCGCATAAGATAGAAGAAATTATGCATTGCTCCGCAATGCGCAACATCATCCTCCACCAGAAAAACAGAATCAGGGTAACGCGCCCGATATTCGTCAATAATATTCAGCGTGGCATCTGTAGATCCATCATCTCTTACAAAAATCCGTACACAGACACCCTGTTGGGAAAGGACCGAGTCAATTTGCTCCGCAATGAAATCTTGGCCATTATAGGTCGCCAACAAGACATCAACCTTGTACACCGACACTCTTAATCCTCCAAAAAGCACGAAGAAAATCAGGCCCTTACCCAAAACCACAGACGTCGCAAAAGACTGCGTGGCCCACAGTTCCACTTCATCAACAGGAGCCGCTTCTTCCAGAACCCCGCAACAGAAAGACTCGAAAAATCAATCAGGAAAGCGCGCGCGTTCTCAGGCAATTGCCGCTCATACGCCAGCAGGAATGCATGTGGCTGCCGCAAAATTCCCTGCCAGTCGCGTCGCATCCACTGCCCGCTGAGAGCATCACTGATAAAATTTTTCACAATGGATATCTTGTGAATACGCGAGGCCCCTGCCCCGAGCGCGTTGTTGCCATGCTGCCGATATGAAACCAGTGCCGCAGGCTCAACCCCTATCTTCCCGAAAACACTTGCACATAACGCCATCCATGAATCATGCATGTAGGCCCCAGCCGGGAATGGTAAAGAAAGCCCAAGCAAGGCGCGGTTGCACAGACAGGCACAGCCGGTAACTGTATTGAGAGTCACCAAATCCTGCAGGCGGTTACGTTCAGGCGATATGCCGGCATACTGCCAGAAGGATTCAGCAATTAGACCAAGGTCAGAATCAACCACCTGGAGATCGGAGTGCACGAGCACTGGTGTCGCCTTGCCGAATTCAGACTCAAGCGACTTCATCCGCAGAAAAAGCACACTAAGTTTCTCACCGGCCCAGACATCATCCTGATCAGAAAACGCTATATAGTCCGCCGTGGAAAACTGCATCAAAGCTTCGAAAGAGCCCATCGCACCAAGCCTTTCACCCGTCACTGGTAGCAGGTGCATGCGCTCAGGATACCGCAAGACATATTCATTCAGGATGGTGAGGCTATCATCGCTTGAGCCGTCATCGCGGGCAATCACATAAAAGCTGACACCAATCTGCGAAAATATAGAGTCGAGTTGCTGGCGCAAAAAGCGCTCACCATTGTAAGTTGCAAGCAAAATCTGTATCACATTAATCTTATCCAATTTTCGAAAAAACAGAATACTTTAATCCACTCACTGAATCGCCCCTCTCTTACCAATAAATCCATGGAGGATGCCTTTTAAAATGGGAACAAGATAACTTCCGTTCTTCTTATCGACCAGAAAAATGTAAATAAAGACCTGTGCAATTTTCGACTTTACCATCCACCATTTACACGAAAGCGGCACATATGATCTACCCAATAAGATGATGCTGTTTCTTAACTGAAAGTAAACCCTGAATGGAGAGTGTACCGGCCTCTTTTTCCAACGAAAAAACCAGTATGCGACAAAGTCATCGCCAATGGTGTGTTGCATCATCGCCTCAGGCGCCCCATACACTAGATAGCCCTTGCTGGCTGCACGGTAGCACCACTCCATATCCACCACGTCAATAAATAGCCCCCCCTCCATAGGACCGACCTCATTCATGGCCTCTCGCGAAATAATGGATCCCGAAGTAATGACAAAAGAAGCAGGAACGCAACCAGTCTCATCAGGCTCATAACGCAGGGAAAGGCCATTACCGTTAATAACGGGAAAACCATGTGTCTGCCCGTCACGGGGGTCGACAAAAAGGGCTCCTACCGTGGCGACGGTTTTACCGCATGCGGCAAGAGTATCAGCTGCCGCCAATAACCGAACGACAATGTCGGGTGCAGGCATGCTGTCCTGATCGCTGAGAAAATAATAATCGCAATCCATATCCCGCAAAACTTTAACACCCACATTAAGAGCCTCGGCTATTCCAGCATTTCTTCCATTAAGAACAACATTAATGGTGGGTGGTAAGACTGCTGCAAGCTCGCTTAAGCCCAGGGTATTATCAACCACAACGATCACATCAACCTGCTCACCCAGAACCTCGACCAAGCCAATCACTCGATCCAGATCAGGATAATAGGTCACGATGACCGCCCCCACTTTATGCGCAGAAACTTTCATTTTACTTCCAAAAAATACATATTTTTTAGCATCAATTAACATTAAATTTCATTTGCACTGTCACTCGGGGAAAAACGCGAAGATGGCAGTGATTTATCAAAAAATAAGCCCCTTCAAACCCAGGCAGGAGCTAATAAAACAAGTCCTATTGTGCAATAGCAGCCCTATACACGCAGAGACTGAAACCAATCGTTAAACCACAGCACAACCATAAGGCTTATTCAGATTTTTCGCGCCACGCCTTCAGCCGTCTCTGCATCCGTGACAACGGCGTACGAAAGTAGAGACGACGATAAAATGCTAGCATGGCCGCACGCAGCGAAACCCAGGGACTGCCAGTATGCTGGTGGATACCCAGAAAAGGAGCGAGAAACTCCTTGTCCTCTGCATAGGCACTGCGTGGCAGCAGCAAAGGATCCTCAATGCCATGCTCGAACTGATATCGTAATGATGGGCGCACCCATCCCTTGGAGATATGCTCATCTAGCACAGATGGAGCAATGTGGCCTTCATTGATTGCTTCGAACAAATCCCGGCACCACAGATAACCCAAAGGATTGCGCGCATATATCCATGGCTGTGTATCCATATCCGTGTAGTGCAAAAGCCGGGTCTGCCCCTCCCTGTATGATTCGAGAGAGTTCCACTCCGAGCGGATGAGCGCCTCCTGACTAGGTGCCACAGTCATTTCATGCATCAATGACTCGTAGCTCAAGCCGCCAGCATCAAGACGGTCAACAATATCGCTGACACTCCAGTCGAGCGCAGCACAATCGAGCAACATGACACTGTATTGCGGCTTTCTCCCCCCTTCTTTTGCATCCTGTGCCGATAACAATGCATTACCTTTGAAGCCTGTCTCCCATAATTCGCGAATATCAGTAAACACCTGCATATCAGAGTCCAGATAAATCGCACGCCCTTGGTAGTCACACACTTCAGGAATGAGGAAACGCTGGAATGAGAATGGTGTTCTCGGCCAATTCTCTTTTTTCTTTGGCTGCGGAATATCGATACCGCTTTTATGCAAAGGAAAAACGTCAACTGATAATGAGGCATGCTTCTTGATGGAGTACTCCAGCACCATGGTCGCCAGCATCTGGGCATCCGTGGTGGCCACAAACACTCTTGCCGGTGCCGTGACGCCTAGAGGGGCATAATCAAGGTTATGCCTCATGATGGTTTTGGCAATCTGGCTAAACTGCTTATTGAAAGAACAGCGGCCATTCGCCAGCAACGTCCCCACAGAAGAAAACTCATCACTATAGCTAGCACCGCCGTCAACACCCAAACTCCGCACTTTTTTAATGCCTGCCATGGCCAAAAGATTGAGGCCAGCCTCAGCACTAAAATAAGTGACAGGCACAATCGGCGACCCGGCCGCAGGAACCTGCGCCGTTGCCGCGTTATACCAAAACAACCTGTTTGCTGCCGCCAGACGCTGCAGCACAGGCATCGCCGCAATATGCTCTGACAGCGCTAACTGGCCCGGTTTGTTCGCAACATGAGGGCGCCAAGGCAGCACCACATATTCGGCATTATCCTCAAGAACATCCTGACAGCTCTCGATAACGTCAATATCAATCGCATGGGCAATCGTGACCTTGACTTGTCTCACGACATGGTTGAGCCCGAACAGAAAATAAGACTGTGCATCAACATCGTATACTTTCGAAAAAGAGGGCCCCTTACCAAGCAACAGCCAAGGGCGTGCCATCAATGCGACTTCGTTCTTCCGGAACCAGTTAAAGAACTCAAGTGCACCTTCGCCACTTGCAGACACCATAGCGCTCACCCCTTGAACAATTGCTTGAGTACTACTTTCAAACGCACAAGCAAACGCCCGAGAAATGTCGCACGCAGCCGATGACGCCACGCGTCGTTTCCAGCCTCGCGACAAGCATCCCAACCCTCGCGCACTGTCGCGGAAACCACTGGCACCTCAATCGTGCCCACTGAGGCGATCAGGCGCAGTGAGCGCGGATGCATGACCGGGCTGTGGGCCTCTAACAACTGCACCGAAAAACCAGCATGCAGCAGGAGATTGCGCAGGCTTACAGTCCCAAAATGGTAGAGATGGGCAACATGAAGATCATGCAGGCCGTTATAGGCCGCTACCGAGGGTACATCGATGTATAGCCGGCCATCGGAAGTGAGCAGCTTTGCAAGCTCACCAAGGAAGGGCACAGGGTTCTTTACGTGCTCAAGGACATGATTAAGTATGATCAGATCAAAACTACGGCCAGCGACCTCGGACAGATCGGCATATACCTCACAGCAGGCATAAGACTGCGCAAACTTACCAAAGTCTGGATTCGGCTCAACCGCTGTGCACACAGTATCAGGGAAGACATCTGCAATTGCCTTGAGCATGCTGCCCTCGGCTGCGCCTATGTCGAGCACACAACTTTTTTCTCCCAACACACCCTGCTCAATAAGAAAACGTGCCGTAACCTGCGACCTCACATCTTTTTTATAAGCGCTAATATAATCGGCATCAGGGGTGCTTACTTTTTGATAAAAAGTTCGGTAATGCTCCTTGTAGAATCGCCCCAATGCCAATTCAGTAGGTTGAGGATTGGTAAACACAAAACCGCAGGACTCACAGCCAACAGTTTTCATACCCATCAGATAACGGTCTTCATCCGCAAGACTGGTAAATTTTTTGCCCCCACACACCGGGCATGGAACAAGCTCAAAATCACTTGCCAAGAATATCACGCTCATGCCAACGCCTCTTTCTTGAAAATATACCGCTGGGAATACCGGTACAGAAACACCGCATTCAGTACCTGATAGAGAACGATGCCAAAAACCAACCCGTAAAATCCGTAAAAATACAACCCAACCACGCGCGCGGTCATGCTGACAACAAAACCACCCAACGCGATCCGAAAGACGGCATGACTCATATTGGCGCCATAAAGAATGCTGGCGGACTGCTGCCCTACCAGACCGCCCACCAGAAAGAAAATGAACATGCCCGCCAGCGATCTAATATCAAGCACAACAATATCTCTGGAGAAGGTATCTACCAGTACAGGCAACAATCCAACCAAAATCAGGGCCACCACTATTGCCATCATAACTAGCCGTGCCAGCACAACCATATGCCACTGCACCACCCTATGACGGGCCTCGTCATTTACGGCATCCGCCACTTTTGCAATCGCACGTGGCGACAGTATTCGATCAGCAACCATAAGAAGGGTGCCGTATATCTGCTGCAAAAAATTCAGTAATGAAATCGCACCCGGACCCACATGTGCCGCCAACACCCTGTCTGCCAGTGGCCCCAGCTTGAAGATGGTCGCAGCACTCAGAGCAGGCCTCAAACCATCCAGCAGCATCCGGCGAGCTGCCGCTGACAGTCGGCCTGGACGATAGTTGCCCAACCCAAAAAGCAACAAGGCCGCTTGCAGCCCCCCCTTCATCAGGATGACTGCAGCAGCGCCGGCAGCACCCGCTTGCGCAATGGCTGGTACGAGCAGCACTAGACCGCACACGCTAGCCGCAAGTACCGCCAACTCCACACGGAGGAAACTGTGGCGGCTCTGCCAGTAACCCGTGAGCACAAGCGCTAGCATGCCGGGCACCAAGCTTAGCAACACAATGTTGCTAAGCGGGAACACCTGCTCAAGTGCACCCGATTCCATGCCTACGAACAGCAGACGCAGCCACCATGAAGAAGTGGCGATAAGCAATAACGTCAACCCCAACACTAAGACGACCGCATAAAGCGCAACGGACATAACAGATCCGCCATCCTCACCATGGGTCTTAAAAAATGGGATCAATTGTTTGCCCAAGGCCGTTCCAAATACAGCCAGCACCAAAGCTGGAAGCGCCTGAGCCGTAACCAGCGCATCAGCCGCATTGCCGATACCCAAATATCCCAAAATCAAGAATTGACTTGAAAGCCCCACTAATACATTGAGGCCAACAATGGTGGTCAACTGCAACGTGCCGTCGTCACCTTTCAAAAAACTGAGCAACGGTTTCATAAATGCAGGTCGGCTGCCGCCATATCAAATGCCCGAGCCCAATCGGGAATACGCACGGCAAAATCGCTCTCAAGCTTGGCACTGCTCAGAAGTGAGTTCAGCGGACGACGAGCAGGTGTGGGATACTCTTGCGAAGTGATAGGATGAATGGTCGCAGCATTACGTCCATTAGCATCAAGCCAAGCGGCAATACGAGCAGCAAATTCGCACCACGAAATGCCCCCTGCCGAGGTCAGATGGTAAATACCATTGGCAGCGGCATCCCGGCTTGCCAAGATCGCTGTAACTTCGGCAATCATCCGGGACCATGTCGGCGAGCCGTGCTGATCACTCACAACGGAAAGGACCTGCTTTTCCTGCAACAGGCGCAGCATGGTCAAAAGAAAATTCTTACCCCTAAGGCCGTAGACCCAGCTTGTACGCAAAATGAGATGCCGACAGCCACTAGCCGTAATCGCCTGCTCGCCAGCGAGCTTACTATGACCATAGACATTTAATGGAGCAGGGATGTCATCTTCAGCATAAGCACCAGACTTGCTGCCGTCGAAAACATAGTCCGTCGAGTAATGAATGAGCATAATGCCAAGCCGCTTTGCCTCTTCCGCAAGAATGCTGGGGGCCAAACCATTGATGGCCATCGCCAGATCAGGCTCAGACTCAGCCTTATCAACCGCCGTATATGCCGCCGCATTTACAATAAGACCCGGCCTGACCCGTCCGACAACACGAGTAATTTCATCTGGATCAGCCAAGTTCATTTCTGCAGAGTTTAGCGCAACAACATCACCAAGCGCGCAGAGTGTGCGCTGCAGCTCCCAGCCAACCTGGCCATTTTTACCGGTAAGCAGAATTTTCACGCAAACACCTCAGCATCCTTAAGCAGAGCCCCTGCTGCATCCTTGCCAGAAAGTTGCGGAGTGCCGTCAAGTGGCCAATCAATACCCAGCTCCGGGTCATTCCAGAGAATACTGCGCTCATGCGCTGGGGCGTAATAGTTGGTGGTTTTGTAAAGAAAATCTGCCGTATCCGAGACCACGAGAAAGCCGTGTGCAAACCCTTCTGGCACCCAGAGCATGCGCTTGTTCTCTGCCGATAGCCTGACACCCACCCATTTGCCAAACGTGGAGGAGTGCCGGCGTATGTCAACAGCCACATCGAAAACTTCACCAGCTGTTACGCGTACCAGTTTTCCCTGGGCGTTTTCTATCTGATAATGCAGACCGCGCAGCACGCCCTTTTGCGAACGGGAATGGTTATCCTGCACGAAATTCCGCTCAAGCCCGGTCAGTTCATGGAATTTCCTCGCATTGAAGCTTTCCATGAAGAAACCACGGTCGTCGCCAAACACCTGGGGCTCAAAAATCAGTACATCCGGGATGCTGGTCGCTACCACTTTCACGACTGCTCACCCGCCAGCTTGAGCAGGTACTGGCCGTAAGCCGTTTTTCCCAGTGCTTTTGCCTGGGCAATAACCGCTTCTTTGGACAGCCAGCCGTTGTGAAAGCCGATTTCCTCAAGACAGGCCACTTTCAAGCCCTGACGATGTTCAATGGTCTGCACATACTGCGAAGCCTCAAGCAGGCTGTCATGCGTACCCGTATCCAGCCAGGCAAACCCGCGCCCCAGGCGCTCAACGCGCAAATCGCCACGTTCAAGATAGGCATTGTTGACCGAGGTAATCTCCAGCTCACCGCGCGCCGACGGCTTGACTGCCTTGGCAATGGCGATCACGTCGTTATCGTAGAAATACAGGCCCGTGACTGCATAATTTGATTTCGGCTTGAGAGGCTTTTCTTCAATCGAGACGGCCTTTCCTTCCGCATCAAAATCAACCACGCCAAAACGCTCGGGATCGTTTACCCAATAGCCGAATACGGTCGCGCCGCCCGGATGTGCGGCCGCACGCAGGAGCTTCTCCGTGAAATGCTGGCCGTGAAAAATATTGTCGCCCAGCACGAGGCAGACGCTGTCTTTGCCGATAAAGTCTTCACCAATCAGAAAAGCCTGCGCCAAGCCATCCGGCGAAGGCTGTTCGGCATACTGGATATTGATGCCGAACTGGCTGCCGTCGCCCAGCAAGCGCTGATACATGGGCAGGTCGTACGGAGTGGAAATAATCAGCACATCCTGAACGCCAGCCAGCATCAACACTGACAGCGGGTAATACACCATGGGCTTGTCATAAATGGGCAGCAATTGCTTGGAGACACCCAGGGTGATCGGATGCAGACGTGTGCCTGAACCCCCTGCAAGAATAATTCCCTTCATCAGACACGCTCCGCGTAGTTTTTCTCAACCCACTCTCTGTAAGCACCACTTTTTATATTGGCAATCCATTCGGGATTTGCCAGATACCACTGCACCGTCTTGCGCAACCCTGTCGTAAAGGTTTCAGCCGGCTTCCAGCCCAGCTCGTTCTCCATCTTGCGTGCATCAATCGCATAACGCCGGTCGTGCCCCGGGCGATCCTTTACATACGTAATCTGTTCCCGGTAACTTTTCTTGTCAGCGCGCGGCGACAGCTCATCCAGCAGGTCACACACCAGATGCACCACATCGATGTTCTTCTGCTCATTCCAGCCACCGACATTATAGGTTTCGCCCAACCGCCCCTTCTCCAGCACACGCCGGATGGCAGAGCAGTGATCCTCAACATAAAGCCAGTCACGTACATTCTGGCCATCTCCATAAATCGGCAAGGCCTTCCCTTCAAGAGCGTTCAGGATCATCAAGGGAATGAGTTTTTCCGGAAAATGCAGCGGCCCGTAATTATTCGAACAGTTCGTGGTCAGAATCGGCAAGCCATACGTGTGATGCCATGCCCGCACCAGATGGTCGGAAGCAGCTTTTGACGCCGAGTAAGGGCTGTTGGGGGCATAGGATGTGGTTTCACTGAAAGCCGGGTCGCTTTCACCTAGTGAACCAAACACTTCATCCGTGGAAACGTGCAAGAAACGAAAAGCGCTGCGGGCCGGCTCTTCCAGCATCTGCCAATAGGCACGTGCCGACTCCAGCAAACGGAAAGTTGACACCACATTGGTTTCGATAAAATCGCCGGGGCCGTGAATGGAGCGATCGACATGGCTTTCTGCGGCAAAGTTGACGATTGCCATCGGCTGGTATTGCGTCAGCAGCTTTGCCAATATCTCACTATCGCCAATATCGGCACGCACCAGCACATGGCGCGCGGCATCTGCCGTGCGCAAATTATCCGGATTACCTGCATATGTCAGCTTGTCGACATTGACAACAAAACCCTGCTCTTGCTGCAACCATTGCAATACGAAATTGGAGCCAATGAAACCGGCGCCACCGGTCACCAGAATGCTATTAGTCATAGTAAAACCATGGGGCTGCAGGCCCTGCCCGACAACGGGCATGAGGCCTTGTTATAAAGGAAGCGCGGGCGGAGAAAAACCGGAACGAACTCTCGCCACAAAGCGGCGAGACTATACCACTCCCACAAGAACCTTGGGATAACCGCTAGAGCGAGAGCATCAGTTAAGACCTGGGCTTCGGCTTGGGGGAGGTAGGGCCGAGCACACTATGGCTCTGAAGATAGAAAGTAGAAGATGCGCTGGCCAACACCTTGCCGGCCCCATCCTGCACACTCACCTGAAGCTGATGGCTCCCGCGCTCAAGACTGTCAACCTTGATCACTTTAGCGTCCACCATATCCGCACCATCCAGAAGAGACACAAGCCTGTGTCCTTCTGCCAGCGAGGGGGACACGCTGACACCAACAGGAATAGCCCCCTCTGCTCGCTGAAAGCTGGCCTCATTCACAGGGCTTTGGATAACAATCGTGTAGGTGATCGCCTTGGGCTTAGCCTTGCCGAGATCGCTCCCTGGCTTTGATCCACCATTCAGTGCCGGGATGGTCATGACGGGCTTTGATTCAATCTTCTCAGCCTTCGCCGCCTTGTCCTTGGGCGGAGCATCCGTCAGCACCAGATTACCGTTGCTGTCGTAGTACTTGAAAATCTCCGCCTGCGCCGGGCCGGCAAAGGCCAGCAAGGGGACAAGCAGCAAAAATACGCGATGCAGGGACATGAGCCGCTCCAGCAGATACCGGGATGGGGAGCTTAGCCCCTTCATCCCCTGCCTGCGAAGACCTGGATACCAAAATGCAAAAAAGCTCGCATAAGCGGGCTTTTTTGCAGAGCGATGGGGCCGGAGCAGTGCTGCCCCGGCTCCGGCCATTAGCAGCTGTAGTACAGCTCGAACTCGATCGGGTGCACGGAAGTGCTCACGCGACGGGCTTCTTCTGTCTTCAGCTCGATATAGGCATCCAGCATTTCCTTGGTGAACACGCCGCCCTTGAGCAGGTAGTCGTGGTCAGCCTTCAGGCAATCCAAAGCCATTTCCAGGCTGTGGGCAACCGTTGGAATGTTGGCTTCTTCTTCTGGCGGCAGGTCATACAGGTTCTTGTCGGCCGCTTCACCCGGGTGGATCTTGTTGGTGATACCGTCCAGGCCAGCCATCAGCAGAGCAGCAAAGGCCAAGTAGGGATTGGCAACCGGATCCGGGAAGCGCGCTTCAATACGACGGCCTTTGGGGTTGGCAACGTAAGGGATGCGGATGGAAGCGGAACGATTGCGAGCCGAGTAGGCCATCATGATCGGGGCTTCGTAATGCGGCACCAGACGCTTGTAGGAATTGGTGGCCGGATTGGTGATGGCGTTCAGGGAACGCGCATGCTTGATCACGCCACCGATGAAGAACAGCGCCATTTCGGAGAGGCCAGCGTACTGGTCGCCCGCGAAAAGGTTCTTGCCGTCTTTGGCGATGGACATATGCACATGCATGCCGGAACCGTTGTCACCAACCATGGGCTTGGGCATGAAAGTGGCGGTCTTGCCGAACGCATGGGCGGTGTTCAGCACGGCGTACTTCAGGACCTGGACTTCGTCGGCCTTGCGCACGAGGGTGTTGAAGGACACGCCGATTTCGCTCTGGCAGGAAGCCACTTCGTGATGCTGCACTTCCACACGGCCCGGGCCCATCATGGCTTCGATGGCATTACACATGGCAACGCGCAGGTCCTGCTGGGAGTCAACCGGGGGCACTGGGAAGTAGCCGCCCTTGACGCGTGGACGGTGGCCGGTGTTGCCGCCTTCGTAATCGTTATTGGTCGACCAGGCCGCTTCTTCAGCGATGATCTTGTGCGACACGCCGGACATGTCGATGTTCCACTTCACTTCGTCGAACACGAAAAACTCTGGCTCGGGGCCGAAGAAAGCGGTGTCACCGATACCGGTGGACTTCAGGTAGGCCTCGGCGCGCTTGGCGATGGAACGCGGGTCGCGTTCGTAGCCCTGCATGGTGTTGGGCTCGATCACGTCGCACGTTACAACGACTGTCGGCTCGTCGAAGAACGGGTCCATGAAGGCAGTGACGTCATCCGGGAGCAGGATCATGTCGGACGCTTCAATGCCCTTCCAGCCGGCAATGGAGGAACCGTCAAACATCTTGCCGTTGACGAAGGTGTCTTCATCCACTGTGCCTGCCGGGAAAGATACGTGCTGCTCCTTGCCCTTTGTATCCGTGAAGCGAAGATCAACCCACTTCGCATCGTGTTCTTTGATAAGACCAAGCGTCTTCTTCGACATGTTTTTCTCTCCAGGAGCGTGCATGACTGGTGGTGGCTGCATTCCAAAGTGCCGATGGCAACATCAAAACCTGATGTCGCACGACCAGGCGCATTTGAAACACCGTGCCGCGTGTGGGAGCAAAATACATACCAGCCTGTGACATCCCCGCGAACCGCGGTTTTTCACACACTGGCGGCACCCCTCGCTCCCACAAAGGCACCATAAAAAAGCAGGGCGCATTCTACCGCACCAAACTGGTTATTTCTGACCAACTTGAATGAGTAGATGAATTTCGTTTTCTTGCCGTTCTGTCGTCAGGACGGCATGGCCGTGAATGCGGCACCAA
>Ga0073914_10000188_pt1 | contig 12597 bp, 10 predicted proteins | sample GWRWT4_30Apr14_FD_71481 | JGI IMG/M metagenome (GOLD analysis project Ga0073914, IMG submission 71481) | Sand microcosm microbial communities from a hyporheic zone in Columbia River, Washington, USA - GW-RW T4_30-Apr-14 | ecosystem: Engineered > Artificial ecosystem > Sand microcosm >... | reverse complement strand
CCGCAATCTCTTGGGTTGCTTTGGCGCTTCGGTATTTGTCAATGACATAAGGGGCTTTCGATAGAAAGAGATTCTTGAGCGCACTGATTTTGAATTTTAAACTGCTTTTGGGTTGGTCTTGCCATGGAATCCAGGTTTGCTTGCTGGAGTAAGTCAGGGCATGTTCTTTGGCGGCTTCCGGCATTCCCTGCGGAAACAAGGCCAAATAGGTGATGTCGTGTCGAGTGTGCCACTCTTTCAACATTTGGAAGGTGCGGATTTTTCCGCCTGAATCCAATGGATATAAAGGATCTGCTTTTATCCAAAGTATTTTTTTGGGAGAATTTTTTTTATTCGACATATAAAAGCCGCATGCCTATGACAGTTGGTGTGGCAGGCTCGTATTCTAGCGATAATGTGGACGCAAGGCGATTGGAAGAATGGGGGTTGACACACCGGCATCATTCATTCTGCTTCGGCGTCGTTGCCTGCATTTTCACCAAGTTAGTCTCTTGCCAGACACCAGGACATCCAACATGAGCGCCGGACACGGACACAACCACGCCGATCACCACCATGGCCACGCGCATGTCCACGCGCCAGCCAACTTCAACCAGGCCTTCGCCATCGGCATTGGCCTGAACGCGGCTTTTGTCGCCATCGAAGCGTTCTACGGCTGGAAGGTGAATTCCCTGGCGCTGCTGGCCGATGCGGGCCACAACCTCAGCGATGTTGCGGGCCTGGTGTTGGCCTGGGGCGGCGCCTTGGCGGGCAAGCTGCAGCCCAGTGCGCGCAACACCTATGGTTTCAAGCGGGCGTCCATCCTGGCGGCATTTGCCAACGCGGTGTTGCTGCTGGTGGCCATGGGCTCGCTCGCCTGGGAGGCCCTGGGGCGATTCAGCTCGCCCGTGCCCACGCAAGGCGTCACCGTGATGGTGGTGGCGGGCATCGGCATCGTGGTCAACACGGCCACGGCTTTGTTGTTCATGCGCGGTAGCGCGCACGATTTGAACATCCGCGGGGCCTTTTTGCACATGGCCGGCGATGCTTTGGTCTCGTTGGGCGTGGTCATCGCGGGGGGCTTGACCTTGAAGTTCGGCTGGAACTGGCTGGACCCGGCGGTCAGCCTGGCCATTGCCGCCGTGATCGTGGCGGGCACCTGGGGCCTGTTCCGCCAATCCATGCACCTGTTGTTCGATGGCGTGCCCGATCAGATCGACCTGGGTGCCGTCAAGGGCTACCTGCAGTCCCTGCCTGGCATTGATCGAGTGCATGACCTGCACGTGTGGGCCATGGGCAGCTCAGAGGTGGCCATGACCGCGCACCTGGTCATGCCCACCGGTCACCCGGACGATGTTTTTCTGAAGAACATGACTCAGCAATTGCACGACCAGTTCGACATCGACCACGTCACGGTGCAGGTGGTCAAGGTGCCGTTCACCCGCCCTTGTCAGGCCTGAGCATGACGACCTCATTGCCCACCAGCTCCGACGTGGCCGAGGCTTTGAACCTGGGTTGCCATTGCCGGACCTTGAGCCCCGACCTGCTGCGCCAACAGCTTGAACGCGATCCCGGCCTCGCGGGCCTGGCCGAGAGCCTGGCGCAAACGCGGCCGCACCTGTTCTCGTCCACGATGGTGTTCCTGTCCGGTGCGGTCTCCCAGCGCATTGCCAACCTCGTGACCGCCATTGAGCGGGTCATCGCGCTGCCGGCTTACCAGGCGCAGGCCCTGGCGCGTGCGCCGGCCATTGCGCAGCGGGCGCTGGCGCCCCTGGGCGTGTTCATGGGCTACGACTTTCACCTGGGGCCACAAGGGCCGCAACTGATTGAGATCAACACCAACGCGGGCGGCGCCTTGTTGAACGCGGCCCTGGCCCATGCCCAGCACGCGTGTTGTGAGGCCATGGACTGGGCTTTCCCTTTGAAGCAAATCAGCCGGGCGTCGCTGGACCAAGTCTTCTTTGACATGTTCGTGGCCGAGTGGCGCCTGCAGCGTGGTGACGTCCCCTGGCGGTCCATCGTGATCGTGGACGATCAGCCAGAAGCGCAGTATCTGGCGCCGGAGTTCACCCTGTTCAAGCAACTGTTCGAGCAGCACGGTGTGGCGGCCAGCATTGCCGATCCGGCCGCACTGGAGTGGCGTGACGGCCGGTTGTGGCACCTGGGCAAGGTGGTGGACATGGTCTACAACCGCCTCACGGACTTCTACCTGAGCGAGGCCCCTCATCAAGCCCTGCGCGCGGCCTTTGAGGCCCAGGCCGTGGTGTTGACCCCGCACCCACGAGCCCATGCTCTGTACGCCGACAAGCGAAACCTGATCGCCCTGAGTGACGACGCCCTGCTGCAAGCCTGGGGCGTGCCGCCACAGGACCGGGTACTGTTGAGCGCGGGTGTGCCGCACACCCAGTTGGTGACCACTGACAAGGCCGATGGCTTGTGGGCTCAACGCCGCCAGCTGTTTTTCAAGCCGGTGGGGGGCTACGCGGGCAAGGCTGCCTACCGAGGTGAAAAGCTCACCCGGGGCGTGTGGTCCGACATCCTGGCTGGTGACTTCGTGGCCCAGGCCCTGGTGCCTCCCGGCCAACGGGTGGCGCAGGTGGACGGTGATTTGAAAGACCTGAAATTCGACGTGCGCGCCTATGTCTACAACGGGCAAGTGCAGTTGTTGGCAGCGCGCATGTATTCTGGCCAGACCACGAACTTCCGCACGCCAGGCGGTGGCTTTGCCCCCGTGTTGGTGGTGGATGACAGCGCTTCATCACCCGACCACGCAGGAGCGTCATGCCTCGCACCACCCACCCCGAACTGCACCGCACCGAACGCATAGGCTGGCTGCGCGCCGCCGTGCTGGGCGCCAATGACGGCATCGTCTCCACCGCCAGCCTCATGCTGGGCGTGGCGGCGGCCAGCACTGGGCAGAACGAACTGTTGATCGCGGGCGCTGCCGCCTTGGTGGCCGGTGCGATGTCCATGGCGGCCGGCGAATACGTGTCAGTGGCATCACAGGCGGACACCGAACGCGCCGACCTGGCGCGTGAGCGGGTTGAGCTGGAGGCCGAGCCTGAATCCGAACACCTGGAATTGGCATCGATCTACGTGGCGCGGGGCCTCACCCCGGAGTTGGCCCGCCAGGTGGCCACGCAGTTGATGTCCCACGACGCCTTGGGCGCCCATGCGCGGGACGAGTTGGGGCTGTCCAGCACGCTGGTGTCTCGTCCCGTTCAGGCCGCGCTCACTTCGGCGGCCACCTTTGCAGCCGGCGCGGCGCTGCCTCTGCTCACGGCCTGGTTGGCACCGCCTGCGCAATTGACCCCGTTGGTGGCGGGCATTTCTTTGTTGTGTCTGACGGGCTTGGGTGCCTTGTCCGCCCAGGCGGGCGGGGCCCGCGTGCTGCAGGCCTCGGCGCGCGTGGCTTTTTGGGGCGCCCTGGCCATGGGCCTGACCGCCGGGGTGGGTAAGCTGTTTGGCGCCGTTTATGCTTGACACCATGATCACCGTACACCATCTGGAAACCTCCCGTTCGCAGCGCGTGCTGTGGTTGCTTGAAGAATTAGGCGTGCCCTACGACCTCAAGATCTACAAACGCAACCGTGTCACCAGGCTGGCACCGCCCGAGCTGAAAGCGGTGCACCCGCTGGGCAAGTCACCGGTCATCACCGATGGCGGCGGCCAGGCCATCGCCGAGTCCGCCGTGATCCTGGAATACCTGGCAGACCAGCACGGCATGCAAGCCCAGGGTGACCTGGCCCATCTGCAACCCGCCAAAGGCACGCCCGAATACGCCCAATCGCGTTTCTGGATGCACTACGCCGAAGGCTCGCTGATGCCTTGGCTGGTGATGAAGTTGGTGTTCCTGGCGATCCCCAAGCAACCCATGCCCTTCTTCGTGCGGCCCATTGCCCGCAAGATGTGCGAGCAGGTGCGCGCCAAGCTGGTCGATCCCAACCTGAGCACCGCGTTTACCTTCATGGAGCAGCACCTGGCCACGCACACCTGGTTCGCGGGTGAGCACCTCACCTTGGCTGATTTCCAGATGAGCTTCGCGGTCGAGGCCGCGATGTCGCGCGGGGCCGATGCGGCCAAATACCCCAGGCTGGCCGCCTACAAGGCCCGCATGGTGGCCCGCCCCGCTTACCAGCGTGCGCTGGCCAAGGGCGGCCCGGTCGTGATGTCCTGAGGCCAGTCCGCTCAGATCGGCTGGGTGCGCTTTTCCAGCCAGGCCAAGGCCTCACCGCTGACCAGTGGGCGCAGACGCTTCAGCACTTGCGCGTGGTAGCCATTCAGCCATTCGACCTCATCAGCGCGCAGCAGCGACAGGTCGATGCAGCGGGTGTCGATGGGGCACAGGCTCAGCGTCTCAAACGCCAGGTACTCGCCATGTTCCGGATCGCCGGGCGCGGTGTTGGCCACGCTGGGCGCCACCGGCACATTGATCACCAGGTTCTCGATGCGGATGCCCCATTGCTTGGGGCGGTACAGGCCGGGCTCGATCGAGGTGATCATGCCGGGCTGCATGGCCATGTTGGCGTCGGGCACTGCTTTCGAGATCGATTGCGGGCCTTCGTGCACGTTCAAGAAGTAGCCCACGCCATGCCCGGTGCCATGGCCAAAGTCGATGCCCTCGGCCCAAAGCGGGCCGCGCGCGATCGCGTCCAGCATGGGTGACAAGGTGCCGCGTGGGTAGCGTGCGCGCGACAAGGCCAGCGTGCCCTTGAGCACCAGGGTGAAGTCACGTTGCTGCGCCTTGGTGGGCGTGCCGATGGCCCACACGCGCGTGATGTCGGTGGTGCCGCCCAGGTACTGCGCACCCGAATCGATCAGCAACAGGCCTTGCGCCGTCAAGCCCTGGGGCGTGCTCAGCACGGCGAAGCTGTCGGGCGTGGCGCGGTAGTGGGGCAGGGCGCCATTGGCGTTGAAACCGGCGATGGTGGGGAAGCTCAGCGACACGAAGCCGGGCTGCTTGACACGCTCGGCGGTCAGGCGTTCATCCACCGTCAGCTCGCTGACGTGCTCGCGGCCCAGGGCGGCTTCGAACCAGGCGTAGAAGGCGCACATGGCGGCGCCATCGCGCTCCATGGCCTCGCGCACGAAGGCCGCCTCCGCATTGGTTTTGCGCGATTTGGCCAAGGTGGTCGGGTTGATTGATTCGATCACGGCCACGCCGACGGGCACCGCTTCGCGCAGACCCCAGGTGATGCGCTTGGGGTCGATCAGCAGGCGGGCATCGGGGGGCAGGGCGCGCAAGGCGGCCAGGGCCTGGTCGTAAGGTTGGCATTGCACGCCGTCCTGCGTCAGGCGCGCCTGGATGTCGGCAGAAACTTTACCGGGCGCCACGAACAAGGTGGCGCTGTCCAGCGAGACCAGGGCATGGCCCACGAACACCGGGTTGTAATCGACATCGGCGCCGCGCAGGTTCAGCACCCAGGCCAGGTCGTCCAGCGTGGCAATCCAGTGGTGGGTGGCGCCTTTGCTTATCAAGGCTTGGCGCAAGGCGGCCAGCTTGTCGGCCCGGGGTGTTGAAGCGTGGGGCAGGGTGTGTTCAAACACCGGGACCACGGGTGGGGCGGGGCGGTTGGGCCAGATGGCGTCCACGGGGTCTTGCGCGGTGACCAGGGTCCAGTTTTCTGGCGCCAAAGCATCGTTCAAGGATTGGGTCAAGGCCAGGCCCAGCACCGCGCCGTCCACCGCCAGTTGGGCCTGCGGCGTCATCACGTTCAGGGCCTTCAGCCAGCCCACATAAGCCGGCACGGCCGCGCCTTCCAACTTGAACAGGGCGATGCCACTGCCCGCCAGTTCGGCCTCGGCCTGCTCCCAATAGCGGCTGTCGGTGAACAGGGCGGCTTGTTGCTCGGCCACGATCAAGGTGCCCGACGAGCCGGTGAAGCCGCTCAGCCATTCACGCGTCTGCCAGCGGTCGGGCAGGTACTCGGACAAATGCGGGTCGCTGCTGGGCACCAGGCAGGCTTGCCAGCCTTGCTGGCGCATGTGTTGGCGCAAGGCCGAAAGGCGCTGGGGAGTGGTCGAAGAAGTCATGGCCCTATGTTGCCATGATCTGCCTCAGGCCGGTGGCGGTGGGGCCGGTGGGTCGCTGGGGGCAGCGGCTTGATGGGTGTCTCGCAAATAGGGCGCGATGAAGATCCGTGCGTGCCGCTGCGAGGTGAAATAGGCCCAGGCCCAATCCATGAACACGATCATGCGGTTGCGGAAGCCGATCAGGAAGTAGACGTGCACGAACAACCAGAACAACCAGGCCGAAAAACCGCTGAACTTGATCTTGATGGACGTGAAGGGCACGTCGATCGAGGCGATGGCCGCGCGCCGGCCAATGGTGGCCAGCGCCCCATAGTCCAGGTAGCGAAAGGCGCCAGCCTCCTCGCCCAGCAGGCGGCGGACGATGTTCTTCGCGGCTTTGCGGCCCATTTGCTTGGCACCGGGGCTGACCCCGGGGACCACGGTGGGGTTCTTGGGGTCCAGGTAGCTTTTGGCGCTGGCCAGGTCGCCCACCACGTAGATGTTGGGGTGGCTGGGCAGGTTCAGTTCGGGCTGAACGATCACGCGTCCGGCACGGTCCACTTCGCAACCTGTGCTTTTGGCCAGCGAGCGGCCCAGTGGGGATGCGGCCACACCGGCGGCCCAGATCACAGTGCGTGAGGGCAGGAAGTGCGAGACCGTCTGGCTGGTGCCGTCGGCGGCCACGTCCACCGTGTCGTAGTGGATGCCAAAGGCGGTGATGTTGCTCACCTTGGCGCCCACCAGCACTTCGACACCCAGGTCCACCAGTTGTTCCTTGGCGCGTTGCGACAGGTCTGGCGGGAAGGTGCCCAACACTTGAGGTGCTCCTTCCAGCAGGACCACGCGGGCGTGCCTCGAATCGATGCGGCGGAACTCGGCATGCAGGGTGTGCTGGGCGATCTCCGACAGCGTGCCGGCCATTTCGACGCCCGTGGGCCCGGCGCCCACAATCGCAAAGGTGAGCCACGGCTCGCGTTTGGCCAAGTCGGTTTCGCGCTCCGCCTGCTCAAAAGCGGTCAGCACCCGACGGCGGATGGTGAAGGCATCGCCCAAGGTCTTCAGGCCCGGGGCGTACTTGGCCCAGTCGTCACGGCCAAAGTAGCTGTGTGTGGCGCCGGAGGCCAGGATCAGGTGGTCGAAATGAAGGTGTTCGCCACCGTCCAGCACCACGCAATTCGACCCGGTGTCGATCGACATCACCTCGCCCAACAGCACCGTCAGGTTGCCCCGTGCGATCTCGCGGCGCAGGATGTGCCGGATCGGGCCGGCAATGGCGGGCGCTGGCAGACCGGCTGTGGCCACCTGGTAGAGCAGCGGCTGGAACAGGTGGTGGTTGGTCCGGTCAATGACGATGATCTCGACCGCCGCCTTGGACAGCACCTTGGCCGCTTCCAGCCCGCCAAATCCGCAACCGACGATGACGACGCGCGGCACAGCGGGGGTCTTGGCGGCGTCAGGGGTGGCGATGGCGTGGGTGGGTCGATTCATGCAGGGCCGGTATGGAAAAGGGCGTTGGATCGGGACTGGCGTTTATACCAGTCGCCCTCGGCTCATGTGGCCCCGCACGGTCGTGGTGCATCCCTTGATCATGGGGACCGACTCGCCCTTTCCCCCCAAATCAAGTGCCTTGCTCTTGCTTCATCTCGGTTTGAGGAAGGTTCAGGATGAACCTGCCCTTGCCTGAGCGTTTGGCCTCGTACATGGTCTCGTCGGCCCGCTGGCACAAGGTGCTGGCGTTGTCGCCCACGATGAAGAGCGTGCCGCCAATGCTGGGCGTGACCACCACCGCCTGGCCATCCAATGGGTGAGGCAAGCTCAGGCGTTCAAGGATGCGGTTGCCTATGCGTCGCACCTCGTCCGGGTGGCCGGCGCCTTCCAGGATCACGGTGAACTCGTCGCCAGACAGTCGGCACACGCAGTCGGTCAGGCGCACGCAGGCGTCCAGGCGGCGGCCGACCTCCACCAGCACTTGGTCGCCTGCTGCGTGTCCGTGGCGGTCGTTCACCAACTTGAAGCCGTCCAGGTCCACATAAAGCACCGCCATGGTCTGGGGTTGGCGGCGGGCCCGCGACATGGCCTGTTGCAGGCGCTCGCCAAAGGCGCGGCGGTTGGGCAGCCCGGTCAGGCTGTCATGACGGGCTTGCTCGGCCAGCACGCGCTGCTGTTGCTTGATCGCCGTGATGTCGTTGAAGGTGCGGATGTGCTGGGTGATCTGGCCCGCCTCGTTGCGCAGGGCGGTGATGGTCAGGCAGGTGTCGATCTGCTGGCCATCAGCGCAGGTCTGGGCGCTTTCACCCGACCAACGCAAGCCTGCCTCCAGCGAGGCGCGCACGCCGGTCAGGTGCGGGTCCCGCAAAGGGGCCATGCCCAGCAACTCGGCGCTGTGGCCCATGACCTCGGAAGGGCTCAGGCCCGTCATCGCCAGAAAAGCGGGGTTGACCATCACGATGCGGTCCAGTCCGTCGCTCACCACCACGGCATCGCCACAGGCTTGCAGCACTTGGGACGACAAGGTCTGTAACTTGGAGGGTGGCTCGGCCACGGCCGCGGGGGTCGGCTCCGTCCATTGTTGGCGTTGCATTCGCCAGCATTGAAGCCCCAGCAGGCCCAACAGCAGCAACGATCCGGCTTGAGTCACCAGATTGGAAGAGGACGACAGTTCATATCCGACACCCAGGGAAGCCAGCATGGGCAAGGCCAAAACCCTGGCAGAAGGATGACGAAGCTGATTGGGCGTCCCCACGATCATCGTAAGGAACGGATTCATGGACACCCCGACTGCAAAGACAGCACCAGGATTTTCGGACGAATGGGCCCGGACTTAAGCACTAAAGTTGGCCCTGAAAGCCGCCCAGACATGTGGAGTAAGCTGCACAGTTCGACTGGAGATGCCCATTTGCCATGCCCCCTGTAGCTGAGCACGACGCCCTGCCCACTGGCACCCGCCTTGCCGAGTTCGAGATTGAACGCGTGCTGGGCGTGGGCGGTTTCGGCATCGTGTACCTGGCTTTCGACCACGCGCTACAGCGCCAGGTCGCCATCAAGGAATACATGCCGGTGGCCTTGGCCGCCCGTGGGCAGGGCCTGGGCGTGAGCCTGCGCGCTGCCAGCCATGCCGAAACCTTCGCCTTGGGATTGCGCTCGTTCATCAACGAAGCCCGCCTGCTGGCGCGTTTCGACCACCCGGCCTTGGTCAAGGTTTACCGTTTCTGGGAGGAGCACGGCACCGCTTACATGGTGATGCCTTATTACCGTGGCCAGACGGTGCAGAACGCCCGCCGCGAGATGACGGTGCCGCCGGATGAGACTTGGTTGCGCCAGGTCATCGAGCCCGTGCTGGGTGCGCTGGACTGCCTGCACCGCGAGCAAGTCTTCCACCGAGACATCGCGCCCGACAATATTCTGTTGCTCGAAGACGTGGAAGAAGGCGAAGGCCCGCGCCCAGTGCTGTTGGACCTTGGGGCGGCCCGCCACGTGATTGGCGACCACACCCAATCGCTGACCGCCATCCTCAAGCCCAGCTTCGCGCCCATCGAGCAATACGCCGAGACCGTGCAGTTGCGCCAAGGCGCCTGGACCGACCTGTACGCCCTGGCCGCCGTGGTCCACTTTTGCATCACCGGCCGCCCCCCCACGCCCGCCAGCGCACGCGCCGTGCACGACGACCTGCCTGGCCTGACCCAGATGAGCGAAGGTTTGGCCAGTGGTTTTGACCGGCACTACAGCAGCAGTTTCGTCAACGCCATCGACCACGCGCTGGCCGTGCGTCCGCAGGACCGCCCTGATTCGGTGGCTGCGTGGCGCCAGGAGTTGTCGGGCATCGTCAATGTGGGCCAGCAGGGCATGGCCCAGGGCGATGGCTGGGTGCCGCAGACCGTGCTGGTTCGGCCGGCCCATGGGCACAAACCGGCCGGGCACGAGGCCGTGGAGGCGCGCGCCTACCTGACCACGATTCCGGCGGCGGGCGCCTTGCGGGCCTTGCCCAAGTGGCCGATCACTGTGGCCAAGCCCAAGAAAACCATCCCGGCGCCCTTGGCAGAGTCGACGCCTGCCACGGCACAGTCAACCCTGAATCGGCGTTGGCTCATGGGCATGGCGTTCGTGGTGGTCATGGCGGCATCTGGCATGTGGGCCCAGCGCCACTCCACTCGTTCGCCGTTGCAAGACCTTCCGGCGGGCGCCGCTTCCGCCAGCGCGACCATGGCCAAGGCCAGTGCTGCCGGCAAGTCGGCGCCTGCCAAGGCACAGGCGAAAGGTGAACCGCCACTGGACGACCAAACCGCCAAGACGCGCAAGCGCGCCGGCAGCAATGTGGCGGATGCCTCCGAGCCGCTCAGCCCCAGGCAGGCCTGCGGATCACGCACCTTCATCTCGCTGGCCATTTGCATGAAGCGGCATTGCTCGCGTCCTGCCTACGCCGGCCACGCCGAGTGCAAGCGCATGACCGAGCAGGAGCAGGGGCAGCGGTCCGCGTTCCCCTGAACTGTTCAGGCCACGGCGGGTTGTTGCTTCAAGGCTTTCAAGGTGGACTGCAGCAGGCGCGCATCCGAGCTGGCGCGGTGCCGCTGGAGGATCATGCCCATGGCCACCTGGCGCTTCAGTTCATGCCAGGAGGCGGCTTCGCTTTCCGAGAGCAGAGCGCGCAGGTTTTCCAGCCTGAAATGGGGTGTGCGGTCAGCGGCGTCGAACAGGCGGTTCAGCCAGGTGTAGTCGTGGGCCCAGGCGTCCGAGTAGACGACCATGCCTTCCAGCCAATCATTCAAGGCATCGGCCACCTCAAGGGCCGAACGGCCATGGCGCTGCAGGTTGTCCCGCGTGATGTGGTGAACAGACGCTGCGCTGGGGTCCCAGTGTTGCCACTCGGGTTCGGGCTTGACCAGGCTGCACCAGGAACTGCCATCGGGCATCACGATGCCCACTTCAATCGGATAGCTGCCCAAGCCGAACCCGGACGCCTCAATGTCGAGGATGGGCGGCGGGTAGTCAGCGGAGGTGAAGGTGGGCATGAACGACGACATCTGGACCCTGATGATTGTTGGGTTATTCAGACCCTAGTCTCTCACTCGTTTAATCGGGTGCATCCAAGGGTTTGAACGGTTTTCGGTCATCCAATTCATCGATGTAGTGCTGAATTTGGCAACCCTCACGATGCAAAAAATCAGCCACAGCCTGTTTGAAGCCAGGATGCGCCAACCAGTGCACCGACTGTGTGGGTGTACCGAGCAGGCCCCGTGCCAGCTTGTGTTCTCCTTGCGCGCCGCCTTCGAAGCGCTGGTAGCCCTTGGCGATGCACCACGCCATGGGCTGGTAATAACAAGCCTCGAAATGCAGGCACGAGACGGTGCTCAGCGCGCCCCAGTAACGGCCGTACGCCAGACCCAGCTCAGTGTCCACCGCCAACAGGGCGCAGGCCATGCGTTCGCCCTCGCGGCTGGCCACGAACAACACCCAGTCTTGCGGGCGTGATTCGCTGGCCAGGCGCCAGAACTCACGGCTCAGGTAGGGCTGTTGCCCGTGTTGCCAATAAGTTTGCGTGTAGCAGCGGTGGAAGAAGTCCCAATCGGCTTCCTGGATTTGCGCGCCCTCCAGCACCTCGAAGCTCACCCCGGCGTCGCGCACCTTGCGCCGCTCCTGGTGGATCTTCTTGCGCTTGTCGCGGTGCAGGCTGGCTAAAAAATCCTCGTAGTCAAAATAAGGCTCACCCTGCCGGTTCTGCCAGTGGAACTGAACGCCATGGCGCTCCAGCCAGCCCTGCGCCCTGGCCGCCTCTGCCTCCTGGTCAGACACAAACAGGATGTGGGCTGAGGACCAGGCTTGCTGCTGCACCTGCTGGCTGATGGCCTGCAGCAAGCTCTCGCGCAAGGCTTGTTGCACTTCGGGCGCGGCTTGTGGATCAACCAACAGGCGCGGCCCCGGCACAGGCGAGAACGGTACCGCCCCAAGCAACTTGGGAAAGTAGCTGGCGCCCGCCGCACCAAATGCCCGGTCGTGGGCATCGGCCCAGGCCCAGTCAAACACATACTCACCATAAGAGTGCGACTTGGCGAAGGTGGCGCAGGCGGCCACCAGCTGGCCGGCACTGTCGTGCAGGGTGAGGAACAGCGGTTGCCAACCCGTCTTGGCACAAGCACTGTCACTGTCGACCATGGCCGATAAAAAACCGTGGCGCATGAAAGGCGTGCCGCCCGGGAGGCCGGCCACCAGCCGATCCCACTGGGCGGCATCAATGGCAGCGGGGTGATCGTGCCATTGCGCCGTCAGGTCAAAGGTGAGGGCGGCTACCATGCTGACTTGCGCGCAGCCGGCGCGCCATCATGGGTTGTCGTCTTGATCATGAGTTCCGTTTCAATCATTGCCCCGCCAGTGTCCGCCACCGCGCCCTTGTCGGTGGCCTTGCTGCAATTCAACCCCACGGTGGGTGACTTGGCTGGCAACGCCCGCCAGATCATTGAAGGCAGCCAGCAAGCCTACACCCAGGGCGCCCGCCTGATCGTCACGCCCGAGCTGGCCTTGTGTGGCTACCCGCCTGAAGACCTGCTGATGCGCCCGGCCTTCCTGGCCGCCTGTGACTCGGCGGTGCAAGACATCGCCCGCGCCCTGGCCCAT
>Ga0073914_10000187_pt1 | contig 12611 bp, 9 predicted proteins | sample GWRWT4_30Apr14_FD_71481 | JGI IMG/M metagenome (GOLD analysis project Ga0073914, IMG submission 71481) | Sand microcosm microbial communities from a hyporheic zone in Columbia River, Washington, USA - GW-RW T4_30-Apr-14 | ecosystem: Engineered > Artificial ecosystem > Sand microcosm >... | reverse complement strand
CCACCAAGGTCATCGGTGATCCCACCAGACTGCGCCAGGTCATCAGCAATCTGCTGCGCAATGCCATCAAGTTCACGCAGAGCGGGGAAATCGAAATCGGCCTGCGTCCCGGCAAGCTGGGCCTGCATCTGGAGGTCCGTGATACCGGCATCGGCATTCCGCCGGAGCAGCTCGCCCAAGTGTTTCAGGCACACCAGCAAGGCAACAGCAGTGCACGCCTGCAAACCGGTACCGGCCTCGGCCTGTCCATCTGCAAGCAACTGGTAGAGCTGATGGGTGGCGAAATCGGCGTAGAGAGCAAGGTACGCGAAGGCTCGCGCTTCTGGTTCGATCTGCCCCTGCGCGCCCAAGCCGATGGCCTGGCCCCTCTGCCTCAGGATGAACCCTGGCTGCGTGGTTTGCGTCTCCTGATGGTGGACGACAACCACACCCTGAACCGGGTGATTCAGGAGCAGGCCACAAACTGGGGACTCATCGTACGCACGGTCGACAATGGTGCCGAAGGGTTGGCGCTTGCGCGCAATGCGGCCAATCTGGGCGAACCGTTTGACATCATCATCCTTGATCACAACATGCCGGGCATGAGCGGTCTGCAGCTTGCGGCTCGCATCAAGGAAGACCCCATCATTCGCAATGACGTCATCGTCATGATGCTGACCGGCATCAACATCGCCCCCACCAGCACCATGGCACGCAATGTGGGCATACGCCGCGTGCTGACCAAGCCGGTGACGGAGCGCAATCTCAAAAACGCGATTGCCGAAGAGCTGGGCCATATGCAGCGCATCAAGGAAGCCGCACCGGAGCCCGACAGCCGTGACAACGAACTGCTGAAGCGTATGCGCGTGCTGATTGCCGAAGACAATCACCTTAGCCAGAAAGTCATTCGCGGCATGCTGGGCAAGCTGGGTGTGAATGCCACAGTCGTGGCGAACGGCCGTGAAGTGGTGGAAGAGGTCAGCCGCAACGATTACGACATGGTGCTGATGGACTGTGACATGCCTTTCATGGATGGCTATGCCGCCACCCAGGCTATCCGCGAGTGGGAAAAATTTACCGGGCGCCGTGCCATTCCCATTCTTGCGCTGACTGCCCACATCCTTGATGAGCACAAGGAAAAAAGCCGGCTCTCCGGCATGAACGAACACCTCTCCAAACCGATCGAGCTTTCGGAGCTGCAGGAAGCCCTGCTGCGCTGGGCACGCTCGGATGAAGCCGCTTCCGCCAAGAAGGGTTGATGCCCATCAGCTCTTGCGCAAATTACGCTCTCTTTCGCCCATCACAATGCAGTACCTGCCTCAGGGCGCACCCACATACGCACGGTCCATAGGCGTGTTGCCAGGCAGGAGGGTTTCCAGATCGAAACAGTCACTGCTGAGTTGAGCCAGGGCATGATGCTGACCGTTCTCAAAGAGCTGCAAGCGGCCGCTGGCAAACTTGGTGTTTTTCACCACGGAACGGGCACCGCCAGGATGCTCGTAATGCAGGGCCACCCACGGCTCAACGCGAGGATTGGCACCATCCACCGACAGCTCCAGGCGATGCGTTGCATTTTTAAGCGTCATGCTCCAGTGATAGTCATGCAGGGCATCAACACTTTGCTGGTAGGCACGACTGAGGGCATTGAAATAATGCCAGCTGCCATTCACTTTCAGTGCCGCCAGACTGAGATGAGGCGTACGGACAAGGCCGGCAGCCAGCGCCAGCTTTGCCGTAAAACCATCAAAGCAGGCACCCGCATCCTCACGAAACATGTTGCAGCCGGCATAGGCATACTCATGCGCATGCTCGGTACCCCAGTTGTGTCCGTTCACACCGACAAACTCCCCCTCCACCACCTTGTCACCCACTACGAATTTCCCGCAAAAACGCATGTGCGCATCGCGAGTGAGAATTTTCTTCTTGGGGAAAGGCAGCTGATAGAGTCGTGGATGGGGAAAGTGGTAGAGCACCTCATCCGACCGCGTCAGTGCCACATCCCATGCGGCCGATCCGCGCGATGTATGAAGCTTGCCCCGCACTTTTTCGCGGTTTATTTCAAAAAAAGAGCCACTGGCCAGATTGGCGCTTAACACCTCCCAGTGCCGGCTTCGTGCCAGAGCAGAAAATGCCTGCGGGCTCAGGTCTTCGCGATCATGAGCAGTAACCACTTCACCGCTTGCCCGGTTAAAAAGGACCAACGTCACTTCCACCAGTACGCCACGTTCGCCGTGACGACGCAAAAGATTGTGCTTGAGCCAGAAAGCCTGCTGGCCATCCAGGCGATTGCCGCGAAAATAAAAAGATTCGTAGAGACCGTCGCGCGCTCGCGCCATGATCAATGCCGCCGGATCCATCACAGCCCTCTCCCCGTGTTGCCATGCTGTTTCAGAGTCATTTCTTGCCCAACTGCATCTCCAGACGCAGGACAATGGAGGCCACCGAGTCCCAGTTCTGGTCGCGGTACCAGGTCAGGCGCGGCTCCAGCTCATAGAACAGCCAGGAACGCATAAAGGAGCTGCGATACACCACCCAGGGGCCGTAATTCTCTGCGCGCCAGTTCGGCATCGTATGGCCATTCACACTGATGCCATACCCGAGAGACCGGGTATCTCCCAACACATGGGATAGCGACGTACCGTAGACCCAGTTGAAACCGTTTTCGCTATTCTGCTGGTCATACTCATAGCCGCTGCTGATACGCGCCACCGAGCCCTCATCCACGACGCGTTCAGCGTCCAGCTGGGTAATCGAACGCCCCTCCGTGTCGCTGCCATAACGCAAGGTCTGGCCAAAGCGCAACAAGGAGTTGCGAGTCAGACCCCAGTTGTTACGCACTCGTGCGCGTGCAAAGAAATCCGGAGGATCCACGCCCCGCACACCCAGATCAAAATCGGCCTTGAAACCGGCCCGCTCGAAAGGAATCAGGCGCAAGGCCGCAGATACCTGATTGGAGGGACGATCCAGCTGGCTCAGCACATCCTGGCCCGCTACACGGTCATCAGGATCGTTATCATCCGTAATGATCAGGCGCAGGCGCTTTTTGGCATTGGGCAAGTCCGCACTGGCGCGCACGCGAACACTGGCATCCGGATCTTCTGACTCGGCAAACGTCATTTCAGTAATGACACGGATAAGCACCGTGGCCTCATCGTCATGCCAGTCGCCAAAGAAATCATCGAACCAGCGCGCGCTTGCCAGCGTGCGCCCCGAATAAACGCAGTGCTGATGATCCACCCAGCCCATGAAGCGGCCGGTACTGTCACGACTGATACAGTTGCCCGCACCTGTCTTTGGAATAGGCTCCGAGGTCGCGATGGCAGGTGCTGGCACAAGCGCTGGCTCGGCCGGCGCATCCCGACCCGTGTCGGCATCAAGCAGCCGGGGGGGCGGCGGCGGGAGAGGATCAGTGGTCATCACCGGAGACAGCATCGGTACCAGTCTCGGTGGCTGGTCTGCAAGCTCTGCAGCGTCCGCAATAACCGGATCGGAAAGCAGCAGGACGACACCTGCCGACATCCACAGAAACAACAGGAAACGCGCCGCACTGAAGGAATGGGAACCGCCAATGCACGCTCGACAGCAATCTCTGAAACTACGTTTTATCCACACTATTCTTGGCTACCCAGTCGCAATTTACGGCATCCTTCACCGTGTGCAGTTGCCTTGCCTTTGCTCAAGCCTTGATACTGGCAAGGTCATTTTATAAGGGCCGCAATCGCTGCGTCCCCACAGGTTTATAGCTGATGGAACAGGAATCCCCTCCCCGCGCCACCCGCCTGCGTCTGCAACAATTCCTGACCGTGCACGATGCCGGCAACCAGAACATGCTGGGACGGCTTGTGGACCTCAGCCTCACCGGCATGATGCTGATTACCAGCCAGGCGCTGCCAGTCGGCCAGGAGTTCCTGCTGGAGATTCGACCTCCTGCCGATCATGAGGCCACCGGGCTCACCCTGAAGGCCGTCAGCGTCTGGTGTCGCAACAACCCCAACAATCTGTCGCATTACGGTGTTGGCTTCCGCTTCAGCAATATCACAGCTGACGCCGCTACTCTACTCGAAAAACTGATGCAGGCCCCCGGCATTGTCCATTAATGCCTGCTCACCATGGCGCGCACAAAAAAGCCCGCATGACGCGGGCTTTTTTGTGATGCGGATCACAGGAAATCAGAAATAGCTTTCTGAGAACTGCATCAGGGAGCCAGCACCCGCCTCAACAGCACGAGCACGACCTTCCATTTCCGGCAACACGCGCGCCACAAAGAAGTCCGCCAGTGCCAGTTTGTCGGCATAGAAAGCATCGTCGGCTTTTTTCGGCAGCGCCGCTTCGGCCATCAATGCCCACATATAGGCATACGCCGTAAAGCCGAAGACATGCAGGTAATCCACGGCTGCCGCATTCACCTCATCCGGATTTTTTGCTGAAGCCTCGATCACGGTGCGGGTCACGCTCTCCAGGCGATCAATCGACGCAATGAAAGCGGCCTTCAAGGTAGCGAGTTCAGGAGCGTTGAGGCGAGCCGACTGCTCACGCATTTCAGCGACAAAGCTGGCAACAAAAACACCCCTGTTCTTGACGACCTTGCGGCCCATCAGGTCCTGCGCCTGAATACCGTTGGCTCCCTCATAGATTTGCGCAATGCGCACATCACGCACCAGCTGCTCCATGCCCCACTCGCGAATGAAGCCGTGGCCGCCAAACACCTGCTGGGCATCTACACAACCTTCAAAACCCTTGTCGGAAAGGAATGCCTTCACGACAGGTGTCAGCAGTGCCACACGATCAGCAGCAGCCTGCGCCACATCGCCTTCGGCATATTTGGCGAGATCGAGATAACGCGCGGTGTACATGGCCAGCGCACGTGCGGCTTCATTGTGCGCACGCGTCTTCAGCAGCATGCGACGGATGTCCGGATGCACGAGCAGTGGGTCAGCGGCTTTTGCCGGTTTCTGTGCGCCGGCAGCCGCACGTCCCTGCAGACGATCGCGCGCATAGGCGGCAGCGCTCTGGTACGCCACTTCCGACGCGCCCAGCCCCTGAATGCCCATGGACAGGCGTTCGTAATTCATCATCACGAACATGGCAGCCAGACCTTCATTGGGCTTGCCGATCAGCCAGCCCTTGGCGCCATCAAAATTCATCACGCAAGTGGCCGAAGCCTTGATGCCCATCTTGTGTTCAATGGAGCCGGCCGCCACCGTGTTGCGCGCACCAAGCTTGCCATCGGCATCGGCAAAGAATTTCGGCACCAGGAAAAGCGAAATTCCCTTCGAGCCCGCCGGGGCATCCGGCAGCTTGGCCAGCACCAGGTGGATGATGTTCTCCGCCAGATCGTGCTCGCCACCGGTGATGAAAATCTTGGTGCCGCTGATAGCGTATGAACCATCCGCTTCCGGCACAGCTTTCGTCTTGATGATGCCGAGATCGGTGCCGGCATGCGGCTCGGTCAGGCACATGGTGCCGGCCCATTCACCGGAATAAATGCGCGGCAGATAGAAATCATTCAGCTCGTCGGTTGCGTGCTGTGACATCGCCAGTGCGGCGCCGACGCCCAGCAAGGGATACAAGGCAAAGGACGGATTGGCCGAGAAAATGATTTCATCCGTCATGACCGTGACGGTTTTCGGCATGCCCTGGCCGCCCCAGCGCGGATCAGCGCCGAGACCGATCCAGCCCCCCTCGCCCAGTTGCCTGAAGGCCTCCTTGAAGCCCTTGGGCGTGGTAACCACACCGTTATTGAACTGTGCGCCTTCTTCATCACCGCTGCGGTTAAGCGGGAAAATCACGTTCTCATTGAGCTTGGCGGATTCCTCAAGAATGGCATCGACGATATCGCGATCCACTTCATTGAGCGCCGGCACCGACTGCCACAATGCCGTGGCATTGAAAACTTCATCGAGCACAAAACGCATATCGCGCAGGGGAGCTTTGTAAATTGCCATGGTCTGCTGTCTCTTGATTGGGTTCATCATCTGCTTGAAAACAGCAATGACGGCACCTGAAAAATTATTCAGAAAAAAGCCCGCATGCGCGGGCCTTCCTCTGTGCTGACTGCACCGGCTACGCGGCGGATCAGAACGCGAAAGCGTCTACGTCAACCTGCATGAGCACATCAAGACCACCGTCAATCACATCAACATGGGACTTGGTACGTGGCAGGATTTTCTTGAAGTAGAACTGCGCCGTCTGGATCTTGGCCTTGTAGAAGGCTTCTTCCGTGGTGCCGGCGGCAATCTTATCCTGGGCAACCTTGGCCATTAGCGCCCAGAGGTAACCGAGCGTGATATAACCGGAGTAATACAGGTAATCGACAGCAGCAGCACCCACTTCATCCGGGTTCTGCATGGCCTTCATGCCGATCTTCATGGTCAGGTCGCCCCACTCCTTATTGAGTGCGGCCAGCGGGCCGGTGAATTCAGCCATGGCGGCATTGCCTTCATTCGTCTGAATGAACTTGTGCACGATCTTGGTGAAATTCCTGAGCATGCCACCCTGGGTTTGCAATACCTTGCGGCCCAGCAAATCGAGTGCCTGGATTTCCGTGGTGCCTTCGTAGAGGCAGGCAATACGCGTATCACGCACGATCTGCTCCATGCCCCACTCACGGATAAAGCCGTGACCACCGTAAACCTGCACGCCATGCTTGGCCGCTTCAGAACCGGCTTCAGTCAGGAATGCCTTGGCGATGGGTGTGAGAAAACTCATCAGGTCATCAGCCGTCTTGCGCACTTCTTCGGACTCTGCCGACTGCACGATATCGGACTGTGTGGACAACCAGTACACGAGGGCACGACCACCTTCGGCAAACGCCTTTTGCGTCAGCAGCATGTTGCGCACGGCCGGATGCACGATGATGGGATCGGCTTCCTTTTCCGGTGCCTTGGGGCCGGAAAGCGAACGCATGGCCAGACGGTCTTTCGCATAGGCCAGTGCGCCCTGGAAAGAACCTTCGGCAGCACAAACACCCTGCAGGGCGGTACCGACACGGGCGGTGTTCATGAAGGTGAACATGCAGTTCAGACCCTTGTTGGGCGGGCCGATCAGAAAGCCCTTGGCGCCATCAAAATTCATCACGCAGGTGGCGGAAGCCTTGATGCCCATCTTGTGTTCGATGGAGCCGCAGACCACGCCATTGCGCTCGCCGATGGAGCCATCAGCCTTGGGTACAAACTTCGGCACGATGAACAGCGAAATGCCCTTGGTGCCCTTCGGGGCATCCGGCAGACGCGCCAGTACGATGTGAACGATGTTGCCGGCCATGTCGTGCTCACCGGCCGAGATAAAGATCTTGTTGCCGGTAATGCTGTAGGAACCATCGGCATTCGCCTCGGCGCGGGTGCGTATGAGGCCCAGATCAGAACCGGCATGGGATTCGGTCAGGCACATGGTGCCGGTCCACTCGCCGGTAATCATCTTGCCGAGATAAACGTCTTTCTGTTCGGGCGTGCCGTGCGCTTCAATGGTGTTGATTGCGCCGTGCGACAGGCCGGGGTACATCGACCAGGACCAGTTGGCGGTGCCGGTCATTTCGCTCATGGCGATACCCAGCGAAGGCGGCAGACCCTGGCCACCGTGCTCGACCGGAGCGGCCAGCGCACCGAAACCAAGCTCTACAAACTTGGCATAGGCTTCCTTGAAGCCCTTGGGGGTTGTCACTACGCCATTGTTGAAGCCGCAGCCTTCTTCATCACCACTGCGATTGATGGGGGCCAGTTCACCTTCGGCAAACTGCGCACCGGCTTCCAGCACGCTGTCGACCAACTCGCGGTTGGTCTCGGCAAACGCAGGGATGGCCTGGTAATGCTGTTCAACATCAAGGACTTCATGCAGGACAAACTGCATATCACGAAGGGGAGCTTTGTACTGTGCCATGGATGTGACCTCGCATAGTCTCGGGGCAGGGAGAGCCCAATAGATCGCTTGCATCAGACAGTCACAGGCTTGCGGATAGGGGCGAAGCCTTGTCGGACGCAAAAGCGGCGGAATTATGCGGCAGAAGCCCAGTGCAACACAGCCATTTTGATGACCAGCAGTTCACAAGGCCAATCCGCTTTCCCAGTTACTTGGTACGCCAAATCAGGATCAGTTGCACCCGTTCAGCCCTGCTACAAAGTCATATAACGCCTGCCTTGCGCTCGGGACCAAGACTCAGGCAGGAGCCAGCAAAAGCGTGACGTCCAGATGTGCCGCCCGGTCTCCGGCCGACTGGCCGGGCTGCCAGGGCAGCACACCCAGACAGGGTGCCGACAACATGCTTTTCAGGGTAGCGACATTTTCATCCAGGGCTGCCATTTCAGGATCAATCACATTGGCGACCCAGCCGGCGAGGCGCAAACCGTCACGGGCAATAGCCTCTACGGTGAGAATGGCGTGATTGAGGCAGCCAAGGCGCATGCCCACCACCAGCACCACCGGCAGCCCCAGCTCCTTCGGCAAGGACGACAAAAGTTCGCGATTGCTGATCGGCACGCGCCAGCCTCCTGCCCCTTCGACCAGGGCAAAATCCGCGCGCCGCATCAGGCCGCCACGCGTAAAACCGGCCAGTTGTGAAACGGAAAGCCGGCGCCCGGCTTCGGCAGCCGCCAGATGCGGCGACAAGGCGGCCGCCAGTGCGACCGGATTGACCTCGTCATACGACAGCGGCTCGGTCATCACGGCCATCAGGGCCAGCGCATCGTCATTGCGCAAACCATCCGGCGTTGCGTCGCAACCGGCCGCCAGCGGCTTCAATGCCAGTGTGGTCAGTCCCTTCGCCTTTGCGGCGGCGAGCAAGGCACAACTCACGGTCGTTTTGCCAACACTGGTATCGGTACCGGCAATAAAAAAGGCCTTGGCCATTTCAAAACTCCAGACAGGCGAAGCACCAGGCAAATGGCTGCGGATTCAATCGAGGATGGCGTGCATGAAAATCACATCGTATTGCAGAGGCAGTCCTTCCGGCTGGCGCTGCACTTCCAGTGCCGCCTGCACGGCCTGCCACCACTGCTTACCCAGCAAATGATTGTCACGCGGGGTATCGGCCGTATTGGCACCGATGCCTTTCAATGCCCCGAGCAGCTCTCTCGCCGTGGCAAAATGCGCGACGTATTCTTTTTCCACCACATCGCAATCACTGAAGCCCGCCTGCATGAGGGCAACCACCCAGTCTTGCGCACTGGCAAATGCATTGACATGCAGCAGCGTCGTCGCACGCAACGCCGCCAGACTGAGCGGCCCCGGCACGCTGAACCATAACTGGCCACCCGGTTTCAATACGCGCGCCAGCTCAATGGCTATCTGTTCGCGCGACTCACACCACTGCAAGGCAAAATTGCTGAACACCACATCAACAGACTGGTCCGGCAAGGGAATGGCTTCCATGTCGCCCTGCAAGGCAGTGAGCTGTGCTGACTCAGGCAGTGCCGCGAGCATGGCCGCCGACATGTCCAGCGCCAGCACCTTCTGCACATCAGGATGGGCGCTGATCAGCAAGGATTCGCGACCGCGACCACACCCCACATCCAGCACGACACCCGCAGGCACCAGCGCTTCCAGCAGGGCATCCGCAATCGCGGCCTGTAATGCAGCATGCGATGCGTACAAGGGCGCCGCCTGTGAAAAACGTGCGGCTATTTCCGCCTTGCGGGTGGCAAAGCGGCTCATGATGCCGCCCTTTCAAGCAATCCCTGCTGACGACAGAACTGCAGCAGGGCATCGCTGCACGCCTTTGCGTGTGACACAAACGGCAGATGGGCCGCGCCCCCAATAACCGTTACGCTCACCGCCGGATTCAATGCCTTCAGTGCCTTCTCCAGACTCACGGGAATCAGCACGTCTTTTTCTCCCAGCACCACCTGTACAGGCCGCTCAAGAGCATGCAATGCGTCACGCAGATCCATGTGTGCAAGATTCTCAAGACCGCGGAGCAGTGCAGAGACGCCGGGGATTTTTCCGGTAGCCAGCACACTCTGCAAAAAACGCAGATCAGTTTTCATGCTGACACTGCCCTTGCATTGCAGGGCGAGAAAACCTTCCAGGGTAATCGGTGCATCTTCCTGCACAGCATTTTTGAAATCACTGAAACTTGTCTCCGGCATGGCGGCTTGCCAGTCCGGCCGCCGTACAAAGCAGGGCGTCGCCGCCATCAGGCACAGCGCCTGTACCCGCTCCGGATGCCGGTCCGCCATCGCAAGCGCCATCGCGCCGCCCAAAGACCAGCCCAGCCAGACGGCTTTTTGCGGCACCAGACCTGGCAGCTCGCGGAAAAAATCGGCATAGGAAATATCCGCACCGGTTTTGCCAAAACCGGGCAAATCAATCAGCGTTATCTGAAAGTGTGGCGTCAGCAGCGGCAGAAAAGAGGCCCAGACACCGGAGTGCAGCCCCCAGCCGTGCAGCATGACCAGATGCGGAGCCGTTTTGCCTGCTACAACCGAACAAGCGTGATGCTGCCGGAAAATTCCTGACGAGGTAGCGGCCATCATGGCGTGCCCAGATGGCGACAATCGGCCAGCGCCTGCAACAGACTGTCCACATCCGCCAGGTCATGCGCCGCTGAAAACGTGATGCGCAAACGTGCGGCACCAACGGCAACCGTGGGTGGCCGGATCGCACCCACCAAAAAGCCCTTCGCCTCCAGTGCTGCGCTCCAATCCAGCGCCCTCGCATTACTGCCCAGCAACACCGGTTGTATCGGCGTTGTACTCGGCAACACGTCAAGACCCAGCACGGCCGCTTCCCGGCGAAAATACGCCACCAGCTTCGTCAGCTTTTCACGACGCGGACCTGCCTCCCGCAACAACTTCAAACTGGCACGACTGGCCGCCGCAATCGCCGGTGGCAAGGCCGTGGTGAAAATATAAGGACGTGCGGTGTTGATCAGGTACTCAATGAGCGTCGCATCACCCGCGACAAAAGCACCAAAGGTGCCAACGCTTTTGCCCAGGGTTCCCATCAGCACCGGCAACTGCGCCGCACCCAGGGAAAAATGCTCAGCCACGCCGCCACCGTGTGATCCCAGCACACCAAAGCCGTGGGCATCATCCACCATCAGCCAGGCATCATGCTGTTGCGCCAGCCGGGCAAGATCCGGCAAGGGGGCCACGTCACCGTCCATGCTGAACACGCCATCGGTAACGATGAGTTTTTTGCGGGCCCCGGAGTTTTCAAGGCACTCGTGCAGATGGGCAACATCGTTGTGACGGTAGCGCTGGAACTGCGCGCCCGATGCCAGACCGCCATCAATCAGCGAAGCATGGTTCAGGCGGTCTTCAAAGACGGCATCACCCCGCCCCAACAAAGCCTGCACGATGCCGGTGTTGGCCATGTAGCCAGTGGAAAACAGGAGCACACGTTCGCGCCCGGTGAACTCGGCCAGTTCTTCTTCCAGCGCGTGATGTTCCGAAGAATGGCCGCACACAAGATGGGAGGCACCGCTGCCAACACCGTATTTTCCGGCCGCTGCCTGAAAGGCAGCCACTGCATCAGGATGATTGGCCAGACCGAGATAATCATTGCTGCAGAAATTGAGCAGCTCCCGACCGTCCATCTGCACGCGCGCACCCTGCGCCGAGCCCAGCGTGCGGCGCTGGCGGTAAAGACCGTCAGTTTTTTTCTGCTGGAGTTCGGCGGCAAGATTGAAAGACATGGGTATGAGCGCTTTTCGTCCCGCAAGGGGACTGCCTTCAGGACACAGCAGGGGTTGCAGGCACGAGCATCACTGGATTCGCGACTGCAGCCCTTGTTGCAAAGAACAAGTCAGTTCAGGGCTTCACGCGGGGCCATGGCGTCGCGCACCAGCGCAGTCATCTGCTGCTGGCGCAGCGACTGCGCGATGGCTTCCTCACGCGAATCATCCGAGACGTCCTGCGTGCTTTGCGTATTGATGCCGAGACGCTGGAACAGCTTGCGGTCATCGGCTGCCTCCGGGTTAGGTGCCGTCAGCAATTTTTCACCGTAGAAAATCGAGTTGGCGCCGGCCATGAAGCACAATGCCTGCATTTCATCGTTCATGGTTTCGCGACCGGCGGAAAGGCGCACATAGGACTGCGGCATCAGCAGACGGGCAATGGCGACCGTGCGCACGAACTCAAAGGGATCGAGGTCATCCACATTGCCAAGTGGCGTACCTTCAATTTTCACCAGCATGTTGATGGGAACGGATTCCGGATGCACCGGCAGATTGGCCAGCTGCATGAGCAGGCCGATACGGTCTTCACGGGCCTCCCCCAGACCGACAATGCCGCCACAGCACACCTTGATGCCGGCTTCGCGCACATGGCCCAGCGTGTTCAGGCGATCCGCGTAGGTACGCGTCGTGATGATCTTGCCGTAATGCTCCGGCGAGGTATCGAGATTGTGGTTGTAGTAATCCAGACCGGCTTCCGCGAGTTGCTGCGCCTGCTCACCCGACAGCATGCCCAGCGTCATGCAGGTTTCTAGACCCAGCTCTTTTACCTGCTTCACCATTTCCAGCACATAAGGCATGTCTTTTTCGCGCGGGGAGCGCCAGGCAGCGCCCATGCAGAAACGGCTGGCGCCCTTGTCTTTGGCGTTCTGGGCCTCTTCCACCACCTTTTGGATGGCAAGCAGCTTTTCCTTGTCGAGCCCGGTGTCGTAATGACCGGACTGTGAACAGTATTTGCAGTCTT
>Ga0073914_10000186_pt1 | contig 12618 bp, 13 predicted proteins | sample GWRWT4_30Apr14_FD_71481 | JGI IMG/M metagenome (GOLD analysis project Ga0073914, IMG submission 71481) | Sand microcosm microbial communities from a hyporheic zone in Columbia River, Washington, USA - GW-RW T4_30-Apr-14 | ecosystem: Engineered > Artificial ecosystem > Sand microcosm >... | reverse complement strand
GGTGTGCACCAACTTACAACGTCATGGGCCTGGCCAAGGCAAGCCTGGAAGCTTCCGTACTCTACTTGGCCCATTCCCTGGGGAAACAGGGAATTCGCGCCAATGCCATCTCCGCTTGCCCCCTCCGCACCGTGGCGGCCACTGGCGTAGAAGCCTTCGAGCAAATGCTCGCGCATCAGGAACAGACAGCCCCTCTGTCAAAAGAGATCACCGTCCAGGACGTGGGAAACGTCGCCGCATTCCTGCTGTCCGACCTGGCCGGAGGCATCACAGGACAGGTTGTTTTTGTGGACGGCGGGTTCAGCAGCGTGTCCGGACTGGTGATACCAACATGAACACGATGTCAATCCAAAACAGGGAATATTTATGACCAATGCCTCAAAAAGCCGCCGGGTGGTTGTCACCGGATATGGCGCCTTGTGTTCTCTGGGAGAAAACAGCGCAGATATCTGGGATGCCATCATGAATTATCAGGTGGGATACCGCGTGCATGAACTGGCGGACAAAACCGTCAAGGCCAAGTTCTTTGGTTTCATGAGCGACGACAAGACCCGCTACAAAGGTTTCCCCAAAACCATACTCAAGATGCTGCCGCGCTTCGCCAAGAACGCGATGGTGGCCACCCGGGAGGCCATCGACATGGCCTTCGGGCACGAAGCGACGATGGAAGAGTTTTACGGTCCGTTCGAGCGCGGTGTGATCATCGGCACCGGCTGGGGGGGGTTGGACGACGGGCTCATGAACCACGACGACTACCGCGCCATTGGGGTGTCCAGCTCGTTCTCCACGGTCATGTCCATGAGCAGTATCGCGACGGCCGCCATCTCGATGCACTGGCGCGCACGGGGCTACCAGAACACAGCAGTGGCCGCCTGCGCCGCCGGCACCATGGCTATCGGGGACGCCTACGAGGTGATCCGCTCAGGGAGGGCGCAGATGATGCTTGCTGGCGGCAGTGAGGCGCTCAAGCTCGACAGCGCCGTGTGGGCCATCGATGTGATCCAGGCGCTCTCCAAAGAGCAGGAACACGCCCGCCGAGCTTGCTGCCCCTTCAGCCAGTCCCGCAGTGGCTTCATCCTCTCAGAAGGCGCTGCGATCCTGTGCCTCGAAGATTACGAACGCGCGGTCAAGCGCGGTGCAAAGATCCTGGGCGAGATCGTGGGTTACGGTAATTACACGGACGCTCAGGACATCACGGCACCGGCAGACGACATGCTGGCACGCGTCGCCGCCATCCAGACGGCCATGAACAGCGCCGGCATGACTCCGAGCGACATCGGGTATGTCAACGCCCATGGCACCTCCACACCCATGAACGACGTCAACGAGTCCGAATCGATCAAGCTGGCCCTGGGACGGCAGGCCTATGGCACCCCCATCAGCAGCACCAAGTCCTACACCGGACACCTGATCGGTGCGGCAGGCGCCATCGAATCGATCTTCTGCCTCAAGGCAATGGAGCACGGTATCGTGCCGGCAACCAACCACCTGGACGAGCCGGATCCCGCCTGCGACCTCGACTACGTGCCCAACCAGCATCGGCGCACCCCCGTGCCATCGGCCCTAAACCTGAGCTTCGGCTTCGGCGGCGCCAACTGTGCCGTCATCTACCGGCAGGTTCGGTGATGGACAGGCTGACCAGCGCCGAGATGGCCGAGAAGTGGGCCAGCTTCTCGGGCGACCGCAACCCCATCCACTTCGACCTGGCCGTGGCGCAGCGGGTGGGCGCCAGCCGACTGGTGGTGCACGGCATGCTGGCCCTGCTGCATGTGAAGCAGGAGATGGCGCAGCGCCTGGCTGGCTCGGACGGCCGGCCTTCGTTGGCCGAGTTCAATGCTTTCTTCCGCCTGCCAGCACTGCAAGGATCGCGGACCGAACTGACCTTCAAGCCCAAGGGAACCGCGATGACCTTCGACTTCAAGGCGGAGGACTATAGCTGCATCAAGGGCAACGCGTGTGCCGACCCCAAGGGCGGACTGCTACACAAGCGCTCCCCGAGCAAGCGGCGCTGGATCAAACAGGAGGACGTGCGGCACAGGCGACGGCAGTTCAACAATCTATTCCCCTTCGTCAGCCACCCCTGGATCTTCCTGGATGCGCTCATCTTCTCGGACTTCCTCAAGGAGCACTTCGACCACTTGGCGGCGTTCTCATCGAACGTCGTGCCGTTTCAGATGAGCCACCGCGTCCGGTTCGATTCGGCCTTGCTGCAACAGTCGTTCGACAACGAACGCGCCGATTGCCCAGCGTTGAGCTATAGCGTGGAGCGCATCGGCGCCGCCGAAGGCGCGGCCGAGCAATCAGGAGTAGCGATCGTAGCCGTCCAGGTGGCCGACCGGCCTCTAATGGAAATAGAAATCGGACTCATCGGCAAGACCTTGCCGAGCAATCAGAAATCCCTGTTCACCAACTGATAGGACACACCATGGCCACCCAGGAAGACGTACTCGTGTTTGTGCAAGACATCATCGAAGAGGTCAAGGACTTCGAAGGAGTCATCGACTTCGACACCACCCTCGAGGCACTCGCGCTCGACAGCCTTGATTATGTCCAGACGCAGATCGAGGCTAAGAAGCGCTATGGCGTCGATCTCAACGCCGAGCTGTTCATCTCCGGCCAAATCACCACCGTGGGCCAGCTGTGCGCCCACATCGCCAACGCGAGTCAGGTCGAGGATCAAGTCCTCGTGGCCGACTGCGCGCCGAACTGAAGCGGGAAATCACCATGCCCTTCGTGGACCACGCCACCCGGCAAAAGCTTCGGCTTTTCCTGTTCATGGACATTCCCCTGGTTCACCAGCGCCTGAAACGGCTCCTGAACACGGCGCCGAGCTTCGGCAACGGCCAGGTCGATGTGCCGCTGGGAGAGAAGTCCGCCAGGACGATCGCCCAGCTCATCTCGAAATCGCATCAGCAGCCCATGGATCTCGAGACCGTCATTCCCTGGGCCATTGGCGTCGATCGCAGCCGTTGCCCCAAACGGCTCGATCAGCTGTGGATCTGCGGAACGCCCTACCACGATCAACTGACGGAAGCGCAACGGCTGGAGGCGGCGTGGCTCGAGGTCGCCCGCGACATCTCCATGTTCATCTACCTGGAGGAGATGCTGCCGCCCCTGTACATCGGCTACGTCAACCGATACGGCAACAATCTGCCCCCGCTGATCAGGGAGTACCTGATGGTCTTTTCCAAGGAAGAGATCGTGCACACCCAGATGTTCCGGCGCTACATGGCCATGGCGGGGCTGCCCTATTTCGCACCATCGGTTCCCTTCGCCAAACTGGGTGAACTGCTGCCCGGGCTGCACCCGTGCGTGGGAGTGCTTGCGACCCTGGTCATCGAATGGATGGCCGAATGCGGTGCCATGCACGCCACACAGAGCGAAGAGGTCGATCCTCTGACGCGCGACCTGTTCAAGCAACATCATTTCGACGAAGTCCGGCACATCGCCTTCGCGTGCCGGGTGATCGAGGACTATTTCGAATCGGCCCCCAAGCGCGAGCTCCGCAACGTCCGCAGAATGTTCCGCCAGATCATCCCCCGGGTGGTCCTGGCATACCGCTACAACCCAGAGATCGCCAGGCACACCTCATTCCACTTCCCGATCCAGGCGGGTGATCAGCGCGCCATCGACGAGGTCCAGACCTCCGCCTACAACGAGCAGCTAGACAGCGCGCGTTTTCGCGAGATCAAGGCCTGGTTCACCAAGATGGAACTGTTATGAGCGACCCATCGCACTGGGACGTGATCTGCCTCGGGGCCGGTGTGACCAGCCTGGCCTTCGCCGCGCAACTCACCCAGCGGCATCCGGGCGTGCGCATCCTCGTCCTGGAGAAGCATCTCGTGGCGGGAGGCTATGCGAGCATGTTTCGCCGCCCCCGCGAAGACGCCCTGTTCGACTGCAGTCTCCACAAGCTCAGCGGCATGACCGGTGAAGGCAACCTCAAGCGCATCCTCGACGACATGGGCCTGTCGGCGCAACTCGAATTCGTGTATCCGCCCCATTACCTGCAGGCGAACTTCAGCGAACGGTCCATCGTGCTGCCAAACGACCCGGCGGCCGTCGTGGCGCTGCTGAAGTCGCGCTATCCCGAAGACCACGCCGGCATAGACCGATTCTTCTCGGACGTGGAGCTCCACGGCAAGAACGCCTACTTCCAGTTCCAGATGATGGCGGGCTCCTATGAGGTGGCCATTCCCGAACTGATCGCCAATCTGAGGTATGCGCTCAAGCACCTGCGCGGCATCACGGTGCGTGGCGCCTTCCAGGACATGTTCTCGTCGGCCCAACTGCGCGAGTTGCTGGCCCTGCCCGTCGGTTACGTCGGGGGCTATCCCGAAGACCTGTCCTACCTTTATTTCCTCCACATCGTCTATGCCACGCTGTATTGCGGCAATGCCTATGTTCGCGGCTCGTCGCAAGCGCTGTCGGATGCACTGGTCCAGAAGATCGAAGCCGGAGGCGGTCGCGTCATGCTGCGCACCCGGGCCACCCGCGTGGAGGTCGACGAGCTGCAGCGCTTCCAGAGCGTAGCCACCAACCGCGGCACCTTCCATGGCAGCCAGCTCTACATCAACGCAGCGCCCCACTACGCACTGGACCAGCTGTTCGACCCGGGCCTGCCGCTGGACGGCGTCCGGCGCAAGCTCGCCGACCTCAAACCTTCGTATTCCACCGTGACCCTCTACGCGGTCATCGATGGCGATCCGGCCTCCTACGGCCTGGACTGCACCGAAACCTTTCTCATCGACGCCCTGAATGACGAGGCCGAGCAGTTGCGGTCTGAGGCCCGACTCAGCCACGACGAAGCCCTGCACGAAAAGGCCTTCTGGAGCACGCCGCCAATGGAGATCACCAACTACCACGCCCTCGATCCTTCAGGTGGCACGGTGTTGATCTTCAACCTGTTCGACTCGATCGACCACTGGCCGGAGCGGCGCACCCCGGCTTACCGCCGCAAGAAGGAGCGTTTTGTCGCGACCGTGCTGGGGCGTTTCCTCAAGCGCTTTCCCGCGTTCGAGGGGCGCATCAAGTACACCGAGGTCTCCAGCCCGCGCACCTATCTCCGTTACACAAATAACACGGGTGGCGCGGGCTTCGGCGCACTGGTGAGCACCACGCTCAGCCCCCATCTCTTCCACTACAACTTTCCCATCGCGGGCGTGCACTTCATGAGCACATGGCTGGCGGGGCCGAGCTACGAAGCAGCGTTCGGATTCGCCGAGCACAAGGCCCGCGGATGGAAGCGCGAGCCCGCTGTCAAGCCGGCCCCGCAGGCCGTCCGTGCGCAAGCCACATGCATGAACCAGGAGGAGACCCTATGACCAGCAAAAAACGTCAGCTCGTCGTCGTGACAGGCGGCACCCGGGGCATTGGCCTTGGCATCGTCAAATGCCTCGCGAGCGCCGGCTACGAGGTGGTATTCACCTACGAGAAATCGGAGGCCGCAGCCGCCGATCTCGTGCAATGGGCCGAGCGCCAAGGCTGCCTCGCCACCGGTTATCGGTGCAACGCCGCCTCGCCGCAAGACGTGACGGCGTTCGCTGAGCTGCTGCGCGAGCGGCACGGTGCCCCCTACGCGCTGGTCAACAACGCCGGGGTCACCCGCGATGCGCTGATGATGCACATGACGCTGGACCAATGGCACGAGGTGGTCAACGCCAACATGAACTCGGCTTTCTACCTGACGAGGGCGTTGCTCGCCGACATGGTCGCGCAGAGCGGGGGCTGCATCCTTCAGATGTCCTCGGTCTCGGCGCTGAAAGGCAACCGGGGGCAGACCAACTATGCGGCCACCAAAGCCGCATTGATCGGCCTGACGCGCGCACTCGCCTCCGAGGTAGGCCGCTTCAACGTTCGGGTCAATGCCATCGCACCCGGGCTGATCGACACCGAGATGGTGCAGGCTATGCCCGCCATGAAGCGCGACATCATCCGCAAGCTCATTCCGCTCGGCCGATGGGGCCGGGTCGAGGAAATCGCAGCCATGGTTGGATTCCTCCTGTCGCCCGACGCCGCCTACATCACCGGCCAGACCTTCGTCATCGACGGCGGCCTGTCGATGTGATGCCAATGAGTTTCAGGAGGACCACATGAGCTACATCGTCACCGAGCAGTGCATCAACTGCAAGTACACCGACTGCGTCGAGGTGTGCCCCGTGGAAGCTTTCCACGAGGGGCCCAATTTCGTGGTCATCAACCCGGATCAATGCATCGACTGCGACCTGTGCCGACCCGCTTGCCCCATCGGGGCGATCTACGCCCCCGAGAACCTGCCATCCGAGTTCGGCGAGTTCGTAAAAATCAACGCGGCGATGTCTGCCCTGTGGCCCGTCATCTTCGAGAAGAAGCAAGCCGGCGCCGATGCCAAGACCTGGGAAGACATGCGTGGCAAGCGTGTCCATCTCCAGTTGCGATCGACCGGTCCGCAACAAAACCGCGCCGGACTGGAGTTCAAGGCATGACCCGACACAGAACAAAGAGCGCCTACGACGTCATCGTGGTGGGTTCGGGTTTGGGCGGCCTGGCCACGGCCAGCCTGCTGGCGCTCAAGGGCAAGCGCGTCCTGGTGCTGGAGCGCCATGTGCTGGCGGGCGGCTACGCCACCAACTTCGAACGCAAGGGATTCACCTTCGACGCATCACTGCACTCCTTCAACGGCATGAGGGAAGGCAGTTACAGCTATGAAGTTCTGAAATCATGCGGCGTGGCCGACAAAGTGCGCTTCATCGCCCACCCGCGCGTCTACCGCTTCGTCAAGCCGGGCGTGGACATCGCGGTGGAGGAGCGCGATGTCGACAAGTACATCGACATGCTGGGCCAGCTGTATCCGCACGAGAAGGAAAACCTGAGGCGGCTGTTTGCCGAGCTCGGCCACACCTACGACCAGATCGGCAAGTTGTTCACGACCTCGGTGCCGGTGGTCCTGCGCATTATGGGGCTGCCGCTCGTCTACCGGAAGATCTTCAAGTACGAGCACGACACGCTGGACCAGTTCCTTTCTCGCTTCGTGACCGACCAAGGATTGAAGGACCTGCTGTGTGTTCAATGGACCTACTATGGCGTCCCTCCTGACAAGCTGTCGTTCCTCTATTCGGGCTATCCCATGTTCGACTACCTGCAACACGGTGGTTATGCAATTGAAGGGGGTTCGCAGGCCTTGTCGGACAGTCTGGTCGATGTGATCCGGGCCCATGGCGGGGAGGTCAGATTGGGCACACAGGTGAGGAAGCTGCTGGTGGAGCGCGGCAGGGTGGTCGGTGTCGAGGGGAAAAAAATCGGAGAGGTCTTTGCTGATCGCGTCATTTCCAATGTGAACCCCTACCTGGTCACGCAGATGGCCGGAGAGCAGCACTTCAAGCCCAAGTTCATGGCCGCACTGAACAAGCAGACCATGTCGATTTCCGGTTTCCAGGTCTACCTCGGCCTGGACTGCACCGTGCAGCAGCTGGGCATCGGCAAAGAGGAGTCCGTGATATTCGTGGGCAACGAACAGCCTCTGAGAGCCCAGTATGAATCGATGAAGGACAACGATCTGGAGAGCGGGCGCACCGCCTTTTCCATCAACTTCTACTCCAACATCGACCCGACGCTTGCCCCCGCTGGCAAGGCAACCCTGGGGCTGTCGTCCCTGTGCGGCGGCAAGTACTGGTGCGATCTGTCACGGGAGGAATACGAGCATCGCAAGCAGGAAGTGACCGAATCGATGATCCAGCGGGCCGAACAGGTGATCCCCGGCCTGAAAGGTCGGATCGAGGTCTGCGAGACAGGCACCCCCCGGACCATGACGCGATTCACCTCCAACCCCGCCGGATGCTTCTACGGCTTCGAACAATCGCTCGATCAGGCCGGTTTCTGGAACAGGTTCGACCAGCGCTATCCGATCAAGGGCCTGTATCAGGTGGGCGCCTGGACCTTTCCCGGGGCGGGCTACATCGGCGCCCTCATGTCGGCCAGATTCCTGGTGGACAGGTACTTCTGATGACCCCACCCACCCGTTCAACCCCACCCATGGAAGGACTGCTGTCATGACCATTTCCGCCGCCGATCACCGAACCCACGCAGACAAGACCCGCCACATCCGGCAAGTGGTGACGACTGCCGCCACGCGATTGCGTGAACGCCATCCCGTTCTCCGCCATCAGGACGCCATCGGCGCCAGCATTCTGATCGCCTGCATGGCCGGCATGATCCTGTCGGGATGGCTGTATTACCAGCACATCATCCCCTGGTATGTGTGCATTCCCCTGTCCGCTTTCTTCGCGGGGTTGACCCAGGAGATCGAACACGATCTGATCCACCTTCTGTATTTCCGGCATCAAAAAGTGCCCTATCACCTGATGCTGGCCGGCGCATGGCTGTGTCGGCCGAATACGGTCAGTCCGTGGTACCGGCGCCGCCTGCACATGCACCACCATCGGCATTCGGGCCTGGCCACCGATTTCGAGGAGCAGGTATTGACGAACGGGATGCCCTGGGGCGTGAGGCGCCTCGTCGTCACGGCCGACCTGCTGCTGTCCATGATGCTTCGCCCAATTTACATGTTCCGCCTGACGCTCGATTTCCTCAAATCGCAAGCCACACATGGCGAGGCCGGCCACCGCGCATTGACCAGGCAGCACCTTTCGAGCTTCTTTCCGCTGACCAACCTCTACCATTTGCTGCTGTCGGCCTGGGCTTTCTATCATCTGGCAAACTGGATGACAGGTTTGCGCGGCGGTACCCCCATGTGGGACGACTGGGTTCTGCAGGGCATTGAAGTGGTGGATTTGCTCATGATCACCTGGCTGCTGCCCAATACTCTGCGCATGTTCTGCCTCAATTTCATCACCAGCAACATGCACTATTTCGGAGACATCGAACCCGGCAATGTCATGCAACAGTGCCAAGTGCTCAACAAATGGTGGTTGTTTCCTTTCCAATTTTTCTGCTTCAATTTCGGCAGCACCCATGCGATTCATCATTTTGTGGTCCGAGAAACTTTTTATATACGCCAATTAACGGCGCCCCAAGCTCACGCCGTGATGAGGGAAATGGGCATTCGATTCAATGACATGGGCACATTTTCGCGGGCAAATCGGTGGGGAATCGACCGGTTGGCAAACTAACAATTGGGGGTTTCCATGAAAGCCTTGGAGCGGGCTGCAGTAAACTGCTTCTATAAATATCAGGAGCCACCATGTCCACTAATTCTTTTCGCCTGCGGCGACTATTGCTACTGTTATCCGTAAGCTGGCTGGCGCAATCGGCCGTGACGGCGGCTGAAGCCGTTCCGGCACCGGAAGGCAATGTCGAACAGGAATCCGCAGCGCTCGTGCAGCGCGTCAACTCGGGCTCGCTGGCCGCCCTGAACGACGACGCGCTGGTCGCCTTGTTTTCGCAGCTATCCCCTGCGGTCCTGTCGAAGTACTGGAATACTTCCCAGGGCCCTCTCTCCAGTTACGAACTCTGGCTCAAGCGGCAGGAACGCCTCTCGGGCGACCTCAATGAGCGCCCGTTCATCAATCACCTGAAGTACACCCACGAGCCTCGCAGGGTGTACGTGAACTGGTTGAAAGGCGGACCCAATGCAGGGCAGGAGATGATTTATGACGAAACCCGTCGCCGGGAAGAGGTCTACGGGCATCTGGGCGGCTTCCTGAATGTGACCTCGCTGTGGATGGGGCTGGACGGTCTGCTGGTCAAGGCCAATACCAACCACAATGTCCGCGATCAGCTCAGCTACCAGTTCTTCGTTCAGTCCCTGGACCAGCGACTGAAGGCACTGCAGAGCGCAGGGACCAGACCGATCGAGAAAGTCGAGGTTATGTCGCCGGGCGGGCAGCGCTGCGTGGCAATCACGCTGGCCGCCACTTCGGCCAAACAGGGCCTTTACAGCGGACGTCTGCGGGTGGCGCTGGACGTCGCCCAACCCCTGGTGCGGCAATTCGAGGCCTGGGGTGCAGACGGGGAACTGTTTGAACGCATTTACCTGGACAAGGTGAAAGCCACCCCGTTGACCGGTGCCGATTTCGACCCCGCCAATCGGAACTACCAGTTTTGAGCCCGATAGGAAGCCACGCGCAAGCCACGGCCCTTGTCTTCATGGGCGCCGGGCTCCTGATTCTGCTGGGGCTGGGTCATGTGCTGCTGACCTATTTCTCATCGGCCTTTCGTCCGCGTCGGGCCGAGCTGATGGAGGCGCTGACGACAGACCATCCGGTCATCACCACGCAGACCACCTTGTGGCGAGGAATGACCGGCTTCCATGTGAGTCACAGCATGGGGCCCATCTGCCTGGGCCTCGTCTACGGCTACCTGGCGCTCAAGGCGCCGACGTTGCTGTTCGAATCGCGTTTTCTGGCGGGACTCGGTATCGGGGCCTTGCTCCTGTATGCGGTTCTGGCCAAGGCCTACTGGTTCATCGTGCCCCTCATCGGATTCTGCCTCGCCTTGGGGTGTTTCGTGGCCGCATTCATGGTGGCTTGAGGCCAACGAACCGGTTCATCGCTCGATCCGTCAGGCGCCGGCCTGCCGAAGCGGCAGCCGGACCGTGAACCGAGAGCCGACACCCACCTCGCTGGCGGCCTCGACCTGACCTGACAGGCTCGTCATGATCTGCCGGCAAATGGCCAGGCCCAGGCCGCTGCCTTCATATTGCCTGGCATAAGCAGAATCGACCTGGTAGAAAGGCTCGAAGATCTTGTCGAGTTGCGACGGCGGAATACCGATGCCTGAATCAGACACCACGATCTCCACATCGACGTCGGCCAAGCGCTCTGCCACGATGGCAGCGTGGATATCGACCCGGCCGTGGCGCGTGAATTTGATGGCGTTGGCACTGAGGTTGAGCACCACGCGGGCCAGTTTCTGCGGGTCGCCCAGCAGCATGATGTCCGGCAGACCGTTGGCATGGACTGTCAGCGCGATACCTTTCTCGAGGGCCTGATGCTGGACCATGTGGCCGCACTCATGGAGAACATCGCCCAGCCTGAACGGTACTTTGGCCGAAGGCCCCGAGGATCTACCGCTGCCCAGTTGGGCAAACTCAAGCATTTCGTCGAAGGTGGACAACAGGCGGTCACAAGATTGCGCCACCAGCTTGAAAGTTGCTACCCGCTTGTCGGTCAGGTGATCCTTGATGTCGGCCTGTATCACGTCCATCATCCGCACGATTGTGTTCATCGGGGTTCTAATTTCATGGCTGAGCACCGCCAGGAACTTGGTTTTAGCATGGCTGGCCTCGGCTTGCGCCTCGATCAGACGCTGCCTGAGCGCCGCCACATTCTTCAGGCGTTTGGTCTGCAGGAAGATGCGCCGCTCCCTCATGTCGAAAAGCTGCCTGATCGTGAGTCCGACGACATGCGACAAGCCGATGTAGGTCAGCATCCTGCCGGCCACCAGCACCTCGTAGACCTTCGAGAGGTACACCGTGGCAAAAGTGGCCAGCCCGATGAAAGCGGCCGATGCAATGGCGAACGGAAATGACAACCTCATGAAGCAGTAGCTGGCGATGGTCAGCAGGATGCACATTGAGGTGACGGACAGGTAAAAGAACTCCGAGTGCCCGATGAGTTGCGCCCGGTATTCGACGAACAATATTGACGACGCATAGATAGCCAGCAATGCAAAGACGATATATTCAAAATACCTTCTGTACAGATGCGTTTTTACCTTGGCGTGCCAGCCAATGCCGACAAAAATGATGCCAAGACCGCCGCGCATAATCGGCACGACGTCATCGGCCGGTCCGTCGTGAACCAAAATCTCCACCATGGAAAATAGCCCGAGCGACATGGCCCCCAGCCAGGCGAACAAATACCCGGTCCTCACCCCCGCCCATTTGTAGGCCGCCCGGTATTGCGATTCATACCGTGCGTTCCGGAAGGGACGGCCTTGCAACTGCCAGATCGCCCGTCGAATGCGTCCGCGCATGATTCCTCCAGTTACATTAATTGATCGTGATGCGGGAGCTTTCCGCAGGCCCGCAAGAAGGGGTTACCAACAGTATGACGCCGCCATCTTCGACCATTGCATGTTATGGTTGGATACAAACATAAAAAAGGGCGGCCGCATGCCGGAAAGCACTCATGTCTTGCTTATCGTCGCTGCAGGCCTGAATGCAGTGGCATCATTGCTTCATGTGGTCATCATTGTCGGCGGCGCACCCTGGTATCGATTCTTCGGGGCCGGCGAACGTTTCACCCGCGCGGCGGAATCGGGTAAATGGTGGCCGCATGCCATCACGCTGGGCATTGCGGCCGTGCTGGCGCTCTGGGCCGTCTATGCCTTGTCCGGCGCCGGGATCTTGCCGGCCCTGCCCTGGCGCAAGGAAGTGCTGATTGCGATCACCGCCATTTACGCGATCCGTGGCCTGGCACTTTTCCCTGCGCTCCTTTTGGCTAGGCACATGATCACGCCCTTCGTGATAGGGAGCTCCATCATCTGCATGGGCTACGGAGCGGTGCATCTGCTGGGTCTGGTGGACGCCTGGCCAGAGCTGGCCGGGATCAGGTCGAGCGGCCAACCAACATCGGTGGCCTAGGGCCTGGCGATCAGGAACGCTGGTGCAGTCATATCGCGTCAAGGCCACCGCTGCAGCCGTGCGCCACCGATGGTGCGCGCTGACCCGCTGGGTAG
>Ga0073914_10000184_pt1 | contig 12682 bp, 8 predicted proteins | sample GWRWT4_30Apr14_FD_71481 | JGI IMG/M metagenome (GOLD analysis project Ga0073914, IMG submission 71481) | Sand microcosm microbial communities from a hyporheic zone in Columbia River, Washington, USA - GW-RW T4_30-Apr-14 | ecosystem: Engineered > Artificial ecosystem > Sand microcosm >... | reverse complement strand
AGCCTCGCCCTTCGGGCCGCCCAACAAAGCGGGCGTTCACCGAGCAAAGCTCGGATGTCGCCTAAAGAAAGTAAGCAAAGAAAGGCGACCCCTGCGGGGCACTTAAAACTCGGACAGCTCCAAGTATCAATTAATCCCCATAAAAAAGCCCCGCTCTTGGCGGGGCTTTTTTATGGGGATTAATCATTAGCATCCGTTTAAATACCATGACTGCCCCAGCCTGAACACGGCTCGCTGCAACTCCTGCCACAAACAAACACTTCCTTCCCCAACACCATCACTCACGTTATTCATCGTTCTTCTCCGTTGAGTAATTGCACCTTGAAAATCAGAGTCGCTCCAGCTTCACCGGCAGTTTGTCGGCCGGCACCGGCAGAGAGGTAAAGTCGATGGGCATTTCATAGTCCGCCGCCACACTCCAGCGATAGCGCTGTACCACATGATGCAATATCGCCTTCACCTGCATCTCGGCAAAGTGCAGGCCTATGCACATGTGTGCACCGCCGCCAAAGGGCACGTACTGGTACGGATGCTTTTTCTGCTCGGAGCGCGCTTCGGTAAAACGCTCCGGGTCAAACTGCTCGGGATTCACCCACCACTCTTTCATGTGATGCGTGACAACCGGGCTGACGGAAATCATGGTGCCCGCCGGAATGTGGTGCCCCTGAAACTCCACATCCTTGACGGTTTTCCGCGGAATGCCGTGCACCGGCGGAATCAGGCGCAGCGCTTCCTTCATGACGAGCCCCATGTCGGGCAGCTTGGCCAGATCATCATGATCAATATCGCGTTTGCCGATGCGGAAGGCTTCTTCGCGCACGCGCTCCTGCCATTCCGGGTTTTTGGCCAGCTGGTAGAAAATGGAACAGAGGGTGATCGTGGTGGTGTCGTGAGCCGCCATCATCAGGAAGATCATGTGATTGATGACATCATCATCACTGAACCTCCTGCCTTCTTCATCCTGGGCCTGACACAGACGGGAGAACAGGTCCTCGCCCGGATGTGCTCGCTTCTCGTCGATGCGCGAGCGGAAAAAGGCTTCCAGCACGCGACGCCCGTCCAGCCCCTTTTTCCAGCGCCCCCCCGGCACCGGAAAACGCACCAGCGATGTGCCGGCACGCACGCAATCCACAAAAGCCCGGTTCATCTTGTCGGCTTCCGGACCCAGCTCCTCGCCCATGAAAATGTCCGTGGCCATGTCGAGGGTGAGTTTTTTTATTTCCGTCAGGATTTCGAAATCATTGCCCGTTTTCCAGCGCGTGATGCCGCGCGCTATCTCCGGATTCATGCGCGCCAGGTATTGCACCAGCACCTGCTTTTTGAAAGCAGCCTGCATGATGCCGCGATGGTGCCTATGCTCTTCAAAATCCAGCAGCATGATGCCGCGATGAAAGAATTTACCGATGTAGTAATTCCAGCCCTGATTGTTCGAAAACAAGTCGCCCTGGTTGCGAAAAACAAACTGGTTGGCATCCGGCCCTATCATCGACACAAAGGTGGTTCCCAGCGCATCCACCCAGAACACCGGGCCGAATTTTGCCGACAGCTTGAGCCCCATGTTCATGGGATCACCAATGAAATCCAGACCATGCCCGAGAATCGGCAAGCCCTTGCTGCCAGGCATGGTCTGCTTGAGTCGGCGGGTTTCCGGCGTGGTTGAGAAAAGAACGGACATCAGTATTTTCTCCTTTCAAACATGCGCCGGGTGTTTTTCGCCCGGATTGATGATGGCGTGCTCTTTTTCGCCGAACATGGAGGCCATGGCCTGCTTCTGCAGGGAGCGGCCCATTTTTTCCAGGCGCTTGCGCGACGATGGCAGGAGGCGCTGGCTGGTATACCAGACAAAACGCGGGCCGGCGGTGAGCAGCGGGAACCAGGGATAAATGTCCTGTGGCAAGCCTAGCTGGCGGCGCTGCTTTTTGTTCAGGAACAAACTGCTGGTGCTGAGGTGCATGTGGTATTGCAGCTTGAGTCGCCATTCATGCAGCAGCGGCCAGTCTTTCAGTTCTTTCAGCGTGCGCTGCAAAGGCTCTTTTGACAGTGCGCTCCCGAGCTCCATGCTGGTCCAGTCAGGCGGACTTTGCGTGACGAAGGTGTGGTAGAGCTGCACGAGCCCTGCGCGTTCGTCATCCACCAGCCACTTCTCTTCCACGCCCATCACCCAGGCCGTGTATTTCCACAAATGCATCACGGCTTTTGATTCGCGCGGCGTCACCGGAATGCCCAGCGCACGCACACCCAGCAGCATGATGGGGCCGAAGGCGAGATAGGTGGCCACCATGTCGATCTGGTTGACGGGCAGGCCGTACTCGGCGTTATCCCACTCCGGCCGCTCCGGCAGATGCCGGCGCACCATCGCGTGCACCATGCGCACATGCGTGGTGGACTTGAAGCCGGGACCAAAACGCTGCATGCCGTTTATTTCCGTGCAATCCATCCACCACTTGCCGGTTTCGGCGATGCGCTGGCCGGCGCCCTTGTTCAGCGCACCGGTAAGCACCAGCGCCTTGTTGAATCCGGAAAGGAGATAACCGCCCATGAGGGCGAGGTCACGCAGGATGTAGGCACCGGCCAGACCGATGCGATGGGAAAAGCGAACACCCTCATCCATCAGCTCCCAGTCCACCCAGTCGGGAACGTCATCCACCACGGCAAAAAACTGGCGCAGGGGTTCGGGAGCATCGGGCACGGCATCAATGCCGTGCTCCAGCGCGCGCATGAACAGGGCGCGGGCATCACGGGCACCGAACTCGAACATCCAGTTCACCAGCTCATCCATGGGCTTGTCGCCTTCCATGAGCGCATCCACCATCTCGGCCCACTCGGCCTTGCCGGGGGCAGGATCGCGCCCGAGCATGAAACGCATCCAGTTCGGTGCCTTCACCTGGCGTGAAGAATAGTTCAGGGCACGTTTGGGAATGATGCGCTCGGCTGTCTCCGCGACAGCGACAGGAGTCTTCTTCTTACGGACGGCAGTCATGGCGATCTCCGACCAGCAGCCCGAGTGGCTGCTTGGATAAGCCCGACCTTAATGCGAATATGTATTCGCATTCAATTCGCATTTTGGGTGGCGGTAGGGAAAACCCTGCCGTTGCTCGGGAAACCGCTCATGCGCAAGAAACCGCAACAGGAACGATCACGCCAGATGGTGAGCGCCCTGATTGACGCCACCGCTCGTGTCATTGCCCAGAAAGGCCTGGACGGCACCACCACACCCGCCATTGCAGAGGCTGCTGGCGTAAGCGTGGGCTCACTCTACCAGTACTTTGACAGCAAGGAAGCCCTCATTGCCGCGCTGCTGAAGAAGCTGGTGGGCGATCTGACCAGTCTGCTCGACACCCAAGCCGTGCTGGCCTCGAAAAGCAATCTGCGCGACACCACCCGCAATGCCATCAGCCTCACACTGACCTTCATGTACAGCAATGAGGGCCTGTACCTGGAGCTGGCGCGCAACTGGCATCGCCTGCCGGTGGGCGATGTGGCGGACGTGCTGGAGAATTACATCGTGGAAACCGGGCGGCTCTATTTTCTGGAGCATCATATGGAATACCCCATTCGTGACCTGCCCGTACGCCTATTCATCACCTTCAACAGCACCCTGTTCACCCTCATGCGCCTGGTCAGCCAGAGTGGCGGCTACCTGAATCGCGATGCCGTGGTGGAAGGGCTGACCGACATGGTGACCGGCTATCTCGAGAGCGGCGTGGCTCAGGCCAAGCCACCTTTGCCCTCGGCCTGACACCTGCACTTATAAGAAATTCCGAGCCAATCCATAAGCAATATGTATTTGTGCTGATAAGCCGGGCTTGGTAAAAAGCCCATCCTGTCCGACCAGATATTCATAACCACCGTTACCAGAGAGCTGCCATGGCCGCGTTTGCCGAAGAAAAAGTGCTGAGTGTCCATCACTGGAATGACACGCTGTTCAGCTTCACCACCACCCGCGATCCTTCACTGCGCTTCAAGACCGGCCAGTTTGTGATGATCGGGCTGGAAGTGAACGGCAAGCCGCTGATGCGCGCCTACAGCGTGGTATCGGCGCATTACTCCGACCACCTCGAGTTCTACAGCATCAAGGTGCAGGACGGCCCGCTGACCTCGCGCCTGCAGCATCTGCAGGTGGGCGACAGCCTGCTCGTCGGTCGCAAGCCGACAGGCTCGCTGATCATGGACAACCTGACGCCGGGCAAGAATCTTTACCTGCTCAGCACCGGCACCGGCCTCGCTCCTTTCATGAGCGTGGTGCGTGATCCGGAATTCTACGAAGCCTTCGACAAGATCATCCTCACGCACGGCGTACGCTGGAAAAGCGAGCTGGGCTATATCGAGCACATCCAGGACGATTTGCCGGAAGACGAATACTTCGGTGAGCAGGTCAAACAGAAACTGATTTATTACCCCACCGTCACGCGCGAACCCTTCGAGAATGAAGGCCGTCTCACCGACCTCATCACCTCGGGCAAGCTCTTTGACGACATCGGCCTCAAGACTTTTGACCCGGCCGTTGACCGCGTGATGATCTGCGGCAGCCCCAGCATGCTCAAAGACCTGGTCGACATTCTGGAAGAGCGCGGCTTCAAGGAAGGCACCAGCCATGCGCCGGGTGACTACGTGATCGAACGCGCTTTTGTGGAAAAATGATGGCCGCCTGTTCGACGGTGAACAAAAAAGCCCGGCAATCGCCGGGCTTTTTTATGAAACAGTTTTTAGGCATCCCCGGTATACGCGGCCTGGACTTTTGCTTAACCACTGCCCAGGAGTGCGGGGATTTATACGTTGTCGGGGATTCGGTGAAGTGCTCCGACTGGGTTGCACCAGCTGTTTCTCTGCGAGGTCGAGGCGCCTGCCGCGGGCCTCACTTTCTTTGGTTACTCGGCTTGCAGCCTCGCCCTTCGGGCCGCCCAACAAAGCGGGCGTTCACCGAGCAAAGCTCGGATGTCGCCTAAAGAAAGTAAGCAAAGAAAGGCGACCCCTGCGGGGCGCTCAGCACAGTGGTTTAACCCGCAGCGTTCCCGCTTTCAGCATGGGCCTTGATATAGCCCAGCGTGAAATCGTGATCCTCCGCCAGCGCCTCGCGAATCTTCTTGGCAAAAAGCTCGGCCACCTTGCCGCCCACCAGCGGAATCTTGCACTCCACGTCAAAGGTGAGTGCCAGACGCGAATGCCCGGCAACCGGCTCCGAGAACGTTCCCTGCGCCGAAATGCTCACTGGCGATCCCACGGGCGTGATGCGCAAGCTGACGGTCGCGTGGGTCGGGCTGGTGCGCTTGCAGCGGTTTTCATGGCGCATGACATAGTCGCGCGAAATCAGTTTTTTGGCCCAGTCCGGAATGCCGTTGATGCCTGCCGCCGGAATGGTGCGCTCCAGCAACACGCCCAGGTCTTTGTCGGTGGTCACGCTTTCCAGCACCCGGATATGGGTGGAGCCCAGGGCACCGTATTTTGCCTTCAGGTAATCGGTCTGGGCGTACACCGCCCACAAACGGTCAATGCCTTGCGGAAAGTCCTGGTCAAAACTGAATTTCATGGAGAGTGGCATCCTTCTGAAAGGCGGGGATTTGCACCGTGTTCGTGATCATGCACTGACAGCAGGCACAGGGCATTGGCTCCAATTAACGCAGCCTGCAAAGCGGGGTCAAGGCATTTTACGCCCGGGCGTTTGCCGCTCCGCCCAAACACCGGGGATCCTGCAGGAAGGGTTGCTGCCGCCCTCTATCCGGTCCGCTTTTTGCTGCTCTTTCTGCTGGCCTGCACATGAGCGGCGGCAAGGGCTGGGCAATTGCCGCCGGCTGCCATGGACAAGCCTTTCGGCTTGCCGCAGGATGCGCGCCGGATACGAAAACAAGCCGTTTAACCGTGGGGCTGCCGGCTGCATACCGGGGCTTCCCAGAACCACCAAAGCACACCTCGAGGACCGCGCTGATGCTGATCTGGTTTGTCATGCTGTACTGGATTCTTTCCGTGGCGCTCGGCCTGTGGGCCGCGCGCAAAGTGCACAACACGGCCGACTTCGCCGTCGCCGGCCGCAGCCTGCCGCTGGTGATGATCACCACCATGGTGTTCGCCACCTGGTTCGGCTCGGAAGCCGTGCTGGGCATCCCCGCCACCTTTCTGGACGAGGGCCTCTCCGGCATCGTCGCCGATCCTTTCGGCGCTTCCCTCTGCCTCATTCTGGTCGGCCTCTTTTTCGCGGTGCCGCTCTACCGCATGAAGCTGCTCACCATTGGCGACTACTACAAGCTGCGCTACGGGCGCAGCGTGGAAGTCATCACCTCCATCGCCGTGGTGCTCTCCTATCTGGGCTGGGTGGCGGCACAGCTCACCGCCCTCGGCCTCGTCTTCAATGTGGTGTCAGACGGCGCCATCAGCCGTGAAACCGGCATGTTCATCGGTGCCGGTTCCATCCTGATTTACACGCTGCTGGGCGGCATGTGGTCGGTGGCGGTCACCGATTTTGTGCAGATGATCATCATCGTGCTCGGCATGATCTACATTGCCGTCGTGGTCGCCGGCCATGTGGATGGCGGCGCTGTCGCCGTGGTGCAGCATGCTGCCGCTGCCGGCAAGTTCGAATTCTGGCCGGCACTGGAGCCGGGGGCCATTCTCGCTTTTGTCGGCGCCGGCATCACGCTGATGTTCGGTTCGATTCCGCAGCAGGACGTGTTCCAGCGTGTCGCCTCCTCCAAGAATGAAAAAGTGGCACGCAACGGCTCAATACTGGGCGGCATCTTCTATTTCATTTTCGCCATGGTCCCCATCTTCCTGGCCTACTCCGCCACGCTCATCAAGCCCGAGATGGTGGCGCACTGGAAAGGTGAAGACTCGCAAATGATCCTGCCGCAGCTGGTGATGCAGAACGTCAACGTGATTGCCCAGGTCATGTTCTTCGGTGCCCTGCTCTCGGCGATCAAGAGCTGCGCCAGCGCCACCCTGCTGGCCCCCTCGATCACGTTCGCTGAAAACATCCTGCGTGATCTTTTCCCGCGCAAGCTGACCGACAAGGAAAACCTGATGCTGATGCGTGTGGTGGTGCTGGCCTTCACCGCACTGGTCACGCTCTATGCCTGGTACTCCATGCAGGAAGGCGTGACGATTTACTCCATGGTGGAAAATGCCTACAAGGTGACACTGGTCGGCACCTTCGTGCCGCTGGCTGCCGGGCTTTACTGGAAGCGTGCCACCAATACCGGCGCGCTGACCTCGATTGCCTTTGGCGTGATTTCCTGGAGCCTGCTGGAATGGCTGGCACCGGAAGGCATGTGGCCGCCGCAGCTGGCCGGTTTCCTCATGGCCATACTCGGCATGATCATCGGTTCCTATGCCTCGGCAGCACACGATGATCCGCTGACACACCATCACGCCAAGCGTCATGGCGAGCGTCTGGGCAAAGAAGCTCACTGAGCTTGCGGAAGGTGTGAAATAAAAAAGCCCGGCGATGGGCTTTTTTATGGAAGTTATATTTTTTATTCCCTCAACCATGAGTAACTTTAAAGTAACTCACACAGCTTGTCGCTACGCTGCCCCAGCGCCCCGCAGGGGTCGCATTTCCTTTGCTTACTTTCCTTTGGCGAGACAAAGGAAAGTAAGGCCACGCCGGCAGGGCGCACCGCCCTGATAAATAAACAACAGAAGTAACCCAGTCGGAGCACCTCACCGTAAAGCGAGACAACACAAAAATCTCCGCACTCCTGGGCAGGCGGTAAGCAAAATTCCAGGCCGCGCATAACCAGACAGTCATCTATTTAATTTCATTTTTACGGGAATTATTTCTCAGCGCTCTTGCCGAACTCGCATCATGACTGGCCTGCAGAAAGCGATTTTCTGTTTCCCAGAGCACGGCCTCCAACAGCAATCACAAGCGCCATTAAAATCAGCACCGTAGCAAGCGCAAACGTGATGCGTGTGCCGGTGGCTACCGCTTCGGCACTTGCCGTCATGATGTCGTGGCTCTTCGATGCGAAGGCAAAGACGGCGCCCATGGCCGATGCGCCCGTGACCAGACCGAGATTGCGCGACAGGTTGAGCATGCCCGAGATGACGCCGCGCTGCTCCGGAGCTATGTCCGTCATGACGGCGGTGTTGTTGGCGGCCTGGAACAACGCATACGAGGCCGTGATGAGGGCGAGCGGGACAAGGTAGCCGGGAATGCCGAATCTTGGCGGCATTACGGCAAGCAGCAGAGAACCGGCCGCCATACCGGCAAGCCCTGCGACCGTCATGCGCTGTGCGCCAAACCTGTCAACACGGCGTCCTGCCGGCACACCTGTCAGCGCTGCCACCAGCGGGCCGACGGACATCACCACTCCAACCAGCACGGCATCAAGACCGAGCGCACGCGATAAATGAAAGGGCCCCACCACCAGCGTGGCCATCATCACGGTCGCGACCAGCGCGCTCATGGCAAAGCCTGCACTCAGCAAAGGATCACGGAACAGCGCGAGCCGGATCAGGGGGGAAGGCACTCGTGCTTCGATGAGTACAAATATCACGACGCCGAAAAAAGCCGACAGCAACAACACAACGTTAAGCAGGCCCGGGCTGCCATGTCCGGGCGTCATGGCCAGTGCATAGGCGGCCAGCGTCAAGGTCAGCACCAGCGTTCCCTTCACGTCAAAACCGGCGCGTGCCACAGCCGGTGCAGGACGGATATCGGGCAGGTATCGCCACGAGAGATACAGGGCCAGCAATCCCAGTGGCAGGTTGATGAAAAAAATCGCGCGCCAGCTGAACACGGAAATCAGGACACCGCCCAGCGACGGCCCCAGTGCCGTGCCGATGGCCGACATGGTGCCGAGCAACCCCATGACACTGCCGGTGCGTTCACGCGGGGCAATGTCGGCCACAAAGGCCATCGTGAGCGCCATCATGATGGCGGCCCCGAGGCCCTGCACCACGCGCGCAGCGATCAGCAGCGGCAGTGTGGGCGCAAAGCCACACACGGCGGAGGCGACGGTGAAAAGGAAGATGCCGGCCAGCAGCAGGCGCCGGCGCCCCGTGGCATCACCGAGCCGGCCGGCACCGACAATGAGACTGGTGATGGCCAGCAGATAGGCCAGCACAACCCACTGCACTTCCCGGAAAGAAGCGGAGAAACTCCCGGCCAGTGTCGGCAAGGCGACATTGGCAATGCTGGTGCCCAGCGCTGAGAGCAGCACGGAAAGCGCGAGAGCAGCCAGTGCCCAGCGCAGCGCTGGCGTGTTTTCCCTGTCTGCCGTGGCGACTCCGGGTACTGGCGTCATCATGGTTTTAAAGGCTCCGGCTGCGGCGGCACCCGTGGCGGTGTCGCCATCCACACCTTAGGTCTGCAGCCCGGATTGCGGAAGACGCACGATTTGCAGTTAATACCTGCGTTTGACGCCATCACTGCCCTGTGCCAGCGTTGGCCCATGACCACACCCGATCTCAATCTTCTCTTCACCCTCGAAGCACTGCTCGCCGAAGGCAGTGTTGCTGGTGCAGCACGCCGCCTGCGGCTCAGCCCCTCGGCGATGAGCCGTGCGCTGGCGCGTCTGCGCGAAACCACCGGTGATCCCCTGCTGGTCAGGGCCGGTCGTGGCCTGGTTCCCACGCCACGGGCGCTGGAACTGCGCGAACGCGTCACACCACTCGTTCAGGAAGCCGAAGCTGTTTTGCGCCCCGCCAAAACGCTGGACCTCAAACAGCTTGTGCGCACGTTTACGCTGAGGACACGGGAAGGTTTTGTGGAGAATTTCGGGCCGCTGCTGCTGGCCCGTCTTGCCGAAGAAGCGCCCGGTGTGCGGCTGCACTTTCTGCAAAAACCGGACAAGGAAAGCGCGTCACTGCGCGACGGCGGTGTCGATCTGGAAACCGGCGTCGTGGGACCGGCAACCGGTCCTGAGGTGCATGCGCAGGCCTTGTTCAGGGACCGCTTTGTCGGCGTGGTGCGCATGGAGCACGCACTCTGCAAGGGCAGGATCACACCACAGCGTTATGCCGCCGGCCGGCATGTGTCTGTCTCTCGCCGCGGCGTCGACAAGGGGCGCATTGACGATGCGCTTGAGTCTCTCGGGCTGGAACGCGAGATCGTGACCATGGTCAGTGATTTTTCAGCGGCGCTTGCGTTAGTACGCAGTGCCGACCTGATTGCCAGCATGCCGGAACGGCACACCGGAAACCTGCGCGCCGGGCTGCACACATTTTCCCTGCCGGTGCCTGTACCCGACATCACCGTGTCACTGCTCTGGCATCCGCGCCTGCATGCCGATCCTGCACACCGCTGGCTGCGTGCCTGTGTACGCGAAGTTTGCGCAGAGCACACCGGTGACTAGCCTGGGATCAGAAAAAAACGCGCGCGCTGAATCAGCGCCGCGGATTTTTCACGCCGCGCTGTGCCACGGCGGTGAAGGGATCTTCCGGCCAGGGATGGCGGGGATAACGTCCGCGCAAATCACGGCGCACATCGCCATAGGCATTTTTCCAGAAGCTGGCCAGATCCTGGGTGACCGCCACCGGGCGCTGCGCCGGCGACAACAAATGCAGGGTCAGCGGCACACGTCCGTTGGCCAGCACCGGCGTGGTGAGCTGCCCGAACATTTCCTGCAGCTTCACCGCCAGCACCGGATCATGTTCAGCCGTGTAATCAATGCTGATGCTGGAGCCGGTCGGCACATTCAGGTGAGTGGGCAGCGCCTTGTCCAGCTGCTGCTGTGCCGCCCAGTCGAGCATGCCGTGCAGGGCATCCTGCAGCGGAAATTTCGCCAGATGGGAAAAGCGTGAAACGCCATCCAGAAAAGGACCGGCCCAGCGATCAACATTGTCCAGCAGCGCCGCATCACCGGTATCCGGCCATTGCTCAGGCTCCAGCCCGTGCATCAGCGCAACACGGGCCTGCCATTGCCGCAAGGCCGGTGTCCAGGGAAACACCTGCAAGCCGGCCTCACGAATCGCCGCACACAACACAGTCCGTATTTTTTCAGGATCAGCCGCAGACAAGGGTTTGTCGTCGAGCACCAGTGCGCCAAGGCGTTTTTGCCGCCGCGCCAGCACGGCCTGCGTGGCCGCATCCCAGCTGACAAACTCTGTCGTGCTGATGGCAGCGGGCAAGACCTCTTCCAGTGCGGCGAGCGAAACGGGAGCTGCCAAGAAAATTCTCGCCTCACGCGCTTTTCCGTCCAGCTCGGCAGCCACTACCCACGCTTCGCGCGCGAGACGGTCTTCCGGCAGCAGAAAAGCGCCGCTGCCATTGCTGAGACGAAAACGCGCCTCGCTGCCGGCACGGCGCTGGCCGACATGATCGGGATAAGCCAGTGCCAGCAGCAGCCCGGCATCCTCGTTTTTTTCTTCCCCATGACGGGCATTTCTTTCGTCGAGCCGGCGCGCGCCTTCGCGCACCAGACGCAAGCGTCCCCGGTCCACCCGCGAAAACTCCTGCTCGCCACGCAGCAGGGCCAGACGGTCGTGAATATCGGAGCCCTGATCATGCGGCAACAAATCGCGTTCGGATAAAAGTGCCGCCAGTTCGCCGGCGAGTTTGCCCAGCCCGCGCTCGCGACCGCGCAGCACCATGTGACCGAGCCGCGGCGGCAAACCCAGCCTGAGCATGTTTTTGCCATGTGCCGTGACATGACCTTTGGCATCGACGGCCTCCAGCTGCTGCAGCAGTTCGCGCGCCTGCGCCCAGTTGGCCGTCGGTGGCATGTCCAGCCATGACAACTGCGCGGGATCACTCACGCCCCATTGCGCCAGCTCCAGCACGGTCCCGGTAAGATCGGCCTGCAGGATTTCCGGTGGTGCAAACGGCATCAGTCTTTGCTGCTCGTCTTCGCTCCAGAGACGAATGCAGACACCGGGCCCCAGACGTCCGGCACGACCGCGCCTCTGCTCGGCATTGGCGGCCGATACTTTCTGGGTGACGAGGCGTGTCATCGCAGAATTGGGATCGTATTGCGGTACGCGCAACAAGCCCGAATCAATTACCACGCGGATGCCTTCAATGGTGAGGCTGGTTTCAGCAATCGATGTCGCCAGCACGATCTTGCGCATGCCGGCAGGCGCAGGACTGATGGCCTTGTCCTGCTCGTCAGCGGAAAGCTGGCCGAACAAAGGCGCCAGCATCACACCGGCAGGCAGGGTGTTTTCCAGCGCGCCATGCAAGCGACGAATTTCGCCTTCGCCCGGCAGAAAAACCAGCAATGAACCTGTTTCACCCGTCAGGGTTTCACGAATTACCGCTGCCAGATGATCCTGCAATACGGCACGTCCCAGCGGCCGATAACGCGTCTCCACCGGAAACATGCGGCCTTCGCCGCGCAGCACCGGCACCTCACCGAGCACGCGCGACATCGCCGTCGCATCCAGCGTTGCCGACATCACGATCAGGCGCAGGTCCTCGCGCAGCACCTGCTGGCATTCACGCGTGAGGGCGAGACCAAGATCGGCCTGCAGCGAGCGCTCGTGGAATTCATCGAAGATCACCACGCCATAATCCGACAGCGTGGCGTCATCCTGAAGCAGGCGCGTGAGAATGCCCTCGGTCACGACTTCAATACGCGTTCCAGAGCCGATCCTGGTATCCACTCGGGTGCGATACCCCACCGTCTTGCCCGCCTCTTCGTTCAGCAGGCTCGCCATGTAGCGGGCAGCGGAACGGGCGGCAATACGGCGCGGCTCCAGCATGATGATTTTCTTGTCGCCCAGAAAACCGGCGCCCAGCAGCGCCAGC
>Ga0073914_10000183_pt1 | contig 12708 bp, 12 predicted proteins | sample GWRWT4_30Apr14_FD_71481 | JGI IMG/M metagenome (GOLD analysis project Ga0073914, IMG submission 71481) | Sand microcosm microbial communities from a hyporheic zone in Columbia River, Washington, USA - GW-RW T4_30-Apr-14 | ecosystem: Engineered > Artificial ecosystem > Sand microcosm >... | reverse complement strand
CTGACCTTGGTACCGAGGGCACCGAGGTTCTTGATCTTCTCAAGCAGAATGACTTCCATCATGCGCTCCCGGCTTACAGGTGGTTGTCAGTGAAAGGCAGCAGAGCCAGATAGCGAGCCTGCTTGATAGCGAGGCCCAGCTGACGCTGGTAGCGTGCCTTCGTGCCGGTAATACGGCTAGGAACAATCTTGCCCGTCTCAGTAACGTACTGCTTCAGGGTTTCGGTGTCCTTGTAATCGATGTACTTCGTAGCTTCCGCGGTGAAGCGGCAAAATTTGCGACGACGGTAGAAACGTGCCATGACGTTTGCTCTCCAGTTATTCGTGTTTCTCAATCGTTTGCGCGTGTATCAGTAACTGCTGTGCATCGTGGTGGCTGGCTTGCGCCAGCAGGCCGGTGACGATGATCCGGTTACCCGGGACCAGGCCTTCGGCCACTGCCATCGGTTCGCGTCCGCTGATCTTGACGATCACCTGGGCACGCACCTCGCGCATCTGCCCCGCCAGAACCTGACGGGACCGGTGCTCCAGCACCAGTTCACGATGCTCAACACCGGCCGGGCTGGTACGCAGAGCTTTCAGCTCCCGAACCGTACCGCTAAGCCGAACGGTGTTTTGTTCCACAGACTCTGATTCACGCAATGAAGGACCGCTTACTCGCCGGCTTCCTCGGCCGATGCATCAGCATCAACGTCGTCGGAACGGGCGGCTTTACGGCTACGCTTCTCTTCCGCGCCCTTGGCCATGATCGATTCCTCGGTAATGGCTTCATCGCGGCGGATGATGAGATTGCGGATCACCGCGTCGTTGTAACGGAAAGCATCGGACAGCTCGTTCAGCGTCGGCTGAGCACATTCGATGTTCATGAGCACATAGTGAGCCTTGTGCACCTTGTTGATGGGGTACGCCAGCTGGCGACGGCCCCAGTCTTCAAGGCGGTGGATCTGGCCACCTGCTTCCTTGACGAGTCCGGTGTAGCGCTCGACCATGGCGGGCACTTGCTCGCTCTGATCGGGGTGCACCAGGAACACGATTTCGTAATGACGCATTCTTAGCTCCTTACGGGTTGGGCAGCCTCGGACCGTATCCATTCAGGTACCGGCATCGAGGCAAGGAGTACACGGCGACTTGCCCGGTAAAGCGGGAAAGCACGGCACGCGCCCCCTGCAGATGGGCGAGGGGGCGGCAAGTCTAAGGGAAAGCCCCTTCAGGCACAAGGCAGGAAAGTGCGGGAAACCTTGGCCGGAAACCCCGAGGCAGGCCCTTGCCCGGCGGCATCCCCGCAAGGGTATTGCTTTCAAACGAGATGACCGGGAGCATCGGGGCCAACCCGGCCTCCCACCGGTCAGGCTGATTGCTGGTTACAAGTGCTTTCCGCTAAGATCACCGCTGGCGTTGCAGAATAATAAAAAGCAGACCCGAGTCTGTGAGGCATCCATGAAGCCGTCCGTCCCGCTACAGGCACTGTTTATTGCCCTGACGACACTGTCAGCCGGCACGCTTGTGGCCGCTTCGGAAGAGCGCCCGCGCCTTGAAAGCTACCCTTCTTCCTATGAGTTCCTGCAAGCCCTGCAAGTCTGGAACAAGGTCCATCCGGACGGTGCCGCAACCAGCACCGGCAAACCAGCCGGGCCAGTCACCCCAACCATGGCCAATATTGACCCCACCAGCGAGCTTGCACCGCCCCCTATTGAGATCACCGGCCCTGAAAATCTGGATCATGCGGTAGAGCAGGCCAAGTCCATTTCTCACCCTGCCTACAAAGAGAAAGTCCGCTATCACCGCAGCACACACATCAGCTTTCCACTGCCATCTATTGATGGTCAGGACATGAGCCAGGCAAGTATTGGTGAAGCGCTGGACATGAAAAGCACTACAAGCGGCGGGGAAAATCATGTTCGCGGGGACATTAGCACCCTCCTTGATCAGGATCAGAGAAAGCTGCAAGGCAGTACACAAGAAATCGGCTCTACCGCAGGCATAACAACTGCGCCAATAACAATCAATGAAAGCATGCTGTCATCAGGTCCTCGTGGTCACGTAGACATATCGGTGAGCGGACACTGATGGCCAGCACATAAATCACTTGCAATAAAAACAACAAGATATCGCCGACACAGAATGGCATGGGGTAAGAGCAATGAAACAGACTAGCACGACGACGTGGGGGAGCCTGATATTGGCATCCTTAATGGTCGCCACCTCTAGCACAAGCGTTGCCTCCTCGAGCTCAAATACCGGAGGCGAAGCACCGCGCCCGGAGAGCTACTCAAGTTACTTTCTGTATATTCAAGCTCTTTTTGATTATCAAAAAGCTCGGAACAGTGCACAGTCCTCTGCCACTGACAAACTTTGCCGTAGCGAAAATGATGCATTGGCAAAGAAAAACACATGCCAGCAGCGAGCCACAATAACAACGACAGAATCTAATGCCGCTCAATATGAAAGCATTGAAGATGCCATTAATAACAAGGCCAACAATCCCATCAATCTGGAGGGCAACACGCGCTCGCGCAGTACCTTCAGCAGCTTTCCCCTGAACCCTATTACCGCACAGGACCTGAGCCAGACGGGCGTGGACGGATTGCTTGGACTTTTCAACAATCTGGCATTGGAGCAGCAAACCAAGGCAAGTGCCGATCGCCAAATCAATGACTACAACGACCCCTCAACCAGTATTGGCACCGGCATTAGTAACGAGATTGCGTCTGCTCTCTACACCCAGGTAGTTAATGAGACACTTGCAATGGGCGGGAATATCATACTGCGCGATGGCAGTGGTCATGCTGAAGTAATGGGCAGGGTAGCGGGCACCGGTTTGCAACTACAATTAAGCTCAAGTGTACGCACGGGTTTATACATTGTAGATCGCGACGGCTACCCAGGCAGCGCCTTTTATAAGGCTGGCGCCGTCACAGTAAGCTCGCTAGGTATAAACGTACCCAATATGCTTATTAATATTCAGGGCGTTAACCGAACCAGTAGCAACCCTGATCTTGTTGGAATACAAATTAATAGCCCTGAAGCCATTACTGTCGACATGTCTGGCACAACAATCGGAGCCGCCTATGCCTTGGCTGACGGCAGCAAAATTGGACCAGCAACCAATTTTCTTAGCTTCGGCCCACGCTCAGTACTCACTATTGCGCCCGGCATGACCATGAACACCGCAATATCACGCCCTAATGGAACAATAACTCCATTTGTTACACTCAATGGCAATCTTGGGAAGATCAGCCTGCAAGAGATTTCACTTATTGATAATGGAGGATCTGCTTTTAATATTGGTATGCTAGGTATTGATGGAATCAGCTTCATTAACACAAAGATTTATATTGATGACCAGAGAATCATTCTTGATGCCGGCACTGGCATCAAGAATGCCAGCGTCTCAATAGAGCGAATGTCACTTGGTAATACAGTAAATACCACTTCGTTGGGCGACCTCTATGTAAACCACATCAACCTCAACGCACAAATGACCATAGAGGCGCACTAACAAAGCCTTAGCCTCCAGCAGCTTTACGCTGCCGGAGCGCTTCAAAGAGGGTCACACCTGTGGCCACAGAAACATTCAGACTCTCTACCGTGCCTGCCATCGGGATATAGGCCAGCACATCACAGTGCTCTCGCGTAAGTCTGCGCATGCCACTGCCTTCAGCACCCATCACAATCGCCAGCGGCCCCTTCAGGTCAACATCGTGTAAAGGCTTTGCGCCTTCATCCAGTGCAGTGCCAATCAGCCAAATGCCCCTGTCACGCAAGGCCTTCATCAGCATCGCTAGGTTCGTGACCTGGAAGAACGGCAAACTTTCTGCCGCACCACACGCCACCTTGCGCACAATGGGTGTAATGGAGGCTGCCCTGTCACGCGGAGTGATCACGGCATGCACGCCAGCGCCATCAGCCGTGCGCAAGCATGCACCCAGGTTATGCGGATCTGTCACGTTATCCAACAACAGCAGGAAAGGCGGCACGGACAAGGCATCCAGAAAATTCATCAGGTCATGCTCATCGCCCGGCGCCTGTTCGCGAACGCGAGCCACCACACCCTGGTGATGACTGTCGCCGGCCAGATCATCAAGCTGTGGGCGTTCGCGCCACTGCAGCGTAATACCCAAAGGACGCAAGGCCTTTATCAGATTGTTCAGGCGCTCGTCATCCCGGCTTTTCAGCAGGAAAACTTCAAGTACGTCTTCAGGGTGACGATCCAGATAGGCGTTAACCGCATGCAGCCCATAAATAACAATATTCTTTGCCATAAAAAATTCAGGCGGCCCGCCAAGGCCGCCATCATCCTGTATTCGTAAAAAGTCGTTAGGAAATCAGCGTGGTTTTTTCGGAGCCGCAGGCTTTGGTTTAGTTCCTCGCGGCGCGCCCGCTCCCGACCTTGGTGCTCTTGCTTTATCCTCCCTGCCACCGCCATCAGGTTTCTTGCCAGGAATATCACCTGCACGCAAACGCTCACGCTCAGACTTCGGCGCCGCCGTCTTGCTGGCCTTGCCTTTCGGAGCATTATTGGCCTCGAAAACAGCACCTCGATCGCCCGCTTTACGGTGCTTGCTGCCACCCTCCACCAGATCAAAGTCCATCTTGCGCGAATCCATGTTCACGGCAGCCACCTTGATGCGCACGCTGTTACCCAGCGCAAACTGCACACCAGATTTGCTGCCCACCAGTTTTTGCATGGTGGCATCAAACTCGTAGTAATCGCCTTTGAGATTGCTGATGTGGACCAGACCTTCAACATAGATGTCCGTCAGCTCGACAAAAATACCGAAAGTCGTCACGCCGGCAATCACGCCGTCAAACTCTTCGCCCACATGCTCGCGCATATACTCGCACTTGAGCCAGGCCATGACATCGCGCGTCGCTTCATCGGCACGCCGCTCCGTCATAGAGCAATGCTCACCCAGGGCCAGCATTTGCCCCATGTCAGGCGCATCCGAAGCCTGCCTCCTGGCTTGCGGCTTCCCACGCATGCGGCTGATACCATCACCGATGGCCTGCATCACCGTGCGCTCGCCCCGCAATTTGGCACGAATGACGCGATGCAGAAGCAAGTCCGGATAACGACGAATCGGCGAGGTAAAATGCCCGTAGGCTTCATAGGCGAGGCCGAAATGGCCCAGATTTTCTGGCGCATAAACGGCTTGCGTGAGTGAGCGCAGCAACATGGTCTGGATCACGTGGGCATCAGGCCGGTCCTTGATTTTCTCCAGCACGGCCTGAAAGTCAGCCGGCTGCGGTTTCTTGCCTGCCGTAAAGGGAATGCCAAGGGCGCCCAGATAATTGCGCAGCTTGGACAGCTTTTCGTCGCGCGGCCCTTCATGATTGCGGTAAAGGGCAGGCAATTTGTTTTTGGCAACATAGTCGGCTGCACACACATTGGCAGCCAACATGCACTCCTCAATCAGCATGTGGGCCTTGTTGCGCGTGACAGGAACAATCTTCTCTATCTTGCGATCAGCACTGAAAATTATGCGGGTTTCATTGCTGTCAAAGTCAAGCGCGCCACGCTTTTCGCGAACCACACGCAGCACCTTGAATAATTCATAGAGGCGCTGTACTGGCTCCACCACATCCGCATGATCTCTCAGTGCCGCTTTACCGGCTTCACTCTCCGGATGCTCCAGAAGGTCACTGACCTTGGTATAAGTCAGGCGCGCCTGCGAATGCATCACGCCCTCATAAAACTTGTATTCGGTAACACGCCCTGCCGTCGAAATATTCATGTCGCAGACCATGCAAAGACGGTCCACATGCGGATTCAGCGAGCACAGTCCGTTGGAGAGTACTTCCGGCAACATGGGAACCACCTGCTGCGGAAAATAAACCGAGTTCCCGCGCTTTAGCGCTTCTTCATTCAACGCCGATCCGGTGCGTACATAATGTGAAACATCCGCAATCGCCACAATCAGGCGGAAACCGCCACGGCGTTTTTCACAATAAACGGCGTCATCAAAGTCACGCGCATCTTCGCCATCAATCGTTACCAGCGGCAAAGTACGCAAGTCGACGCGGCCCTCCTTGTCCTCTTCCTGCACCTGGGGATCAAGACGGGCAGCCTCCCGCTCCACCTCATCCGGCCAGACATGGGGAATTTCGAAGTTGCGAATGGCAATATCGATTTCCATCCCCGGCGCTAGGTAGTCGCCCAGGATTTCCGTAATGCGGCCGGTTGCCGTGGACCGGTGTGAGGGGTAATCAATGATTTCCACGGATACAAACTGACCCACAGACGGCGTCAGCTCATGCCCCGTGATCTGCACTTCCTGGGTCACGCGCGGGTTATCCGGAATCACATAGGCGTTACCTGCCTCTTCATGATAGCGGCCGACCAGTGTCTTCATGCGCTTCTCCACCACGCGCACAATCTGGCCTTCGCGTCGCCCCTTGTGGTCGTAGCCGGCCTCACGCGCCTGCACGATGTCGCCATGGAAAACCCGGCGCATTTCACGTGAAGTCAGCAACAGGTCTGCACTGCCATCCTCAGGAATCAGAAAGCCAAACCCGTCGGGATGGCCACTGACGCGCCCCTTGATCAGGGTGCCTTCCGCCAGAGGACTGTAGGCCCCCCGGCGACTGGCTTCGATCTGGCCATCACGCACCATGGCACCCAGACGACGGCGCAACGCTTCTTCGCGCTCCTCGTCAAAAAGCTGGAAATGAGCTGCCAGCTGCTGGGTCGTCAGCGGCTTGCCATCTTTTTCCAGTATTTCGAGAATGAGTTCGCGGCTGGGAATGGGGTTTTCGTAGCGGTCGGCCTCCCTGTTGGCGTGGGGGTCTTGCCAGGTTTCAGAGGCGGGGCGCTTGGGCATGGATACATCCTTGGAAAGAGTGGGCCGAAAAAAATAGTGCGGCTCTGGGGGCATTCTAGTCGACTGGCGTTGACAAGCCCATGAAGCATCGTTAAATTTGCGCGCCTTGAGCCCAGGTGGCGAAATTGGTAGACGCGCTAGTTTCAGGTATTAGTGTCGCAAGACGTGGAGGTTCAAGTCCTCTCCTGGGCACCATCAAGCCGTTTTAGGACATCCCACCGAGTCCTAAAATGCACTCAAAACCCCGCAAATGCGGGGTTTTTTGTTTCTAAGCCCTCCAAATAGCCCCATCCCGATCCAGCCCCATCCATTGCCTTTTGGTACAACGATAGGTACAACCGTAAGAAACCCTTACAGAGTTGTACCATCTGCCGCGCAGAGGTCATGTCGGAGGCAATAAATGCCACTTACCGTGAAAGAGCTGGATGCGCTAAAGCCCCAAGAGAAGCCCTATCGGGTGTTATATGAAAAAGGCCTCTATTTGGAGGTAAAACCTAGCGGGGCAAAGTCCTGGGTTTTCCGATTTACCAAGGCAGATGGCTCTCGTACCTGGATGGGTTTAGGGGGGTATCCTGACTTGGGAGCAGCCAAGGCAGCCCTGAAGGCGGGCAAGTTGCGAATGGGCATAGCCGAAGGCATTGACCCGTTAGCCGCCAAACGTGAGGAAAAGCAGAAGGAAGAGGCCGTCTATACCAACACCCTCCGCAAGGTGGCCGAGGATTGGTACCAATACAAACTGCCCACCTGGTCCGCCGCCACGGCAGCCAAATGCCGTGACTATCTGGATAAGGATATTCTGCCTGAGCTTGGTGATCGCCCGATTACCAGCATTGAGCCAGGCGACACCGCCGGCCTGATGAAGAAAATTGAGAATCGAAAGGCTTTTAATGTCGCCAAGAAGGTTCGCCAGTGGCTACGCGCCATATTCAGCTATGCCATTGCCCACGGCCTAATCAGACACAATCCGGCATCCGAACTGACCTCGATTGCTGCCAAGGCCCCAGATGCCGTCCACTACCCTTGGCTACCCGACACGCTCAAGTCCTTCGTGGACGAGCAGGTCAGTCAAGGCAGCTACGGCACCAACAGCGAGTACGTGCGCGAGCTGATCCGCAAGGATCAGGATCGCCTGCACCTGCGCGGCCTCCTGCTCGCGGGCGCGGCGTCTGCACCAGCAGCCCCAGCCGATCCGGCCTACTTTGAAGGGCTGCGTGATCGGGTCCGCAAGGCAGCCAAGGACGGCGTTCGCGGGTGACGGCCAAGCCTGTCGTTCCGCGTGAGCTGGCCAACCGGGACATTGACGACGCGATTGCCTACTACCTCAGCGAAGGCGCTGAACCAGCGACGCTCGGCTTCATTGATGCCTTGGAGCAGGCCTATGCGCACATCGCTCGCCATCCAGCTACCGGATCGCCACGCTACGCCCACGAATTGAACCTGCCCGGCCTGCGCTTCTGGCCGCTGACGCACTATCCCCACCTTGTGTTCTACGTCGAGCGTCCAGAGCACATTGATGTCTGGCGCGTGCTGCACGGCCAGCGCGACATCCCGGTGTGGATGCAGGAGCCCGAAAACATCTGAATCTCGCGCAGGCGAAAGGGGTCCTTCCTGGTGAGATTCCACTACGAGAGGCGACAGCGCGGCATTGCGCTACCGTCAGGGTGTGTGTTGAATTCACAGCCTTTGCGCAGTCGCCTGTCAGGCGATGTGATAGACCCGCTCGCCACCGGCAGCCTTGCTGGACACCACGTTGAGCCCGAGCTTTTTTTACCATCCCGGACAACGCACCCCGGATCGTGTGCGGTTGCTTTGAAGTTTTTCGCCCGATGTTTAATTTCATCAGGGCGAAATGTACCGGAGGAGTTGCGCCATGAGCGACGATAAGAAACCGGCCCGCATACAAGGAAAAGATGGCTTGAAAAAGCCACCGAAAATTCCCAAGAAAAACGAGGTTTCACTTGTCCGTTCATCAGCGGCTGAATATCTGACCTTCGTAGCCGCAACCGGCAACGCGCAAAGCAGCGTGGAAATGCGCTACGAGGATGAAAACCTCTGGCTCACGCAGAAGATGATGGCCACGCTCTACGACGTATCGGTGCCAGCCGTCAGCCAGCATTTGAAGCGCATCTATGCCGACAACGAACTGGAGCGCGGGGCAACTGTTAAGCAGCACTTAATGGTTCAAACCGAAGGCGAGCACGAAGTTCAGCGCAAGGTGGATCACTACAGCTTGCAGGCCATCATTGCCGTCGGCTTCAAGATCGAAAACGAGCGCGCGGTGCAGTTTCGCAAGTGGGCCAACCAGATCGTCAAGGATTACACGATTCAAGGGTGGGTCATGGATGCCGAACGCCTGAAGAGTGGCGGCAGCGTCCTGACCGACGAATTCTTCGAGCGGCAGCTGGGAAAAGTTCGGGAAATCCGCCTTTCCGAGCGCAAGTTTTACCAGAAGATCACCGACATCTACGCCACCTCGATTGACTACGACGTCACTGCACAGGCGACCAAGCGCTTTTATGCCACCGTCCAAAACAAACTGCACTGGGCCATTCATGGCCAGACGGCTGCAGAAGTCATCTACGAGCGATTTCGAGAAATACCGCATCGTGCAGGATCGCCTGTTTGAAAGCGATTTTGATCGGGTGATTAGGCAGATCGAGTCCGGCAGCCAACCGGACATCGCCGAGGAATAGCGGATATGGCCATGAAGAAGAGCACGCCCAGTTGGAGCGACGTCAAGACCAAGCTCGTGGACTTCGACCGCGCTGGCTTGCTCGGGCTGCTGCAAGACCTGTACACAGCCAACAAGGACAACCAAACCTTCCTGCACGCCCGCCTGAGTCTGGGCGACGATGTGCTTAAACCGTACAAGGTCATCATCGACCGCTGGTTATGGCCCGACGTGTTCAAGAATCAGGACACCTCGGTCGCCAAGGCCAAAAAACCTATCGCCGATTACAAAAAAGCCATTGGCCAAGCGGAAGGTCTGGCCGAACTGATGGTGTTTTATTGCGAACGGGCAGCGGGTTTCAGCAATGATGTCGGGCTGCAGGATGAGGGCTACTTCGACGCGCTGGTGCGGATGTTCGAGCAGGCATTAAAAACCATCGCCAGTTTGGCCGACGCGCAACGCCAACCGTTATGGGACAGGCTCGATACCGTGCGCAGCACCTGTCACAACTTCGGCTATGGCGTGGGTGATGAGATGGACGACCTGCTTGCCGAGTACGGGGCCGATGATTGAACGCGATCCATTGGCCGCGCTGCAAGCCGAAAACGCCCGCCTGATCGCGCTGCTGGACGGTCACGGTATCGAATGGCGCATGTCACTCGAGCCAATCCCGCCGGAACCAGCGGTGCCCGCTCTGGAGCCAGAATCTTCCCGTTTGTCCACCGCTGAGAAGGTGGCACTATTTCGTCGTCTGTTTCGTGGCCGCACGGATGTTTATCCAATCCGCTGGGAAAGCAAAACAATCGGCAAGTCTGGCTACGCACCGGCCTGCGGCAATGAGTGGCTGGCGGGTGTTTGCGAAAAGCCGCGTATCAAATGTGGAGAGTGCAATAACCGTCTGCTGATCCCCGTATCGGATCAGGTGATCTACGAACACCTTGCCGGTAAACGGACGGTCGGCGTCTATCCACTGCTAACTGATGACACCTGCCATTTTCTCGCCGCTGATTTCGATGAGGCGGAATGGCGGGAGGATGCCAAGGCGTTTTACCAGTCGTGTCACGAGTTGGGCGTGCCGGTCGCCCTTGAGATATCGCGCTCTGGCAACGGTGCCCACGCTTGGGTTTTCTTCTCCGGCAGCGTATCGGCTCGGGATGCGCGCCGACTCGGCACGGCCATCATCAGCCACACCTGCGCCCGTACTCGCCAACTCAAGCTCGAATCCTACGACCGCTTGTTTCCCAATCAGGATTCAATGCCCAAAGGCGGTTTTGGCAATCTGATTGCGCTGCCACTGCAGAAGCATCCGCGTGAGAACGGATGCAGCGTGTTCGTCGATGCTGACTTGCGACCTTACCGGGATCAGTGGGGATTCTTGGCCTCGATCCTGCCGATGCCAGCGCACGATATCGAACCCACCATTCTGCGAGCCACTGGTAACACGCACCCACTCGATGTGACCTTCATCGATGAGGAAGATCAAAAAGAACCGTGGCAACAATCCGCATCCGTCAGCAAGAAGCTGGTCGAGCCGATGCCGAAGTCACTCACGGTGACGCTGGCCAACCTGATCTATTTCGAGAAGGCACAACTCCCACAGTCGCTGGCCAACCGACTGATTCGATTAGCGGCCTTCCAGAATCCTGAGTTTTACAAGAAACAGGCGATGCGCTTTTCGGTGTGGGATGAACCGCGCGTGATCGGCTGCGCCGAGAACTATCCCAATCACATTGCATTGCCGCGTGGCTGCCTGGATGCTGCGCTGGAACTCCTTCGGGACAACGCCATTGGCTGCGAACTGATCGACGAGCGATACGCGGGGTCGCCGCTGGACGTCGCATTTGCCGGTACTTTGCGGCTGGATCAAGAATTCGCCGTGGCAGCCATGCTGCATCACGATGCAGGCGTTCTATGCGCACCGACGGCATTTGGCAAAACGGTTACGGCCGCTGCGATGATTGCGCGCCGTGGTGTCAACACGCTGGTGCTGGTGCATCGAACCGAACTACTCAAGCAATGGCAGGAGCGCTTGCAATCATTCCTGGGCGTTGGCAAGGGTGTGGTCGGCACCATTGGTGGTGGCAAGGCCAAGCCGACAGGCAAAATCGACATCGCTGTGATGCAGTCGTTGTCGCGCCAAGGTGAGGTGAATTCGCTGGTCGAAAACTACGGTCACGTGATTGTGGACGAATGCCATCACGTCGGCGCGGCATCCTTCGATGCGATTCTGAAGCAGGCCAAAGCCAAATACGTGCTCGGCCTGACGGCCACGCCGATTCGCCGTGATGGCCAGCAGCCGATTATTTTCATGCAATGCGGGCCGACTCGCCACACCGCCGCCAAGCCCACGGGTGCGCCGCACGATCTGGCGGTCACGCCGTGCACCTTGCACTCGCAGATTGACTTGCCGCAGGAAGCGGGAATTCAGGAGGTATTCCGGCACCTTGTCACCGATCAAGCCCGAACCGACGCGATTGCTGCCGAAATCATCGAAGCCTACCGCCAGGGCCGCAAGGTGCTGGTGCTGACCGAGCGCACCGAACATCTCGATGCCATTCAAACTGCCTTGGGCGACAAGATTCCATCCTTGTTTGTCCTGCACGGGCGAATCGCCAAGAAGCAGCGAGCCACCCTGATCTCTGAACTCAACGCACTGCCGCCCAATGCTGCACGTGCTCTGCTGGCGACCGGAAAACTGGTCGGTGAAGGATTCGACCATCCCCCGCTCGACACCTTGGTGCTGGCCATGCCGGTTTCGTGGAAGGGGACGTTGCAGCAATACGCAGGCCGATTGCACCGCGAGCACGCCACCAAAACCAACGTTCGCATCATTGACTTCGTGGATACCGGTCACCCGGCACTGCTGCGGATGTGGGAAAAACGCCAGCGCGGATACCGGGCGATGGGCTATCGGATGGCGGATGAAAGAGGTGCAAATTGACGCGAAACCCGTGCCGTTCCTCGCAATCCCGCGCCATTGCTTTTAATCTTGGGAGTCTACAAAACGCTTGGTCAACCACACGCCACCAATTGAAGCATCAACTCATTGTTTTTTTGATGCGTTTCTTAAAGCGAAGTCTGACGTGGCCTTTCTAGGGTCCACAAATGGGGTCACACCCCGGGTCACGTCAGATGCCACTACACACCTCTTATTTGCACAGAAAAAATTGGCGTTACTACGCTCGAGTCCGAGCCCCCAGACTCCTCCTGCCGTTGA
>Ga0073914_10000179_pt1 | contig 12785 bp, 12 predicted proteins | sample GWRWT4_30Apr14_FD_71481 | JGI IMG/M metagenome (GOLD analysis project Ga0073914, IMG submission 71481) | Sand microcosm microbial communities from a hyporheic zone in Columbia River, Washington, USA - GW-RW T4_30-Apr-14 | ecosystem: Engineered > Artificial ecosystem > Sand microcosm >... | reverse complement strand
GGCAGCGGATATCGCATTGCACCTGTCGTCGGAATCATTCCGCCGGATCTTCCACTATTGGCAAACCCCGACGAGGTCGAAGACTGGTTCGAGGTTCCTCTGTCCTTCCTGCTTGACCCTGCCAATGCGATGAAGAAAGAAGCAAACTGGAATGGGGAATTGCGGACTTATTATGACATGCAATGGCAAGACCGCCGGATTTGGGGCGTTACCGCTGGTATCATTGCAAATTTGGCGCGGCGCCTGACATGACAACACAGCTTGCCGATACCGACTGGTTTCGCGCCGATAGCTTGCGCCACGTTGTCGCCGCATTGCGTGATGAACAGGGCGGCCCTCGCATAGTCGGTGGCGCGGTTCGAGATACTTTACTTGGCGTTGGCGTCACTGACGTCGATCTGGCTACCCCGTTGATTCCAACTGCCGTAGTCGACCGCCTTGAAGCTGCGCGGATCAAGGCTGTCCCTACCGGTATTGAACATGGCACCGTAACCGCAGTTGTTGATGGCAAAAACTACGAAGTAACTACGTTACGACGCGATGTCGCGACAGATGGCCGGCGTGCAACGGTGGCATTTTCTACCGATTGGCGCGAAGATGCGGCACGGCGCGATTTTACCATAAACGCCCTTTATGCCGACGCCGAAAGTGGTGAAATTTTCGACTATTTTAACGGACAAGCAGATCTCAAGGGGGGAATCCTGCGTTTCATTGGCGATGCAAACCAGCGTATTGCTGAAGATTATCTCAGAATATTACGCTATTTCCGGTTTCTCGCCCGTTACGGTAACGGCAATGTCGATGCGACAGCAGTGATTGCCTGTAAAAACGGGGCGCATGGTTTGACAGCCCTATCGCGTGAGCGAATTGCACAGGAACTGACACGGTTGATGGTGCTGCCCGATCCCGTACTTTCCGTGCAGCTGATGGCCGAGAACGGAATATTCGCGTCGTTTCTGCCGGAACTCAAAGACGATGCCCCGAAACATTTAGCGCAGCTTTCAATACGTGAGCACGTGCATGGCCAGAAAACTTCACTTTCTGCACGGCTGTTGACGCTGCTGCCTCGCGATGTGATTGTCGTGGACCGTGTTGCCGCGCGGCTGAAACTTTCCAATCGTTTGCGGGAGCATTTGGCCAAGAGGGCGAGTGCCCTGGAACCAAATCCGGAAAACATCAGGGAAATCGCTTATCGTAATGGCATCGAATGCGCCATGGATGTAGCGATGCTATACGCCGACAACGCAACCTTGCCAGAATGTCTTTCAAAGCTGAACGATTGGACTATTCCGGGTTTTGAAATAAAAGGTGGCGACTTGATTGCAATGGGGCTGCCTATAGGCAATGTCGTGGCAAAAACGTTGGTATTCGTCGAAGCAAAATGGGTCGCCGAAGATTTTCCTCCGCGTACCCGGCAAATGGAAATCGCGCGTCAGCTTGTCGAAACGCTTCTGTCCGCATCCAAAAAGGCATAAGCCGCCTCACCCGTCATTGGTCGGGCAAAGTAATATCCCTGACCAACTGAGCAACCTAAACGACGCAAAACTTCGGATATTTCGCTGCTCTCGATGCCCTCTGCGGTTGTTTTCATTCCCAAGGCACGGGCCAGTGACAGCACGGTGCGGACAATCGCACGCTTGTCCTTGTTGACCATCATTTCCGAAACGAAACTGCGGTCAATTTTCAGCACGTCGATCGGTAATTGCTGCAAATAGGCCAAATTGGAATAACCTGTTCCAAAATCATCCATCGCCAAATTGGTGTCCAACGCTTTCAGATTGTCGAGCAAATGCTTTGCGCCGATGGGATCGTTGATGAATGCACTTTCAGTAAGCTCCAGTGTCATCCGGTTGCCCGGTATTTTCGCTCCCTGCAAGGCTTCTGCCACCGCTGCGACGACGTCGTCGCGCTGTATTTGAACCGCCGACATATTGACCGAAATCCGGAAATCCTGTTCTCCGTTCAGGCGGGAATCCCAAAGCGCTATGGTCTTGGCCGCCTCTTCCAGCGCCCACCGGCCCAAAGGAACGATCAGGCCGCTTTCTTCGGCTACGGGGATGAAATCAACCGGAGAGATGGCCCCGAGATCCGGATGGTGCCAGCGTGCAAGGGCCTCGAAACCGCTGAGCGACCCTGTGTCCAGATCAACCAAGGGTTGATAATGCAGTTCAAGTTCACCCAATTGCAAAGCCCGGCGCAAATCGGTTTCCATGCTGAACCGGCGACGGGCGGTATCAATGGTCCCCGGCGTATAAAGTTCGAAAGCCTTGGAATTTTTCGCCTTCTTCAGAGCGATCTGGGCATGACGCAGCGTGTCCATCGGATCATCGTTGCCCACGCTGCCTATAGCAGCGGCCGCGGCGCAATCGACCTGAATTTCAAGGCTGGAAAGCTGGCATGGTGTTGCAAAGGCATCCATCAACCGGTTGGCGATCCGCCGTACATCCGAACAATCATCGCCCAGTTGGACAAACAGGGCAAATTCGTTGCCCCCCAACCTGCACAGAATTTCATTGCTCCGTGTTCGCGAGTTCAACCGTCGGGCAACGGTGATGATAAGTTCATCACCTACCATCGCACCTGCGGATTCGTTGATGCGGCTGAATCGGGCAAGGTCGATCAGGATGATCGCATAAGCGAGGTCCGACGCGCTATCTGCTAGCGCTTCAATTCTTGCTTCGATTTCTTCTTCAAATCCTGTCCGGTTACAAAAACCAGTGAGGCTGTCGCTGAGCATTTCGCGGCGGAGATTGAGGCGGCTGGCAGCTTCGGCTGTACGGTCGACCATCGACAACAAGATCATCGTCCCATCCGCACCGAAACGCGCAATGCTGATTTCCAAGTCCCGCTTATTTACAGGGTCTGGCGATTGCCAACATTCGAAGTGTGTCTCCCTGCCGTTTTCCACCATATTAAATGCGCGGTCGGCCAGTGTTCCGAGATCCAGTCCGGCCTCGCGTTCAAAACCGAGCGCCAGATCGTCAAATTTGGGGTTGCTCAGGACATATTCTACCCGATCATCTTTCAGTCGGAAAATCGCTCCGGCGATCGGCAGCGAGGCCAACCAGCCAAATTCGAGACGTGGATCAACCGGATTTAGCTCCGCAACCTTCGTCAGCTTGGCGCTGAAAGGGGACAACTCGGCAATATCGCGTCGGATAATATGCTTCATTCCAACAGTTCATAAGAGGAAGATGTAAAAAATAGTCTCTTAGGTTTTGGTGGATAATTGGTTAATTTTCGACAATCCGATTGTTAGTCAAACCGGTTATTCCGCGGAAATCCTTGAGGCGGGAGCCTTCCGGCCGCCCCTCGCGCCACGCGCCAAAGCGACATGTCATTCTCGGTCCGCATCCGCCCGCTCTCGCCGCCCATTGCCCAGCTCAGGCCTTCGCTTAGAAGGAAGCACATCGCGTCGGCAAGACCGCCATCTTTATACCGCTGCAGCGTCACGCCCTGCCCCTTGGACATATCCGGCACTTCACTCAACGGGAAAACCACAAGCTTGCGATTATCACCGACGACAGCGAGATATTGATCTTTCAGTAAGGCCTCATCATCGGTTTCAGGCGGCGCAGGTCGCACAACCTTCAGCCGAGCACCGGGCTTCAGCGTCACGACGCCGCGTCCCTTGCGGGTCTCGGCAATGACATCCGCCATTTTTGCGATAAAGCCTTTACCGGTCGACGCCGCCAGCAACATCCGTCCATTGGCTGTGGCGGGAAACACGGAAACAATGTCGTTGCCTGCCTCGATGTCGACCATTGACCCGACCGGTTCACCAAAGCCGCGCGCGCCGGGTAACTTGTCCGCACCCAATGTGTAGAACCGGCCATTTGCCGTCGCGATCAATATCTTGTCCGTCGTTTGCGTATGGAATGCAAAGGCCAGGCTGTCGCCTTCCTTGAACTTGTAGTCCGCCTTTGCCGAAAGGTCCGCATGACCCTTCATGGCCTTGATCCAGCCCCGCTTCGACATGATGACCGTCACCGGTTCGCGCTCGACAAATGCTTCGAGTGAAATTTCCCTCGCCTGTCCGGCTTCTTCCAACGACGTGCGACGCCTGCCCAGTTCCGTTTCTTCGGAATAGCTTTTGCGCAGAGCCGCCAAATCCTTTTTAAGACGCGTCTTTTGTCGCGCGGGGCTTTCAATGAGCTTCACCAATTCCTCGCGCTCGGCCTGCAACTCGCCAAGTTCGCGGCGAAGCTCCATTTCTTCAAGCCGACGCAGCGACCGCAACCGCATATTCAATATAGCCTCGGCCTGACGGTCGTTGAGCTGGAATTCTTCCATCATCACCGGTTTGGGTTCATCTTCGGTCCGGATGATCTCTATAATCCGGTCCAGATTGAGGAACGCAATGATATAGCCCGCAAGCAGTTCCAGACGGGAATCAATCTTGTCGAGCCGGTGCTGTGATCGGCGCACCAAGACTTCAAGCTGATGGTGCAGCCAGTGTCGCAGCACCTCACCGATACCCATGACCCGCGGCGTACGCTCGGCATCCAGGACGTTGAGGTTAAGCGAGAAGCGGGTTTCCAGATCGGTCAAACGGAACAGGGCGTTTTTCAGGTCTTCGGGGTCGACATTGCGGCTTTTGGGCACCAACACGATGCGGATCAGCTCGTCACTTTCGTCGCGAATGTCTTCCAATATCGGCAGTTTTTTGTCGGCAATCAATTGGGCGATTTGCTCGATCAACTTGCCCTTTTGAACCTGATAAGGAATTTCCGAGACCACAAGCTGCCATGTGCCGCCCGACTGTTTTTCTACGCCGGTTTGTTCCCAGTTCCCCGCTTCGTCCCGCCCGGTCGAAAAGCGCGCCCGGACCCGCATCGCGCCGCGACCACTGGCATAGGCGGCGCTGATAACGTCCTTGCTGTCCACCAACAGGCCGCCCGTTGCAAAATCCGGCCCCTGAATGATGCCCATAATCTGCTCATGCGAGGCGGTGGGTTCGTCAATCAACAATGTCGCTGCATCAATGATTTCAGCGACATTGTGCGACGGTATGCTGGTCGCCATCCCGACAGCGATGCCACTCGCCCCGTTAGCCAGCAGATTGGGGAAAAGCCCGGGCATAACCTCGGGCTCTTCGTCTTCCCCATTATAAGTGGGCCTGAAATCCGCGGCGTTTTCATCCAGACCATTCATCAGTTCGATGGCGGTCTTGGTCAGGCGAGCCTCGGTGTATCGATAGGCCGCAGCATTATCTCCGTCGATATTTCCGAAATTCCCCTGCCCGTCGACCAGCGGATAGCGCAACGAGAATGTCTGGGCGAGCCGAACCATAGCATCGTAGACCGACTGGTCTCCATGAGGATGGTATTTACCGATAACGTCACCGACAACGCGGGCGCATTTCTTGTAGCCCTGCGACGGGTCAAGTTTCAACAAACGCATCGCCCATAAAAGGCGCCGATGCACCGGTTTCAGCCCATCGCGCAAATCCGGCAAAGACCGTGCGGTAATTGTCGACATCGCGTAAATGAGATAGCGTTCCGACAAGGCCACATCAAAGGGTGCATCGACGATGGCGTCGAATGGGTCTTCTGGCACTGTATCAACTATATCAGACATTGCAGCCCCGATAGCGGCGGTTACGCGACGCGCAAAGTGGCGAATTCAGCAATCCACAGATTTGTTATCAATCGCCTGCTCTGCTAACGGGGCCCCGACTCTGCCATTCTGCTGAAAGCTTCGCCCATGATCACTCGTTATTCCCGCCCCACCATGACCAAAATCTGGGAGCCGGAGAACCGATTTCGGATCTGGTTTGAAATCGAGGCCCATGCCACGGATGCCCTTGCAGAACTGGGTGTAGTCCCGAAGGCTGCGGCGGAAGCATTGTGGGCGTGGTGGGCGACCAGCCCGACGATCGATGTAGCGGCAATTGACGCCATCGAAGCCGTTACCAAACATGACGTTATTGCGTTCCTGACATGGGTCGCCGAACAAGTTGGCGACGAAGCCCGCTTCATGCATCAGGGCATGACATCTTCTGATGTTCTGGATACGTGCCTAGCTGTCCAGTTGACACAGGCGACGGACCTACTTCTAGCGGATATGGAGGCGCTGCTTGCTGCGATCAAGACTCGCGCGATGGAGCATAAATTCACCCCGACCATTGGCCGTAGCCACGGTATCCATGCCGAACCTGTTACCTTCGGCCTGAAACTGGCTCAGGCTTATGCCGAATTTGCACGAGGACGCGAACGTCTGGTTGCAGCACGGGCCGAGATTGCAACTTGCGCTATATCGGGTGCCGTTGGAACTTTTGCCAATATCGATCCGAAGGTTGAGGCTCATGTTGCCGCCAAGCTAGGCCTTTCGGTCGAACCGGTGTCCACACAAGTTATTCCCCGCGACCGACACGCGATGTTCTTCGCGATACTGGGCGTCATCGCATCGTCTATCGAACGGCTCGCCGTCGAAATACGCCACCTGCAGCGTACAGAAGTGCTGGAGGCAGAGGAGTATTTTTCACCAGGGCAAAAAGGCAGCTCGGCTATGCCCCACAAACGTAATCCCATCCTGACTGAAAATCTGACTGGCCTTGCCCGTATGGTTCGCAGCGCGGTAACTCCAGCAATGGAAAATGTGGCTCTTTGGCATGAGCGGGATATTTCGCACTCCTCGGTGGAACGCTATATCGGCCCCGATGCGACCATCACACTCGACTTTGCCCTTGGCCGCTTGACTGGCGTCGTCGAGAAACTTCTTGTTTACCCAGCCCGTATGCAAAAGAATCTGGACCGCATGGGCGGCCTTGTCCATTCGCAGCGCGTTCTGCTCGCGCTCACCCAAGCCGGCATCAGCCGCGAAGATAGCTATTTAATCGTCCAGCGCAACGCGATGAAGGTATGGGAATCCGATGGCGCATTGTCGCTACTGGAACTGCTTAAGGCCGACCCCGACGTTGCCGCAAAAATGAGCGCTGCGGAGATCGAAGACCGGTTTAATCTCGATTATCATTTTAAACATGTCGACACGATTTTTGACCGGGTGTTCGGGTAGGTTATTCCCCCTACCCAAGCCGACAAACATTCCATAAGGTAGGAAAAAAGGAGCCGACCCCCCATGCGATTTCTCAAAACATTGATCTGGGTAACCGTGATAGTGGGCCTGATCGTGTTTGCGACGAACAATTGGGTGCCGGTATCGATCAGTCTTTGGGGTGGAATGCGCCTCGATACAAAATTGCCGGCTTTGGTTATTGTGGCCTTCTTGTTGGGTTTCTTTCCGCTTTATTTCATTCACCGCGCGCTTTTGTGGCGAATGAGGCGGCGCATTTTGACGTTGGAGGGAAGTCAGCGGACCATCACGCCTTCACCGCAAACCGCTACGCCCGGTCCTGGCTACGTTTCTGGAGATGCGATATGAGCAACCCGCTTTTTGTCGCTATCGACACACCTTATCTCGAAACTGCGCTGGACCTTACGCGCAAGATCAAGAACCATGTGGGCGGTGTCAAACTGGGCCTGGAATTTTTTTGCGCTAATGGTCATCATGGTGTGCATGAAGTGCAAAAATTGGGGTTGCCGATCTTCCTCGACCTGAAATTGCATGACATTCCCAATACGGTTGCCAAGGCTATGCAGGCAATCCACGCACTTGAACCTGCAATCGTCACCATCCACGCCGCCGGTGGGCGCGCGATGATGGAGGATGCAAAGGCAGCGGCAGGGGCGCATACCAAAGTTGTGGCCGTGACGGTATTGACCAGCCTTGATGACCATGATTTGACCCGCGTCGGTGTGGCAGACAGCCCCGATGTTCAGGTCGCCCGCCTTGCCGCATTGGCGCAAGAAGCCGGTCTGGACGGTATCGTGTGTTCCGGTCATGAAGTAAAAGCTGTAAAGAAGCTTTGGAAAGACGGCTTTTTCGTTGTCCCCGGCCTGCGCCCCGCAGGCGGTCTGAGCGGCGACCAGAAACGCACGGTGACCCCACGGCAGGCCCGCGACGATGGCGCCAGCATATTGGTGGTGGGCCGCCCGATTACCAAGGCAGAAAACCCGGATGAAGCAGCACGGGCTATCGTCGGGACGCTGTAATGAAATGACGGTTAGCTATCGTTGGGCCGAAGCAGTTGACTATGATATTCTCGGCGAAGTCATGTTTGACGCTATCAGAAACGGCTCCAGCCCTTATAATGAAGCGCAGAGACACGCTTGGCTTTCAGCACCAAAATCCGGGCCCGAATGGCATCAACATTTGGCGGTACAATCAGTCGCCGTGGCCGAAACATGCGATACTATCGTTGGCTTGATGAGCCTTACACAAAATGGGTATCTTGACTTTGCGTTCATCCGACCGGCTTATCAAGGCACCGGGATATTCAGAAATCTTTTTGCCATGATCTTCGAATTGGCCGTAACGCAAAGGCATTCAAAGATTCTTGTCCACGCCAGCTTAATGGCCCAACCAGCATTTTCCGCGTTGGGCTTTGAAATCGTAAAGAAGGAAACCCTAGATTTGAACGGGCAGGAACTTGATAGATTTGAAATGCAGCTCTTGATCGTTCGATGAGCATGCCAACCCAAATCAAAATTTGCGGTCTCAAGGACGAGGCTGGTGTCGATGCCGCAGTACGGGCGGGGGCGACGCATATCGGACTTAATCTCTATGAGAAAAGCCCGCGCTACGTTTCGCTCGAGCAGGCAGCTGCCTTACGTATGCGGACGCCGGAGCAGGTTAATGTCGTGCTATTGCTCGTCAATGCCGAGCCGGATTTTACTGCAAAAGCGATGGAAATCGTCAAGCCAGATGTCCTGCAATTTCACGGCGATGAAACACCCGAATGGCTGCGTATACTAAAAGGCTCGACGTCGGTTGAAATATGGAAAGCTCTGGGTATCAAGGATGCCGTCACGTTGAAGAAAAGTGCGCGTTTCGTTGGCGCGGTCGACCTTCTGCTTTTCGATGCTCCGGCTCAGGCGTTGCCCGGTGGCACGGGAATGCGGTTTGACTGGTCGCTTCTGGCCGATCACCGCCATGAATTGCCATGGGCCCTGGCAGGTGGCTTAACCCCGGCCAATGTTGCCGAAGCGCTGCGGCAGACCCGCGCACCGATGGTGGATACTTCTTCGGGCGTTGAATCCGCTCCGGGCATCAAGGATATGGACAAGATTGCCCAGTTCTGCAAAGCGGTGCGCGATTATGACAACAGCTGACCCCACCCCGAACTCATTCCGCAACCAACCCGACGAGCGCGGCCATTTTGGCCAGTTCGGGGGGCGTTACGTCGCCGAAACTCTCATGCCGCTGGTTCTCGACCTCGAACGCGAATACAGGCTGGCCAAAACCGACCCGGCATTTCAGGCACAATTTGACGACCTGTTGGAACATTATGTGGGGCGACCATCCCCGCTTTATTATGCAGAGCGCCTGACCGACGAAGTCCGCAAAACGGCCCCCGAGGGCAAAGGTGCACAAATCTGGTTCAAGCGCGATGAGCTTAACCACACCGGCGCGCACAAGATCAACAATTGCATCGGCCAGATTTTGCTCGCCATGCGGATGGGCAAAACCCGCATTATCGCCGAAACCGGCGCTGGTCAGCATGGCGTGGCGACGGCAACCGTATGCGCACGCTTCGGCCTTCCCTGCTTCATCTATATGGGCGCAAAAGACATTGAACGGCAACAGCCCAATGTATTCCGCATGCGCCTATTGGGTGCCGAGGTTATCCCGGTCACCAGCGGTGCTGGCACGCTCAAGGACGCGATGAATGAAGGTCTGCGCGACTGGGTCGCCAATGTGCACGACACGTTCTATATCATTGGCACAGCCGCCGGACCTCACCCTTATCCCGAACTCGTGCGCGATTTCCAGAGCGTGATCGGCAAGGAAGCGCGCATCCAAATGCTCAGCCGCACTGGCCGTCTGCCTGATTTGCTGGTTGCAGCAATTGGCGGCGGGTCGAACGCCATCGGTCTGTTCCATCCCTTCCTCGACGACAAGGACGTTGCAATGCTGGGTGTCGAGGCAGCAGGACATGGCCTCGACAAGGAACACGCCGCAAGTCTGGCTGGCGGTCGCCCCGGAATCTTGCATGGCAACAAGACCTATTTGCTACAGGACGATGACGGCCAAATCGCGGAGGCGCACTCGATTTCGGCTGGCCTCGATTATCCCGGCATAGGCCCCGAACACAGCTGGTTAAAAGAAATCGGCCGTGTCCGTTACGACAGCGTGACCGATGTTGAGGCGCTGAACGCATTCCAGTTGCTGTGCCGCACCGAAGGCATCATCCCTGCGCTCGAACCAGCCCACGCCATCGCCGCTGTGGAACGCGAGGCCAAGAAAATGGACCGCGACCAGATCATATTGGCGAACCTGTGCGGCCGTGGGGACAAGGATATCTTCACCGTGGCCGAGGCGTTGGGGACTACGATATGAAGCTGCTCGTCAACAAACGGTCGCTGACTTTCTTTTTAGTTGGAAGTGCGGTTTTAATCGCCCTTACTTCTTTTTTGTTAGGTTACACCGATGGGAAAGTTAGCTTGCTCTCGCCGTTCCTGATCATCCCAACCGCTGGATTTGCTGCTTTGTTGTTTGAAACCGCTATGCAAAGGCGAGCAAAATGACCCGCCTCTCTGCCGCCTTTTCAAAACCGCACCCCGCACTTGTCACCTTCATCACCGCTGGCGACGGAGACACAGCTGCTAATCTCGAAGCACTTGTGGCAGGCGGCGCTGATGTAATCGAACTGGGGATGCCCTTTACCGACCCGATGGCAGACGGCCCCGTCATTCAGGAGGCGAATATCCGCAGCCTTGAAGCCGGGACCACTACTGCCGACATCTTTGCCATCGCCGCCGCATTTCGCGTTCGCCACCCCGACACGCCATTGGTGCTGATGGGCTATGCCAACCCGATGACGATCCGGGGCGGGGAATGGTTTGCATCTGAATGCAACAAGGCAGGCGTCGACGGTGTCATCTGCGTCGATATCCCACCCGAGGAAGATCCCGAACTCGGACCGCTATTGCGAGCGGCAGGGATCGACCTCATCCGCCTTGCGACACCGACCACCGACAAAGCGCGTTTACCAACGGTACTCGATGGTGCGTCGGGCTTTCTTTATTATGTGAGCGTCGCTGGCATCACCGGCCTGCAGCAGGCCGCACAGACTAGTATTGACGAGGCGGTTGCCCGGCTGAAAGCTTACACAGACTTGCCCATAGCCGTAGGCTTCGGCGTTCGAACTCCCGAACAGGCTGCCAACATTGCAAGCGTTGCCGATGGCGTTGTCGTTGGCTCGGCGCTTGTGGAGCTGGTTGCAAAACACGGCGGCAACGCTGCTGGTCCTTTGCGGGATTATGTGGTATCACTGAAGCAAGCAATCGTCGCAGCCAGAAAGGCCTGAATATGAACTGGGTCACCCGCGTCCGCAACGCCATCCCCTTTATCGCAAAGCGCGAAACGGCCGAGACACTCTGGCACAAGTGCAAGGGCTGCAACGCGATGATTTTCCTTAAGGAATTTGAAGAAAATCAATCGGTCTGCCCCAAATGTGACCATCATGGCCGAATTGGTCCAGCGGAACGCTTTGCCGCGTTATTCGATGATGACAGCTACACCGTGTTGAAACCACCGGTCGTTGGCGAAGATCCGTTGAAGTTCAAAGACACCAAAAAATATGTCGACCGCATAAAGGCTGCTCGTCTCGCCACTGGTGAGCAGGACGCAATGATGAGCGCGAAGGGTGATATCAACGGCCAGACGGCGGTCGTCAGCGTTCAGGATTTCGCCTTCATGGGCGGATCAATGGGCATGGCTGTGGGCGAAGCTTTCGTTGATGCCGTAAGGACTGCAATTCGAGCCAAATGCCCCTATATCATATTCACGGCCGCCGGAGGGGCGCGGATGCAGGAAGGGATCTTGTCCCTGATGCAAATGCCGCGCTCTACCGTTGCGATCCAGATGCTGCACGATGCTGGCCTCCCCTATATCGTCGTGCTGACCGATCCCACTACCGGCGGTGTAACCGCGTCTTATGCGATGTTGGGCGATGTTCAAATCGCTGAACCGGGTGCGCTCATCGGCTTTGCCGGACAGCGGGTTATCGAACAAACGATCCGCGAAAAACTGCCCGAAGGGTTCCAGCGCGCGGAATATTTGCTCGAGCATGGCATGATCGACATGGTCACCCACCGTCACGATCTGCGCGGGGTACTGTCGCAATTAATTGGTTATCTCGCGCCCGAGAAAAAGGCGGCCTGAGGCACGAACGTTGTTTTCTATTCTCCGTTATCCTGAACTTGTTTCAGGATCCATCGCGCAAAGAAATACGTCAGACGCGGCCGAAAAATGGACCCTGAAACAAGTTCAGGGTGACGCCTTCCTAATTTGGTCCGATAAGTCACATGCCTGACCACGCCCACTCCACCGACCCCAAAGTTCAGGCGCAGCTTGACCGTTTGACCATGCTGTCACCCGGTCGCGACGTCCTGGGACTGGAACGGATTTCCGCATTACTGGAACGGCTTGGCAGTCCACACCTTCATTTGCCACCGACATTTCATGTTGCGGGGACGAATGGCAAAGGATCGACCTGCGCGTTTTTGCGATCCGCAATCGAAGCGGCGGGCATGACAACCCATGTCTATTCCAGCCCCCATCTGGTGCGGTTCAACGAACGCATTCGGGTGGCGGGGCAGCTGATCGACGATGTCTCACTCGCGTCGCTGCTGTCTGAAGTTCTTGACCATGCGGAGGGTTTGCAGGCGAGCTTTTTCGAGGTCACCACCGCCGTTGCATTCCTCGCTTTTGCCCGTCAA
>Ga0073914_10000178_pt1 | contig 12799 bp, 11 predicted proteins | sample GWRWT4_30Apr14_FD_71481 | JGI IMG/M metagenome (GOLD analysis project Ga0073914, IMG submission 71481) | Sand microcosm microbial communities from a hyporheic zone in Columbia River, Washington, USA - GW-RW T4_30-Apr-14 | ecosystem: Engineered > Artificial ecosystem > Sand microcosm >... | reverse complement strand
CGTCAAAAATCCGATCGTTATCGAGCTGTATCAAAGCCAAGGCTGTTCATCCTGCCCGCCCGCCAATTTTGCAGTCAACGCCGCCGCCGACCAACCCGGCGTGATTGCTTTGAGCTTTGCAGTGACATACTGGGATCGGCTGGGCTGGAAAGATATTTTCGGAGATAAAGCCTACACCCAGCGGCAATATGATTATGCCCATGCACTCGGCAACCCCAATGTCTATACACCGCAAATTGTTATCAACGGAAAAACTGCCATTACCGGCATTAAAAGCGGCGAATTGGCCAAAAGCATTGCGTCGACAAAAGGACTGTCGGGTGGGCCTTCAATCGATGTTACTGGTGATAAGGTTATGATTGGAAAAGGGAACGGCGCGGCCAACATATGGATGGTTCGATATGACCCGCGTACCCAGAATGTTGCCATCCGTTCAGGTGAAAACACAGGCCGCAATTTGCCCCATAAAAATATCGTGCGGTCATTGACGAAGCTTGGCGAATGGAACGGTGCGGTGCAGGGTTACACCTTGTCGAGTACAACAAATAAAGGTCTGAAAACTGCGATACTTGTGCAACGACAGAGTGCGGGCCCCATTATTGCCGCCAAAGTGATATAGATACTGACGCAAAGTCAGAGTATATTATTCGGCAGGCTGGTTTTCTATATTTGATTGATTTTTGCCACGGCCTGACTGTCTGATCTTGAACTGCCGACGGCTGGCCACGTAGCGTGCGGCAACCACAGCCAGAACCAGCACCATAATCGCACATAATGCGTAAGCAATGATAACTCTGTTTTCCATTTGCAAAATTGGCTCCAGATTTCGTTGCGCCAGTCGTAATTTACAATTTGCGCGGTGATAATCGATACGAGCGGAGTTTCAACAAAATTTAGCGAGAAAAATGCATCAAATTACCATGCGATCAGGCATTCGGTGCCGTCGGCAAATTCAATCATTTTGCCGGACTCCAGCAATAAACAGTCGCCCACACTGCCGCTATCACCTTCACAACTTACTTCACCTTTTAGGGGAACTATCCATAAACGCTGACCGGGTGGAATATCTGAAACATTTTTGATATCAGTCACATGGCGCATTTGGAAAAAGGGACTGTCGGAAATGCTCAGGCCACTTTTAACATTACCCGATCTTCTGTCGGTATATGGCGTGGCAATTGAAACCTCTACGCCGTCATCAAGGTGCAACGGGCGCGGACGGCCATAATCATAAAGTCGATAGGTGATGTCGGCATTTTGCTGGATCTCGACCAGCGTTATTCCTGCGCCAATTGCGTGTACCGTTCCCGCGGGAATATAGAAATAGTCGCCGGGCTTTACCGGTTTCCAGTCCATCAACATTTCAATTTCGCCAGACAAAGATGCCGCGCGAAGCTCATCGCTATTGAGCGGCCGGGTAGTTCCCATGCCGAGCACTGCTCCGGGTTCGGCATCAACAATGAACCAGCATTCCTCTTTACCGGAAATCATTCCGCGCTGCTGCGCCTGGGTGTCGTTGGGGTGCACTTGAATGGATAGCTTTTCACTGGTGAATAGCCATTTCACCAGTATCGGCAGATGTTCAGACGGTTCACCTTCGTACCAGATTTCGCCAATCTGACGCCCTCCCATATCGCCGAAATCTGCGGGGATGTCAGTTCTACCCCAGGGTTTGTCCACCAGATGCTTGTTCAATTTCATAGGAATCCGCATAACAGGTAAATTATGCTTTTGCACCGCACAAACTCCCGCTAGTGCGGCACAAATAATAAAATCTCCCCGGGCGCCGACATCGATATTGGAGCCAGTCATGAAGCCATATGTTACCCGTTCGAATCTGCAAATCGCAGAGGAACTCGCCCTGTTTGTCGAAACACGCGCGCTTGCCGGAACCGGCATTTCTGTCGAGCATCTGTGGCAGGGGCTGGCCAATATTCTCCAAAATTTCGTTCCGCAAAATCGTGCGTTGCTGGCGAAGCGTGATGATATTCAAGCAAAACTTGATGCATGGCACACGGCCAATCCTGGTCCGATTAGCGATATGGCCGGGTATAAAAATTTCCTGCGCGAGATTGGGTATCTGGTCGATGAGCCCGCCGCCTTTGAAGTTGGAACGCAAAATGTAGATGCGGAAATTGCGACGATGGCAGGGCCGCAACTGGTCGTTCCTTCGCTGAATGACCGTTTTGTATTGAACGCCGCCAATGCCCGGTGGGGTAGCCTGTATGATGCGCTTTACGGCACCGATGTTCTGGATGCCCCGGCTGCCAAAGCTGGCGGATATGATTCGGCGCGCGGTACCGCGGTCATTGCTTACGCCCGCAAATTCCTCAATGAAACGCTACCCGGCTGGGAAGCGGTGTTAACAGGTGGCGGCGCTCCGCATTTTGTTGCCAAGGCAGTTTCGGGCGATGTCAGCAGATATGTGTTCAAACAAAATGGGCTGCATATCGAGATAGTGGTCGATCCGTCGCACCCGATTGGCGCGACCGATGATTTGCATATCGCCGATGTTGTCCTTGAAGCTGCGCTGACGACGATCATCGATCTGGAAGATTCGGTGGCCGCCGTTGACGCTGCAGACAAGGTCGCCGCTTATACCAACTGGCTCGGTTTGATGCGTGGCGATTTGGTCGCCTCGTTTGACAAGGGCGGCAAAACCATGTCCCGCGCACTTGACGCGGACCGTCAATACGACGGAATTAAACTGCCGGGGCGTAGCCTGATGTTCGTCCGCAATGTCGGACATCTGATGACAAATCCCGCCGTCCTTCTTCCTGACGGTAGCGAAGCCCCAGAAGGCATATTGGATGCGCTGTTCACTTCGCTGTGTGCTTTGCATGACCTGAAAAGCCTGGGCACCCTCAACAACAGCCGCAAGGGCAGTATCTACATTGTGAAACCCAAAATGCATGGCCCTGAAGAGGCTGCATTTACCAATGCCCTGTTTGATGCTGTCGAAGACGTGCTTGGACTTCCGCGCCACACGATCAAGGTGGGCGTGATGGATGAAGAACGCCGTACGAGCGCTAATCTCGCCGCCTGTATCCATGCCGTGAAGGACCGCATCGTTTTCATTAACACCGGTTTCCTCGACCGCACCGGCGACGAAATGCATACTGCGATGCGCGCGGGCCCGATGATCCGTAAGGCTGAAATGAAAATGTCGAGCTGGATACAGGCGTATGAAGCACGCAATGTACAGATCGGCCTTGCTTGCGGGTTGTCGGGCAAAGCGCAGATTGGCAAGGGGATGTGGGCCGCGCCTGATATGATGAAGGATATGATGGCGCAGAAAATCGGCCATCCCAAATCTGGTGCAAACACCGCATGGGTGCCGTCTCCGACAGCAGCAACGCTGCATGCCATTCACTATCATCAATTTGATGTGTTCGCACGGCAGGCGGAACTGGCGAAGGAGCCGACGCCGGGCCTTGATCCGTTGCTGACCATCCCTGTAGCACCTGTCGGCCACAACTGGTCCGACGAAGAGGTAACGCAAGAGCTGGAGAACAACGCGCAGGGTATATTGGGCTATGTCGTGCGCTGGATCGACCAAGGGGTCGGCTGCTCCAAGGTTCCCGATATTCATGACATCGGCCTGATGGAAGATCGCGCCACATTGCGGATCAGCTCACAACATATTGCCAACTGGTTGCTTCACGGCATTGCAACCGAAGCACAGGTCGATGCAGCACTCGCCAAAATGGCTGCCAAAGTTGACGTGCAAAATGCGAGCGACCCGCTTTATGAAAGGCTCACCCCCGAAAGCATCGCGTTCAAGGCCGCTCGCGCGCTTATTTTTGAAGGCGTCAAGCAACCCAATGGCTATACCGAGCCTTTGCTCCACAAATTCCGGCTGGAGAAAAAAGCAGCGACCTAACGGGCAGCTGCTTTCTCCAGATTTGCGGCTTTCCAATCCATCGCACGGCGCACACGGCGTTCGACCGATGGATGCGAATAGAAAGCGATTTCTTCGAAAGCCGAAGGCCGCGGATAGCGATATTCGGCGGTCTTGACCAATGCGCCAGCCAGCGCATCGGGAAGATTAACGGTGCGCAGCGAATAGGCATCTGCTTCGCTTTCCCCTGCGCGCGTGACGCTGTTCAGCACGGGTTGAGCCAGAACCCCCAGCACCGAAACGATCAGCAGGAGAACGGGCAAACCTTCGGGATCGGCAATCGTGGCCTTGCTGTCAAAGAGCGCCGCCACACGGCCAAATAAGCGGTCGGCAAGGAAAAACCCAAGCATCGCGATCGCTGCGAACAGGAATACGATGCGCCAGACATGGCCGAGCACATAATGGCCGATTTCATGGCCGGTAACGGCCTTTACCTCATCAAGAGATGCCTGTTTGAGCGCGACATCGGAAATCGCAATTCGCGCTGATCCTAAAACACCCGAAACATTGGCAGTAAAATTATTTGACTGACGCGAGCCATCGAACATCAAAACCCGGTCATGCGGTATAGCGGCCTCGTCCGCCATTTCGAGAAGTGCCGTCCGCACCGGACCTTCCGGCACTGGCTTATAATCATTGAATATTGGCTCTATCAGAACAGGTGAAAGCAAAATCGTCGCTGAAGCGGCAAATGCCGTCAATCCGCCCGACCAGAGCCACCAGCTTTTGCCGGTCCTGCGAATAAGCGCATAGACCCCCAGAAAAAACAGACCGCCCAATATACTGGACAGCAGTATCCCGATCGCATTCTGAGTCAGAAAATCGGAAAGCGGCTGGCTGGTGCGTCCATACGACCTTTCAAAGCCCCACTCTTCGTAAATGCCCCAGGGTAGGCTGAGCACTGCGGAAATCAGGAAAAAGGCGACGCATATGAGCCATGTTCGCAAGGCCCATCCGCGATTTGCCATCCTGGCAGAAAGGCGATCGAGCAATCCCGTCCGCACGATGATCCATGTCACCAAAGCGGTTACAAGCAGACCGCCAAGCAACAGCCAATGTGTCGCTGCGGTATAGCTTGCGGCCTTTTGCAATGCTTCGCTGCCCAAACTATCAATGTATCGCGCGGTTTCTACCGCCGGATCAAAAACCATATACCTGTTTCCCTTTTCTTGACTGTGTTAGCTATATCATACAGCAGCAAGACGCAAGGTGCATTAGGCACCGATGGAAACGCACCGCTTGCGTCACTCACCAACGCGTGGTTTATTTACCGATATGTGGAGGTTAATCCTGATCTACGGAGCTGCGCTTGCTGCGTTGGCTTTCCTGCTGGAATGGCTGGACTTCAAACATAACGTTCATGGTTGGTCGTCAGAATTCTATATCACGAGCGTGGCGATTATATTTGTCGTGCTGGGTATATGGATTGGCAACCGCCTGACCGCAAAGCCACGCCAGGCTTTTGTGCGGAACGACGCCGCAATAATCTCACTCGGGATCAGTATGCGGGAAATCGAAGTGCTGGAAATGCTATCTGCCGGCCACGCCAACAAAGTCATAGCCCGGAAACTCGCCATATCACCCAATACCGTCAAAACGCATGTCGCGAGGCTTTTTGAAAAGCTGGAAGTCGCAAGTCGCACACAAGCGATCAGCCGGGCACGCGAACTTGATATATTGCCCTAGGAGCCGGGCCGTATAAATTGGCGACGGCCGCCAAATCACCCATTTGGGCGATATCTTTGCCCGATTGTCCGGGCCTAACTTATCCCCCATTCACAATGTTGAGGGAGAATGAAAATGGGCAGGATAATCTGGGTTTACGGCGTCATCGCGGGCGTCACCGTTGCGGTATTAATGCGGGTCGCCATGACCTTGCTTCCCGAGGGTGGCACCGGCGGTATGGTCGCGGGGTTTTCCTCGATGATCATCGCACTGAGCCTTGTGTTCATCGGCGTAAAGCGGTATCGTGACATTGAGCTTGGCGGTGTCATACGGTTCTGGAAGGCTCTAGGGGTTGGCTTCGGTATCGCCGCGATTGCGTCCTGTTTGTATGTCGCGGCATGGGAAGCGTATCTGTACTCGACCAATTATACCTTCATGGACGAATATACCCGCATCGCCCTTGAACAGGCCCAGAAAAGCGGCAAATCGGCATCCGAGATAGCAGCGCTGGGCAAGGAGATGGAGGGGTTCAAGACATTATACGCCAATCCCCTGAGCCGTTTTGCCGTCACGTTCATGGAAATTTCGCCGGTTGCAATATTGATGCCGATCATATCCGCCGCGTTACTTTGCAAAAGCAGTTTCATGCCCGCCAAGGCTGCCGGAGCTTGAACATATACCCTCGCTGATGCACTAGGGCGCATAAGGGAGATTTTTTATGCGCGAGTTGACGCTCCGGTCCGTAATATTGGGTGGCCTGATTACGCTGCTTTTCACAGCGGCCAATGTGTATCTGGGGCTGAAAGCGGGGCTGACCTTCGCAACCTCCATTCCGGCAGCCGTGATATCGATGGCAATCCTGCGAATGCTGCCCGGCGGCACCATCCTGGAAAACAACATCGTGCAGACCATCGCCAGCGCGGCAGGAACGCTTTCGGCGATCATCTTCGTGCTGCCTGGGCTGGTTATCCTTGGCTATTGGCAGGGCTTTCCGTTTCTTACAACAGCTGCAGTATGCGCCACCGGCGGGATATTGGGTGTCATGTTTTCGGTGCCCTTAAGACGGGCATTGGTGACCGGATCAGACCTACCTTATCCGGAAGGCAAGGCCGCCGCAGAAGTGTTGATTGTCGGCTCTGCAGAAGGATCTGGTTCGAAAGAAAACCAGCGCGGATTGACCACCATCGTTGTCAGTGCGCTGCTTTCCGCAGGACTTTCGCTGTTGATCGCCATGAAATTGGTGGCGGCTGAAATCGCGCATTTTTTCAAAATCGGAGCCGGTGCAACAGGCGCCTCGACATCGCTTAGCTTCGCCCTTATCGGCGTCGGACATCTTGTCGGCCTTTCGGTCGGGCTGGCGATGCTGTTGGGAATGGCCATTAGCTGGATCGGACTTGTTCCCTATTTCAGCCAGGGCGTGACCGGTGCCGATGCTGCTGAAATCGCCGGTACCGTATTCAGGGAAAAAGCCCGGTTCATTGGTGCAGGTACAATCGGTGTTGCTGCGATATGGACGTTACTCAAGATAATCGGCCCAATCATACAGGGGCTTAAAGGCGCAATGGCGGCGTCCGCGGCACGTTCGGCAGGCGATGCGTTGCCGCTGACCGAAAGGGATATTCCCATAAAGTTGGTCGGTGCCATCATTGCCGCAACCCTTGTTCCTATCGCATTTCTGCTTTGGCAATTTCTGGAAAGCACGCCGATTGCAGGAATGGCAGGGCCGATTATCGGATTGACCATTTTCTATATATTATTGGCCGGTGTCGTTATCGCATCGGTATGTGGCTATATGGCCGGCTTGATTGGCGCATCGAATAGCCCGATTTCAGGCGTGGGCATATTGGCTGTAGTCGGGGCATCCTTGATGCTGCTCGGCTTTTTTGGGCGGGGCGAGACGGCAGAAGAAACCAGCGCCATGATCGCCTACGCCCTGTTTGCAACGGCCATTATCTTTGGCATTGCCACCATTTCGAACGATAATCTGCAGGATCTGAAAACCGGCCAGATTGTGGGCGCAACGCCATGGCGGCAGCAGATCGCGCTGGTCATTGGCGTCCTTTTTGGCAGCCTTGCCATTCCGCCTGTTCTCGACTTGCTCAACAACGCGTTCGGTTTTGCCGGAACTGCGGGTGCTGGCGAAACGGCTTTGGCGGCACCGCAAGCGCTGCTCATTTCAGCTTTGGCCAAGGGCGTGTTGGGCGGAGACCTGGATTGGCCGCTTCTGGGCCTGGGCGCTTTGATCGGGGTCGCTGTCGTTATTGTTGACGAGTTGCTGGGCAAAGCGGGTAAACGTCGATTGCCGCCATTGGGCGTGGGCATGGGCGTTTATCTCCCTATGGCGCTTACGTTTCTGATCATTGTGGGCACCGTGCTGGGGCATTATTACGACAAATGGGCCGACACCCGTAAAGACACGGAAGCTGCGAAACGCATGGGCATTCTGGCGGCAACCGGGCTTATTGTCGGGGAAAGTCTGTTCGGCGTTGCATTTGCAGGAATCGTAGCGGGCAGCGGCAGTGACGCACCCTTGGCGGTCGTCGGGGAAAGCTTTGAACCGTTCGCTATGTGGGGCGGTTCAGCCTTGTTTATCTTTATGCTATGGTGGATGTACCGGCGAACGAGGCGGGAGGCTTCGGCCTAACTGTCACCGCTTTTTTAACCTATTCGCAGTAAGGTGCCCGCGTGAAAGCACGCGTCGCAACTCCTGAGCCTAAGCCCGTTTCTGCCGTCAGCCATGCTGTCGGTCTATGTGGACTTGCGGGGTTGGTGTTGGCGATATGTATCGCCCGAAACTTCGGTGCAATTATGGAGAATTTAGGTTTTCCCGGTTGGCCAGTGCTTGCAGATGGCGGGTATTCGGCGCTGGTTGCGCTCGTCTTTTGTGGTCTACCCATGGTCCTTTGGGCGCTCTTTGTGGACAAGGTGCATCGGCGTCCGTCGACCGGACTCGACTGGTCTTTAGGGCGACCCGTCGCGGATGTTCTCGATACCAGCATCGTCAAAATTGCGGGGCTATGGGCGACATGGGGTGCCATAGCTGCGATATACGGTTTGTGCCGTTTCTATTGGGATGGCAACTATCTGTTCTCGATGGAATTGTTTCAGGCATCGGCCATTCCGTTAGTCCTCATTTCAGTGCCTTATGTCGTCTGGCTCGACCGCTATCTGGTTAACCAGCGCGACGGCGCATGGCATCTGGGGGCATGGATTGCAGGCCGTAATGACTGGGACAAAGATGAAATATTCCACCATCTGCGCGCTTGGGCGGTGAAGGGGTTTTTCCTTGCTTTCATGATCTCCATCGTACCGGGCGGATTTCGCGACATCGTCAATATGGACTTTGCCCTTGTTGCAAGTAACCCCGTCTTGCTGGCCAATGGGTTGATCACCGCGATGTTTCTAGTCGATGTGCAGTTCGCGACCGTCGGCTATATGCTTACGATGAAGCCGCTGGATGCCCATATCCGGTCCGCTAACCCCTATCTGGCAGGATGGGTCGCTGCGCTAATGTGCTATCCGCCCTTTATCCTGATGAACAATGGTGGGCCGCTTGATTATCATATCGGCACCAGCGACTGGGCATATTGGTTTCAGGGTCAGACGTTGCTTTTGTGGATCTGGGGCGGGATACTGGTCGCGCTAACCGCAATCTATGCTTGGGCGACCGTGGCTTTCGGCTTGCGCTTTTCGAATTTGACGCACCGCGGCATACTGACCCATGGGCCCTATGCATTTACGAAGCACCCGGCATATTTGAGCAAGAACAGCTATTGGTGGCTGGCGACAATGCCGTTTCTGGTCACCACCGGAAGCACCACCGACATGATCCGCAACACGGCCATTCTGGCACTGGTCAGTGGAATCTATTATTGGCGCGCCAAGACCGAGGAGAAGCATTTGTTGTCGGATCCCGCTTATGCCGAATATGCGGCATGGATGGACCGGAATGCAATCGTTCCGCGCTTTTTTGCTGCCTTGGGCAGATTGGCAGGCAATCGCCTGCGTAAGGCGCGTGACGTTCAGCCCGCGGAATAGAGCCTCCGTGTAACCAAGCTTTAATCGTTCAATTAAACCTGCTATTCTTTGTGCGAGGGCAAAGGAGAGTCGCTATGCATGATCTGGTTATACGCGGGGGAACGATTGTCGATGGAACGGGGGCTGCGCGTTACGCGGGCGACGTCGCCATAGACGGCGGGGTCATTACCGCCATTGGCCATATCAGCGCGCGGGGCCGCGAAGAAATTGATGCCAATGGCAAGATTGTCGCACCCGGTTTCGTCGATATCCATACCCATTATGACGGACAGGCCACTTGGGACAGCGAGATGGCACCTTCAAGCTGGCATGGGGTGACAACCGCGGTCATGGGCAATTGCGGCGTCGGCTTTGCACCGGCGCGCAAGGAAAAGCATGAATGGCTTATTGGGTTGATGGAAGGGGTCGAGGATATTCCGGGAACGGCGCTGGCCGAAGGCATGAAATGGGACTGGGAGAGCTTTCCCGACTATCTTGATGCGTTGGAGCGTCTGCCCCGCACGATAGACATTGGCACGCATGTTCCGCACGGCGCGCTGCGTGCCTATGTTATGGGCGAACGCGGTGCGGATAACGAGGAACCTACCGAGGCCGATATCACCGAAATGGCGCGGTTGGTAGAAGAAGGCGTGCGCGCAGGTGCTCTTGGCGTCTCCACCTCGCGAACGATTTTGCACAAGTCCATCGATGGCGAACTGGTGCCCGGGACAACGGCGACAGAAGCCGAGCTGGTGGCGCTGGGCCGGGCGATGGCACGGGCAGGGCACGGTGTTTTCGAACTGACTTCCGACCTTTTGCCGGAATGGGACGAATTTGGCTGGATGCGGCGGCTGTCCGATGAAACCGGGCAACCCATCGTCTTTTCCATGCTGCAGTCACCGATCAAACAGATGCACTGGAAAGACCAGATGGCGGCTATGCGTGCGGCCAACGACAATGGCGCAAACATCGTCGCGGCAATTGGCCTGCGGGGTATCGGCGTTATCATGAACTGGCGCGGCACGGTGCATCCCTTCATGCGAAAGCCAAGCTGGGAAGCAATCAAGAACCTGTCATGGGATGAACAAAAGACGAAGTTGTCCGATCCCGCTTTCAAGGCGCAGATCCTGGCTGAGAACAATATCCCGCCACCGTCGCCTGACATGGCACCCTTTTTCATGCTGGTGACCGCTGCATGGGCCATGCAATTCCCGCTGGTGGATGATTTCAGTTACGAACCGACCCGCGAAGAAAGCGTGTTCGGTTTTGCCAGCGCAGCCGGCAAGGATGCGGCCGAATATGCGTATGACCAGCTTATGCAGGATGACGGCAACGGCATGATTTATCTGCCGATCCTGAATTACATGGACGGCAATCTGGACTTTACGAAAGAACTGCTGGAATCCGAAGACACGCTTGCTTCTCTGTCGGACGGCGGGGCGCATTGTGGAACGATCTGCGATGCTGCGGCACCAACTTTCCTTTTGAGCTATTGGGCGCGCGACCGCAAGGCGGGGACGATTCCGCTGGAGCTGGCCGTCAAGCGGCAATGCCATGACACGGCTCGGCTATATGGGTTGAATGATCGCGGTGTGCTGAAGCCCGGATATCTCGCCGATATCAATGTGATCGACTTCGACAATCTGCGGCTGCAAAAGCCTTGGCTGGCGTTTGACTTGCCCGCTGGTGGCAAGCGTTTGTTGCAAAAAGCCACGGGCTATGTGGCCACAATCAAGTCAGGGGTAGTGACCTTTAGGGATGGCGTAATGACCGGCGCGTTACCCGGGACCGTAGTGCGCGGGCCACAAAATGTTGCGATGTCAGAAGCGGCGGAGTAATGTCATAATTGCATTTCGTGTCATAATATGATATACATGACAGTCTGTCGAGAAAGGACATGTTGCATGGGTATTGAAATCAAGGTTGCCGCTAACGGCCGCATGGTTCTTCCTGCCGACGTCCGAAAGCGACTGGGACTTGAAAATGGCGGCAAGCTGATGCTGAATGAGGGCGAGTTTGGCTTAGAACTGACGAACTTTCGCCAACGTCTAAAGCGCACGCAGGCGCTCTATAAGAAACTTTCCGAAGGTAAGAAGACGACCAGCGTTGATGAGTTCTTGGCTGAAAAGCGTGCTAACGCTGCATTGGAAAAATATTGAACTTCGCAGTTATTGATGCCTCGGCGTTGATCGCGTTTCTAGAAGGTGAAGTTGGTGCCGATGTCATTGACGCCGAGATTGATGGCGCCATGATTTCTGCAGTGAATTTTGGTGAAGTGGCGCAGCATCAATTCCGCAACGGGAAAAGTCGTTCAGAAATGGAACGACTTGCAGATGAATTAGGCTTGATAATAATCCCCGTTGACTACGCATTGGCGCTGGACGCAGCGGATATTCGGGAAATAGGTCGTTCAATCGGATTATCTCAAGCCGACTGTATTTGTCTCGCATTAGCGAAGCAAGAACGAAGCATTGTCTTTACCAGTGACCGGAGCTGGCTGAAGATAGCCGATGAACTTGGCGTTGAAGTCGAGCTAATCCGTTAAACCCGCATTGGCATCAAAACATATAATGCGGCCGATTTGTCATTCTCACGGATCAGCGTTGGTGCGCTGGCGTCGGCGAGGTGGAGTTCCACGACGTCGCTTTTTATTTCGTTCAAAATATCCATCAGATATCGTGCGTTGAAGCCGATTTCGAAGCCGTCGCTGCTATACTGGCCCGATACTTCTTCGGCCGCGGTGCCATTTTCGGGCGACGTGACCGACAGGGTGATCTTGTCTTTATCCAATGCCATTTTGACGGCGCGGGTTTTTTCCGTCGCGATTGTTGCGACGCGGTCAACGCCTTGGCTGAACGCTTTAGGATCGATTTTCAGCAGCTTGTCATTGGCGGTCGGTATGACCCGGCTGTAATCCGGGAAGGTGCCGTCAATCAACTTTGAAGTCAGGATGACCGTGTCAAAAGTGAAGCGGATTTTCGAGGCCGACAGGTCGACCTGCACCGAATTGTCACCCACTTCGTCAAGCAACTTGCGGACTTCGGCGACGCATTTGCGCGGAACGATAATATCCGGCATTCCTTCTGCGCCGGCGGGTCGCGGCAATGTCACGCGCGCGAGGCGGTGGCCATCGGTCGCCGCTGCTTTCAACACCGGTTCCGCATCTTCGGTGACGTGCAGGAAAATACCGTTGAGATAGTAACGTGTTTCTTCGGT
>Ga0073914_10000177_pt1 | contig 12808 bp, 9 predicted proteins | sample GWRWT4_30Apr14_FD_71481 | JGI IMG/M metagenome (GOLD analysis project Ga0073914, IMG submission 71481) | Sand microcosm microbial communities from a hyporheic zone in Columbia River, Washington, USA - GW-RW T4_30-Apr-14 | ecosystem: Engineered > Artificial ecosystem > Sand microcosm >... | reverse complement strand
ATCCAGCTTGTCACTCGTCCCCGTCAGCTGCATCGTGTAAACCGTTGGCGTGACATCCACGATCTGGCCACGGAAAATATCGGCCGTACGCTTGATCTCCGCACGGGCCGCCCCCGTGGCCTTGACCTTGATCAGCATGAGTTCACGCTCGATATGCGCGCCCTCAGTCAGATCGACCACTTTCACGACCTCAACCAGCTTGTTCAGCTGCTTGGTGACCTGCTCGATCTTGTGCTCGTCACCAAAGGTTGTCAGCGTCAGACGCGACAGCGTGGGATCATCTGTCGGCGCTACCGTTAGCGACTCGATGTTATAGCCACGCTGCGAGAACAGGCCTACCAGACGCGACAAGGCGCCAGCTTCGTTTTCCATCAGAACAGAAATGATACGGCGCATGATCAGGTACGCTCCGTTTTCGACAACAACATGTCGCGCATGGAATTACCGGCAATATGCATGGGATACACATGCTCCGAAGGATCCACATACACATCCATGAACACCAGCCTGTCTTTCATGGCAAAAGCTTCACGCATCTTGCTTTCAAGCTGGGCAGGGTCGGTGATCTTCATGCCCACGTGGCCATAGGACTCCACCAGCTTCACGAAATCAGGCAGTGAGTCCATGTAAGAGTGCGAATGGCGGCCTTCGTACTGCATGTCCTGCCACTGCTTTACCATGCCCAGTGACTGGTTGTTGATGTTCAGGATTTTCACCGGCAGGTTGTACTGCAAGCAGGTGGAAAGCTCCTGGATATTCATCTGGATCGATGCTTCACCCGTCACACAAACCACCGTTTCACCGGGGAAGGCAAACAGACAGCCCATGGCTGCCGGCAAGCCAAAGCCCATGGTGCCAAGGCCACCGGAGTTGATCCATTGGCGCGGGCGGTCGTACTTGTAATAAAGCGCAGCAAACATCTGGTGCTGACCCACATCCGAAGTCACGATGGCTTTGCCTTCCGTCACTTTGTAGAGCATTTCCACCACTTGTTGCGGCTTCATCCCACCCGGTTTGGCGGCTTCATAACGTAGGCCATGTACCGCACGCCAGTCATTGATCTGCTTCCACCATGCCTCAAGTGCAGCGCCATCCGGCTTGGCAGAGTGCGGCAGCAGGGACAGCATTTCAGCCAGCACCGGCTCAACCGCACCGACAATGGGAATGTCTGCCGTCACCGTCTTGGAGATGGAGGCGGGGTCAATGTCTATGTGGATGATGCGTGCATTCGGGCAAAACTTTTTCGGGCTGTTGGTAACGCGGTCATCGAAACGCGCGCCCACGGCAAGAATCACATCGCTGTGATGCATGGCCATATTGGCTTCGTAAGTACCGTGCATGCCGAGCATGCCCAGGAACTGGCGATCCGAACCCGGGTAAGCGCCCAGACCCATCAGTGTATTGGTCACCGGATAATTGAGATGCCGTGCAAGCTCGGTGAGCAGCGGTGCCGCATTACCCTGAACCACACCACCACCGGCATAAATCACAGGGCGCTTGGCTGCTACCAGCTCATCCACGGCCTTCTTGATCTGGCCAGCATGGCCGCGGCCGGGAGGATTATAGGAGCGCAGCTTGACCTTGGCAGGATACTCATACGGGAACTTCTCGGCCGGCAAGGTGCAGTCTTTAGGCACATCAATTACCACCGGACCAGGACGGCCCGTGCTGGCAAGATAAAACGCCTTCTTCACCATGACCGGAATGTCTTCCGCTTTGCGCACCTGAAAGCTGTGCTTCACGATGGGACGCGACACACCGATCATGTCGGTTTCCTGGAAGGCGTCTTCGCCGATCAGGTGCGAGGGCACTTGGCCGGAGATCACCACCATCGGAATTGAATCCATATACGCCGTGGCAATGGCGGTCACCGTATTGGTGGCGCCGGGGCCCGACGTCACCAGCACGACACCGGGCTTGCCGGTGGCACGGGCATAACCGTCTGCCGCATGACCCGCCGCCTGTTCATGGCGTACCAGGATGTGCTTGACCTTGTCCTGCTGGAAAATGGCGTCGTATATATGCAGAACCGCCCCACCAGGATAACCAAACACGTACTCCACGCCTTCATCGGCGAGGGCACGGATAAGCATTTCACCACCAGATAATTGTTCCAACTGATTCACCCTTGAAAAAGCGCAAGGCAAGGCCGGCAACCCTCCGGAACGGAGGGCTCCTGCCAAAAAGCCGCGCATTCTAGCACGAGGATTGTGTCCCTTGAGAGGCACAAGTGATGGGGTTTGCCAGACTTGCCACGCCTACCGGGTTCGGTGGCATGGACATCACTCCGGCTTCAGCGGGCGATGCTTTACAAGCGGGGACGGGACGGCGCTTAGCCGATCCGGGCAGGGTTTTCACCCTGGCGCCAGTTTGGTAGAGGGTGACTACCGGGCTGACACCCACATCGAGAACTGGCGATTTTTTAGGCATACACAAAAAATGTCAAGTCATACGCAGTCCCTACAAGCCAAGCCTTATCAAGTCCCCCGCCACTCGCTATAGTGGCGGCACCCTGCTCCTCTCATGGTATGCACAATGAAAATGACAACAGCACTGAGCGCCGTCCTGGGCTTGCTACTGGCCACGACTGTGGCCAGTGCTGCCGAGAAATTCTACAAATGGACCGATGCCCAAGGCGTCACCCATTACTCGGAAGGACCGCCACCTGACTCCGCCACCAAGGCCAGTGCCATCAAGGTGCAAACCCGGCTCCCTTCAGGTAGCGCAGAAGCGGCGGGCGACCTGCAAAAACAGAGAGACAAGGCAAACAAGGCCGCCAAAGATGACAAGAACAAGAAAGATGGCAAGGATACCCCAACGACTGATGCGCCTGCTGCCCCCGGCAAGGCGCCTGAGAAATACGCCGAAAGATGCAAGCAGCTTCAGGGCAACCTGACCACCATGCAAGAGCACCCAAGGATTAAAATAAAAGATGAAAAGGGTGAGGAGCGGGTTTTAACGGCAGAAGAAAAAAGCAGTCAGCAGGATGATATCCAGCGTGAAATAAAAGCCTACTGTCAATAAATAAAAAGCAGCTCATAAAAAAGACCGCCCTGACCGCGGTCTTTTTTATGAGCTGCTTTTGTAAAGCGGTACAAGTCTTCAGGGGGCCGGCGGAAAGAACGCTTTCTCCAGCCCAGGAAGCTCTGCGTGCAAACGCTCCCCTACCTCCCACTGCGGATGCGAAGCCTCAAACCCGTCCGATTTCTCCCGCCCCCCAATAGCTGCAGAGGCCGCATCAAAGGCCGCCCGCAGGCTGTACTGACGACGCAGCGCCTCATCAAAAAAGGCACGACCAAAATAGGTCAGATCCGCATCATCGGAACAGCCAAAGGAGGCGTGGGTCGCATCCGATGCCGTAATAATCAAGGTGTCCGGGCTTTTCAGTGCCGGAATAAAGCCCCCTGAATAGCACGCCGACAACACAATCACGCGCCGACGGATGCCGGTATCGTCGAGGGTTCGGCGTAACCATTCAGGGCTGATCCCCGTCAGCTCCATCGGCCAATAGCTCAGCTCGAGTTCATGCTCTTCACTGCCATGCGACGTCACAAACAAAAACAGCACATCCTGGTCACGGTTCATGCGCCCGGCGATGGTATGCAGTGCCTGAGAAATACTGGTACGGGTCGCAATCGGCTGAGCCAGTGCCGTCTCTTCATTATTGATCAGGACCAGAGAACGGCCCGAGGTGGCAAAACGCGTATCAAACAACGTACGCACCGTTTCGGTTTCATGACGAAATACATCCTGATACGCCACTCCTCCCACACCCAGAAAATACCAGTCAGTGCGATCGGGACGGCCAGGCGTGACACTGCCGAGGGCTCGATGCAAAAGCTCGGGCTGCGCGTAGAAAACTTGCTCGCTGAGCAGCCGGGGACTGGGGGTAGCCGCTGGCTCAACCTGCGTGGAATACCAGAGGCGCTCGTCACTGAACGCCAGACTCCAGGCGGTAAACACGCCCAGCAGAATCACGAAGGCCAGGCTGCGCTCCCACCATGGCCAAGCCAGTGCCCGTGTAAAAACGAACACAACGGCCAGAATCGGCCATGCATAAAGCACGGTGTAAAGCAGTGCCACGTGGTCTGCAAAATTGGCCGGCAACTGGTTTTGCTGGTCCGCATACTGCAGACCGCACTGGGCCAGCCCCAGCAGGACATCGCCTGCCAGCCAGGCACTGGCCGGCGCCAGACCAAGGCGCCAGAGGCCATGACGGGTCGCCAGAATCTGGCCAAAAATCAGCAGGACAAATGAAGGGAGGGCATACACGGCCACCCCGGAGGGCGACCACTCTCCCGGCCAGCCCTCGCCCATGAAGTCAAAAAGCACACTGACCGCAAGGCTGAGAAAGAGCAGCACCAGAAAATTGCCTGGCGTGGGTGCCAACCAGCGCAAAGCACTCCGGCGAAATGCCAGCAAATGGCAAGCCGCCCAGAGATTGCGCAGCAGATCGATCAAGGGAAGAGGCACGGCCCGACGGCGCCAAGCAGGACTCAAATCACGCCAACCTTCGGCTCACGCCGTTGTATCGCCAGCGCCGGCCTTCAATGCCAGCAAAGGGCGGCATCATAACAGCCTCTTGTCACTCCCGGCAGAGGACAATCAGCTTGCAAGCGCAGTATCGATAATCACTTCCCCCGTCAGTATCCGGTGGATAGGGCACTTGTTGGCGATCTCCAGCAAGCGGCTGCGCTGCTCTTCGCTGAGATCGCCCTGCAGGGTAATGACACGCTGCAAACGGTAATGTCCGGGTGTCTCTTCGTGGGTAATCACTACGTCTGCATTCAGCAAAGGCCACTCCTTGCGGGCGGCATACAGCTTCAGAGTCAGCGCCGTACAGGCGCCGAGCGCTGCATCCAGCAACTCATGGGGGTCTGGCGCAAGATCATCACCGCCGCTGGCTTCATCCACATCAACCAGCAAGGTGTGGGGATCAATCTCCAGGGTCTGCGCCAATGTACCCACAGGAGCCTTGTGCACGCGAATGCTCATCTTGTTTTCCTTGTAAATAAACCGTGATGACAAAAACGTTAAACCCGGTGTTGCAGCTGCGGACTCTCTCTTACGGGCCGGTCCTTATAAAAATAGACTTAGTGGTAGAGCTTTTTGTGAAAAGCGAACTGCCCGTGCTCTTCATCCACCAGAATGATGTCTCCCGCCACATAGTCCCCGGCCAGAAGCTTCTGGGCCAGAGGATTTTCAAGCGCCGTCTGTATGGCACGCTTGAGCGGACGAGCGCCGTAGACAGGGTCGTAACCTGCCGCGACCAGACGCAGCATGGCGGCAGCCGTAATCTCCAGGCCAAGGTCACGCTCGGCCAGACGATCGCGCAAGCGCTGCAACTGGATCTCTGCAATGCCGCTGATCTGGGATTCGGCCAGCGGATGGAACACGACCACCTCATCAATGCGGTTGATGAACTCCGGACGGAAATGCCGCCCGACTACCTCCATCACGGCCAGCTTCATGTCCTCATACTGATCGGCGCTTGCCATGCTCTGGATCACATCGGAGCCAAGATTCGACGTCATCACGATCACCGTATTGCGAAAATCCACCGTGCGTCCTTGTCCATCGGTAAGACGGCCATCTTCCAGCACCTGCAACAGGATATTGAAAACATCGGGATGCGCTTTCTCGACTTCGTCCAGCAACAGCACCGAGTACGGACGACGCCGTACGGCCTCGGTGAGATAACCGCCCTCCTCATAACCGACATAGCCTGGTGGCGCACCAATCAAGCGTGAGACCGAGTGCTTTTCCATGAACTCCGACATATCAATGCGCACCATGGCATCGTCAGCATCAAACAGGAAATTGGCCAGTGCCTTGCAAAGCTCGGTTTTACCCACACCGGTAGGGCCGAGAAACAGGAAAGAACCATTCGGACGATTGGGGTCTGAAAGACCGGCACGGGAGCGTCGCACTGCATTGGAAACCGCTACCACGGCTTCATGCTGGCCAATCACGCGCCGGTGCAAGGCATCCTCCATGCGCAGGAGTTTCTCACGCTCGCCCTCCATCATCCTGTTCACGGGAATGCCGGTCGCCTTGGAAACCACCTCGGCAATTTCTTCTTCAGTCACACGATTGCGCAGCAGGGTATTCTCGCCTTTCTCTGCAGATTGCGCTTCCAGCAACTGCTTTTCCAGATCCGGAATCATGCCGTACTGCAGCTTGGACATCTTCTCCAGGTCGTTGGCTCGACGTGCTGCCTCGAAATCGATACGAGCTTTTTCCAGCTCCTCCTTTACCTGCTGCTCGCCCTTGAGCGATGCCTTCTCCGCCTTCCAGATTTCCTCAAGATCGGCGTACTCTTTCTCCAGCTTGAGAATGTCCTCTTTGAGCTTCACCAGACGCTGCTTGCTGCCCGCATCGTCCTCATGCTTGAGCGCTTCGCGCTCCATCTTGAGCTGGATCAGTTTGCGGTCGAGCTTGTCCATGGACTCCGGTTTTGAATCCATCTCCATGCGAATGCGTGAAGCGGCTTCATCAATCAGGTCAATCGCCTTGTCCGGCAGTTTGCGATCGGTGATGTAGCGATGCGACAGCTTGGCCGCCGCAATAATTGCCGGATCGGTGATGTCGACACCATGATGCACCTCGTAGCGCTCTTTCAGTCCACGCAAAATGGCAATCGTGTCTTCCACCGAAGGTTCATCCACCAGCACCTTTTGAAAGCGGCGCTCCAGTGCGGCATCTTTTTCAATGTACTGGCGGTACTCGTCAAGCGTGGTGGCTCCCACGCAATGCAGCTCTCCGCGGGCCAGCGCAGGCTTGAGCATGTTGCCGGCATCCATGGAGCCCTCGGCCTTGCCGGCGCCCACCATGGTATGCAGCTCATCAATAAACAGAATGATGTTTCCCTCTTGTTTGGAAAGCTCATTCAGTACCGCTTTCAGGCGCTCTTCGAATTCACCACGGAATTTGGCGCCGGCAATGAGGGACCCCATGTCGAGCGACAGTACCTGCTTGTTACGCAAGCCATCCGGTACTTCGCCATTGACGATGCGCTGTGCCAGCCCCTCGACAATCGCTGTCTTGCCAACGCCGGGCTCGCCAATCAGGACCGGGTTGTTTTTGGTACGTCGTGCCAGCACCTGAATCGTGCGGCGGATTTCATCATCCCGACCAATGACAGGGTCAAGTTTGCCACTGGCAGCGCGTGCCGTGAGATCAACACAGTATTTGGAAAGCGCCTGACGGTTGTCTTCGGCATTGGCATCTTTCACCGTCTCTCCTCCTCGTATCTGGTCCACCACCTGAACCAGCTTTGCTTTTTGCACTCCCGCTTTTTGCAGCAGTTTCACCACTGCGGCATTGGCTTCAAAAAAAGCCAGCAACACCAGCTCGCTGGCCAGGAACTGGTCACCACGCTGCTTTGACAGTTTGTCCGCCAGATTGAAGACACGTGACAATTCCTGCCCCACCGTTACTTCACCGGTAGGCTGTTTCAAGGTGGGCAAGTCATCCAGATGAGCAGCAAGGTCGCGACCCAGCTGACCAAGATCGGCACCGGCCTGTGCCAGCAGAGGACGCACGCTGCCATCGCGCTGATCCAGCAGGGCACTCAGCAAATGGCCAGACTCAATGGCCGTGTTATCGCGGCCGACAGCCAGCGACTGGGCATTGGCCAGTGCCTCCTGCAGCTTGGCGGTAAAAGTATCGAAACGCATGATCTACCTCGGGGTACACAAGACATGCCCTAGGTATAAGGGCCGTTTGCATCAATTCAAGGAAAGGACCGAATGAAAACGGTCCGCACGAGACAGGTTCCCGGAATACCGGACCAACCGGAACAGACTAGACTGAAAAGGCCCGATGCATCGGGCCTTTTCACGAGGCGCTGGAGACTCTTATGGGCAAACCCACAGACACCGAGTTACAGCAGGCCGTGACAGCAGCGATCAAAATGCGGGAAAACGGAAGCGATCCCGACTTCATGGCGAAATCCCTGCTGAACCTGCATTACCGGTTGCAGCGGCTGGAACGGGTCATGACGGCGGCACGACGCTATTTGCACGCGGGCCAAAGCGTCAGCGATCACCGGCACTTGATGCAGGCCATCCATGCCGCCGAAGAAGCCAGTGCCGCCCCGGAGGATCACGACATTCCTTTGCTGGGCCGTGACAAGTAGCGAAATGCGTCGCCTTCAGGGTTCACTGCGCCATATCACAGCGGCCATGCGGCCGGTACGGCCATCACGACGGTAAGAGAAAAAACGCGCCGAATCGGTAACCGTGCAAAACCCGCCACCATGCACCGACTTTATGCCGGCACGCTGCAGGCGTCGGTGCGCCAGCGCATAGATGTCTGCCAGCCAGCGTCCCTGATTCGTGCCGGGCGCAAACGCCGCTGCTGCAGCCTCATCCTGCTGCACAAAAGCGTCGCGAACTTCCCCGCCCACCTCGAATTTTTCCGGGCCGATGGCGGGGCCCAGCCATGCCATGACATCGGCAGGATGATTGAACGTCTTCAGTGTTGCCTCGAGCACGCCATCGCAAAGCCCGCGCCATCCGGCATGCGCCACGGCCACACGATGCCCGCGGCTGTCGCAGAAAAAAACCGGCAGGCAATCGGCCGTCATCACCACACAGGGCAGCTCTTTTTGAGTGGTCGTGACGGCATCGGCATCGGGCACCCAGAATGAGCGCCTGTCGGCGTGATGCTCTGCCTCGACAACAGCGATGCCGTGCACCTGATTGAGCCATTGCGGGGTTTCACAGAAAGCCGTTGCACGCAGGACACCCTGCAAGCGCTGGCGATTCTCCGTCACATGGGCCGGATCATCGCCGACATGGGTCCCCAGGTTCAGGCTCGCCCAGGGAGACTGGCTCACCCCACCGGCACGCGTTGTCATCACGGCATGAACATGAGCCGGCGCAGGCCAATCGGCGTGAAGGAGAGGCAAAACATCCGTCATGCTGGTTCACCGTAAAAAGGACGAATCAAAAAGCACATCAAAGAACGTCAAACACCAGACCTGCACGCTCAAGACGCGGAATCAGTACCTCGCCCATGGCGGAGGCCGGCGTAATCACGCCCGTAGCAAGCGGCAGATGCTTGTCCAGCGCCAGGCAAAGGCCGGCTTCGGCCAGCATCTTGGCGGTATCGCCATAGCCAGGATCACCGCCACTCAAACGGCACACCACCGTTTCGCCGGCTGCCTCGGCGGTGACATTCATGTGGAACCAGCCTTTTTCGCGCTGTTCAGCCGACGGGCCTTCCCCGGGGAGCTTCTGCTTCAACAGCCAGTTTTTGGTAGGGCCAAACTGTGCCAGGGTAAAAATGCCGCCAATACCGGCAGCGAGACCGGCCAGCATCAGCGGATTTTTCATCGCCATGAAGTGGCCATAGGAAAACGTGCGGCCGTAGTCGCCACGAACGCGGGCACTGTGACGCACCACTTCCGGATCTATCGTTGGCATGTTCATGGCCCAGCGCTGCCAGTGTTTTTCATGCAGGAACGGAGTGTGCAGGGCATGGACATTATCCGGCGCCATCCTGGGCCGGCTGCCAAACCACTGCCGTGTACTGGCCATGGCTTCCACTGCCGAATGCCAGGTACCGCCGGAAATGTGGCCACCACCCTCCACGCCACCTTTCACCACCACATCGGCCTGCGCAAAAGCGCTCTCGCCCAGACGCGCACGCAAGAGACTCACTGCACGCAGCACGGCGATGTCCGGCGGAATGCTTTCGAAGCCGCCACTGTTCACGATACGCGCACCGGTTTGCCGGGCAACCGCATCGTATTTCTTCCTCATGAGATGCACGAACTGTGGCTCCCCCGTGAGATCCACATAATGGGTACCGGCTTCTGCTGCCGCCTTTACCAGCGGCTCGCCATACAGCCAGTAGGGCCCCACTGTCGTGATGACGGCGGTGGTGGCAGCGGCCAGTGCCGCCATGGCATCCGCATCATCAACATCGGCCCCAATGATGTCCGGGACAACCGATCCCGCTACGTCTCCAAGGCGTTTTTTTACCTCGGCCAGCTTTCCGGGATTGCGGCCAGCCAGGGCCCAGCTGAATTTCTCCTGCACGGAAACACGGGCGAGGTAATCCGCCACCAGACCACCGGTGAAACCGCTGGCGCCAAACAGGACCAGATCAAAACGGCGCGCCATCGTCATTCACACTCTCCCATCGCGATAAAAATATGGTGCATAAAAAAATCAGGTTTATCGGGCATCGAAAATGATTCGCTGCTTCACTTTTTCAGGGCAGTGCCACGCACGGTAAAGACTACCGCATCCATGTCCCGGTTCTGTGCGTCACGTAGCACCAATCGATGTGCGCCTGGCAGGGGTTTCCAGTCCAGCGCCCTGGCCGGCCCCAGTCGTTGTCCGTCAAGCCACCATGCCATGCCCTTGCCCGGGACTTCCGCCTGGAACCGTACGCGCTGGCTGGCCTCCGGAATATCGGGATCAATCGCAATCACGGTCTCGTTCGCAGGGTAGACAATGCGTGCGCTGCTCTGGGGAACAAATTCAACATTGTCCATTTCTGTTCCGCGCAAGAACCACTCCTCGCGCGCCGGTTCGCGAAAGCCGGAGAAGCTCACCTTGTTGCGTACAAGACTGAGCGGGGCGACCGGTGCATCGCCGCCAGGACGAACCTGCCCGCCCTCCAGCGCACGCATCACGGCAGCCCATACCGGCGCTGCACCGGTGACACCGGACACATCGTGCATGGGGGCTCCGTCAAGATTGCCCACCCAGACGGCAACGGTGTAGCGATGTGAAAAACCGATGGTCCAGTTGTCGCGCATGTCCTTGCTGGTGCCGGTTTTCACCGCCGTCCAGAAGGGGGTCGCCAGCGAGCTTTCAAGGCCGAAGGTAATGGCACGCGCACTGCGGTCGCTGAGCATGTCGGCAATCACAAAACTGGCATCACCATCCAGCACACGGCTTGGGGTGGCGACCCGTCCTGGCACAAAACCGGGCTCGGAATAAAGCCCTCCATTGGCCAAGGTTCGGTACGCGTTGGCCAGCATCCACAAGCTGACATCGGCCGAGCCCAGCGCGAGGGAAAAACCGTAAAACTCCGGCGTCTCGGTCAGGCTGGCAAATCCCAGCTGGCGCAATTGCATCCAGGCGTTCTCGACGCCCGCGATATTCAGCACACGCACCGCCGGTACATTCAGTGATCCGGCCAGTGCTACGCGCGCGCTTACCGGTCCTTTGAAATTTTTTTCGTAATTCTGCGGCGTATACAGGCCATTCGGTGTCGCCAGGCTGAGCGGAGAGTCTTCCAGCACCGATGCGGCAGTCAGGTACTTTTTTTCCAGTGCCAGCTCGTAGACAAAAGGCTTGAGGGTTGAACCTGCCTGACGCCATGCCTGCACGCTGTCGACAAAGCGCGCACTCTCCACCAGGCCTGCATTACCGACATAGGCCAGCACTGCGCCACTCGCATTGTCCAGCACCAGCACCGCCCCGGCATTCACATGCTGGCGGCGCAACTCGGCCAGCTGGTTGGCGAGTATCTCTTCCGTCTGCCGCTGCAATCTTGCGTCCAGCGTTGTGCGTACCGGAACATTGGCCTGCTTCAGCAAGCCGGTACTCATGGCATCGAGTGCCGGACTCTCCGGATACGGTGAGAGCCGGCGATCCAGCCGGGTAAAGGCAATGTCTTTTATGGCCTGGCAGTTGGCATCGGCAAAGCCGGCGGCAATCAGCACACAGGCACGTTGTGCCGCGCGGGCAGCCGTTGCTCTGGGTGAGGGCAGCAATGCCGCCAGCAGTAAACCTTCATTGCGATTGATGCCGGCCGGCGCTTTTCCGTAAAGTGCCTGGCTCGCAGCACCTATGCCCTGCAAGTCGCCGCGAAAGCTGATGAGGTTGAGGTAGGCCTCAAGAATTTCAGCCTTGCTCCAATGCGCCTCGAGTTCGCCGGCCGCCTGCATCTGGTTCCATTTTTGCGCCAGCGAGCGCCCCCCCTTGCGCCATGCCAGCTCCCTATCCAGCAAGCCGGACAACTGCATGGTAATGGTGCTGGCCCCGCGCGATTTGTCGCCCGTCATCATCTTGAACGTGGCCAGAGCCGTCGCGCTCCAGTCAATGCCGTGGTGGTCATAAAATTCGCGGTCTTCCGAAAACACCACCGCCTCCACCAGCGCCGGCGATACCTGCGACAGTGCAACCCAGTTGAGACGATTGCTCTGCAGGTCGAGACGGCGTGCGTGCAGCAAAACACCGTTGCGATCCTGCAGCTCGGCATAGGAAGAATGAAAACCGTTTTTTACGTCAGCAAAGGCAGGCACGAGGGCATGACTGCCTGCTGACGCAAACAGCCATGCCATGCCGGCAAGCACAGGGATGATTTTCATCAATCAGGGTTTCACAACCCAGTTGGCATTCGGTGTCATGCCAAACATTTCCGGTGCGTACATGGCCTCTACCCGTGTCGGCGGCAAGCGGAAATCGCCGGACTGGTTCAGACGCAGGGTATACGTTGCCTGCCACTCGCCCTTGTAGATGCGGTCGTAGTAGGCGCGGTAACTGTCGGCGCCGAATTCGGCAAACGTCGCCCAGGTCCACTCGTTGCCACTCTCGCCCGCGAGTGAGCTGTCACGGCCGAGGGCACGGCCCAGCAGCGTGCTGCCGGCAGGAATCGGATCGTCCAGCGCCACCCAGCCGATATCACTTTGCGCCTGCATGCGCAGACGAATCCTGACGACATCGCCCACGCTCCATTGGCCCGTCACTTTCTGCTGCACGGGCTCAACGGTTTTGCTCACGGTAAAGCCCGTGCCATAGGGTGCTTTCAGCGGCACGCGCGCACGCGACTGCACCGTAAT
>Ga0073914_10000176_pt1 | contig 12843 bp, 10 predicted proteins | sample GWRWT4_30Apr14_FD_71481 | JGI IMG/M metagenome (GOLD analysis project Ga0073914, IMG submission 71481) | Sand microcosm microbial communities from a hyporheic zone in Columbia River, Washington, USA - GW-RW T4_30-Apr-14 | ecosystem: Engineered > Artificial ecosystem > Sand microcosm >... | reverse complement strand
GCCGGGCAGGACGGGGCCGAACCCGATGCATCATCCGCGCCCAACGGCCACCCGATCGCGGCCCCAAGCACATCAGGGCCCGCCACCACCTCCATGCCCGGGCGCCTGAATGCGAAAGACATCGCACAGGCCTATGCCATTGACCGGCAGGCCGCAGACGCCCGTTTCAAGGGCCAACGCATGCCGATCCACGGCGTGGTCCACAGCATCGAGCCCGGCCAGGGCCAGATCCTGCTGATCACCCTGGGGGCCGACGATGCCCATGCCGGGCTGCGCGCCGTGGTGGACGGTGGCGCCCAGCCCCTCGCCCGGCAAGCCGTGGTGGGCCAAGCCCTGAGCATGGATTGCCTGAACCAGGGCCTGCTCATGGGCGAGGCCGTGCTGAGCGACTGCCGCGTCCTGCCTTGATCTGCCCCACCACCCCTGAATGAAAAAAGCCACCGGTTGTGACACCGGTGGCCAACGATGTCCCAAAGACATCCCAGGAGGAACTCAGTTCATCAGGGTGCTCCGCTCACAGCGTGAGCAGGTACTGGACCAGGTTGCTCACCTCGCCGCCCGACTTGGCGCACCAGGGGTGTGGCGACGCAGGCAAACCGATGGGGCCGGGCGCACCGATCTCGGGGCCGAACTCGCGGCGCAGCTTCTGGTAATCCCAGTAGTAGTGGCCTTCATCGCCCGGCATGGTCACGAAGTACTTGTGGCGCTCGACGAAGGTGTTGCGCGCATCGGCCGTGGTGTCGAAGATGTTCTTCTTCTTGGCCTTGTAGACGCGGAAGACATCGCCCTTGCGGTTCAGGTCAGGGAAGACGGCAGGCTGGTCAGCGGAACCCAGTGCGGGCCGCGCCGGCGCGTGCAGCGTGTAGTACTGCTTGTAGAGGGCCGAGCTTTCGCTGCAGCGGTCAGGGCTGACCAGGTCTTCCAGGTTACGCACGTGGCCGTCGGTGAGCAGGCCGCGCGATTGCACCCAGTACAGGTTGCGCAAGAAGGTCACGCGGATGGACTGCTGCTTGTACTGGAAGTCCGATGGCGCGAAGAAACGGCCCACTTCTTTCAAAGGGATCATCTTCTCGTTGGTGTTGGCGCCCAGCTTGTCCGAGTGGCACGAAGCACAGGCCTGATCAAACGCGGCCTTGCCCTGGGCCACGTTGGCCGCCACACCGGGGTACTTCTGCCAGGTGTTCTGCACGAAGGCACCTTCGGTGGTGGCGGTGCTGCCCGTCTGTGCCAGCTTGCCATTGGACTTGAGCCAGCGGAACAGGCCGATGTTGCGCAGGTCGTCGTCGTTCTCGTCCAGCACCGACATGTAGGCGGTCAGCGCCTTGAGCGATTTCTGGTCCATCGAGCCCATCGCGCCTTCAGGCTCCTGGGCGTGGATGTAAGAGCCCTCGAAGCCCACATACGACTCGGTGTGCGACAGCGAGCGGCGGATTGGCAAGTGGTTGGTCACGTTGGGGATGACCATGGGCGAAAACAGGTAGTCGTTGTCGTACTCCGTGCCTTCGCCCGCCTTGCGCGTCATCGTCGATTCGGTGGCGCCGCCGGGCATCAGGTACAGCATCGGTGTCTTGTCCACCTTCTTGGTGCCGGTGGACCAGGAGGGGCCGGGCTCGTTGTCCACGATGTAGGCGAAGGTGGCGGTCGTGTCCGTGGTCTTGTCGCCCAGCACGGTCCAGCGCTGCGTCCACAGCGGGTTGGGCAAGCCGGGGAAGACCTTGGTCAGGTTGCTGCCACCCTTGCTGTAGCTGATCTTGTAGCCGTGGCACGAAGCGCAGTTGAAACCGATCCACTTGCCCTTGCCCAGCAGCGGGTGCGAGGACTCGGCGTAGCGGTAGCCCACCCAGCCGCTGTTGCTGGTCTTGCCTGCGGTGAGCTGCGGCTCCACGAGCAGGAAGCCGGGGATCGGGCTTTCTTGCGGGTAGGGATTGAAGCTCACCTCGTCGATGGCCTCGGCGGGCACCTGGCCAGCCACCGTCTTGTGGGCGCCGAACAGCACGGCCGGGTCGGCCACCTTGCGGGTGTAGGGATCGATGGCCTTGCCGCCGAAGATCTTGTCCCAGTCCAGGCTCTTGAACTTGTGCGCCACGCCCAGGCCATAGTCATATGACCAGAAGACCTGGCGGCCCAGCTTGGCCATCTCGGCGAAGCTGGCGTTGCTGACATTGACCTCGATGGGCACGATGGCCTTGGTGTCGTCGGTCAGGGTCGAGACGATGTCGCAGTTGGGGTTGGCCGGGGCCTCCAGGCGCGTCAACTGCGCGTCGATCACGTTGTGGGGCTGGCCGGGCTTCTTGATCGACAAGTTGTAGCCGGTGCGCTTTTGCACCTGCAGCTTCAAGGGGCCCTTGCTGGCATGGGACGGCACGCGGAACTCGACCCGGGTATCGGTCCAGCTCTGCACATCCTTGGGCCAACTGCTGCGCACCTTGCCGGTTTCGTAATTGGCGCTGGCCAGGATGTCGAGCTTCTGCTCGTACATGACCAGGTCGGTCTCCAGCACGCGGCTGTTGCCGATCATGATCTTGCTGAAGTCAATGTCGGTGCCGGCACCGAAGCCACTGCCGATCAGCGTGACGGTGTCACCAGGCTTGAGCGCGGGGGCGCTGCTGCTGCCCGCCGTCCACACCAGCGCACCGTTGACCAACATCTGCTGGACCACCGGCTGCGCGAAGTTCTGGGCCGAGGCGGCGCGTTGCTGCTCACGCGGGGCGTTGAAGCTGCACACCAGTTCCTGGTCCGGGAAGTTGGGGGCGCCCTGGCTGAGGGGCGCGCACGCGGCCAGGGTCAACAACCCCAGCCTGGGCATCACCCTGTGAAATGGTTTGTCCATGAAATACCCCCGATCCAGCGTTCAACATTGAAGATGAACGGATGGTCGGGGGTGGCGCGATTCGGCGTTGTCGCCTGAGCGACAAACGAGGGATAGACCTAAGGAGGGTCTGCCCTGATCAGGCGGCTTGCCGGCGTCGGGCCAGCGCCCCCATGGTCAGCAGGCCGAAGCCAAACATGGCGTAAGTGGAGGGCTCGGGAACCGCAGGCACCGAGAAGGACACGGTGCCCCAGTTGGCCTCACGCCAGAGGCGATTCACGGGGTCATTGGGTTGGGTGGCCAGGTCGGCCAGACCCAGGTTACTCAAGATCAGCTCGCCGGCGGGTCCATTCAGCCGCAAGCTGCCTGCAAGGCTGCCACTGGCCGCGGCGCCAAGCGCGCCGTCCGGCCCCACGTCAAACACGATGCGCCCCTCCGTGCCACCCACGATGCCGACCTGGGTCGCCGTGAAGATGGCGGTCCGGCCAAAACTGGTTGCAGCGCCCGCATCGGCGGCGGCAAACACATTGGCATAGATGGTGGATTGGTTCAGGTCGAGTTCGAAGCCGGTGAGGTAAACGGAATACCTCGTTCCCAAAACGCCACTGTCATCGACCAGCGTGCGCCGCAGCCGCAGGAACGAGCCCGGCGACGAAAGCGTGCTGACATGGTCACCCGAAGTGGTGACCGACGAGAAATTCAGGTTCAACACATTGGAAGCGTAAGACGCTGCATTGGCATTGCCCCCCGCAGTCAATCCCGCGACCTCTGGAATAACGCTCGGGGCAGCGAGCGAGACGCCAGCGCTGCCGATGGCACCCTGGGCCTCTGCGGAAAACGCCAAAGTGCCAGAGCCCGAAGTCAACGTGGGCGGAAACGGAATGCTTTGAGCCTGGGCCGCACTGGCCGCCGCGAATGCCGTCACGGCCAACAAATGTTTGAACGCAGATTTCATGCGAATCTCTCCCTGGTATTGATGATGTGTCCGAAACAGGACCTGTCCATTCTAGAGAGCCCGCCGAGGTCGAAGGCCTCGCGTTACAACCGGTTGACAAGTGTTGCAAATGGCCAGGGAGATCAACCGGTTGGCGAAGCGCTCAGCGCTGACCTGTCGTCCGGCCCGAAGGCCCGATCTGCCCCAGCAAGGCCTTGTCCACACAGGACAAGCCCGCGATGTCCACCAGTCGAGCCCGGTCCAGCACCTCGATGCGCCCATAGGCGATCTGCACCACGCCCTGGTCCTGCAGGCTTTGCAGGATCTGGTTGGTGGTCTGGCGTGACAGGCCCAGCATCATCCCCAGTTGCGACTGGCTGATCGGCAGCACGCACTGGCCCTCCTTGTTGCCCAGGGCAAAGGTCAGCATCACCAGGCGCCGGGTCAGGCGCATGTCGGCCGACAGCAGGGCCAGGTCCTCCATGCCGATGAAGGCAAAGCGCACCTTCAGGGACATGAGCACGCCAAAGTCGCGCCAATAAACAGGGCACCGGGACAGCAGCTCGTTCAATGGAGCCAAAGGCACGAACAGCAAGCGCGTGGCGACATCGGCCACGGCGTTGTGGGTGCGCGGCAGGTGGTCGAACAGGGCGATCTCGCCCAGCCACATGGGCGGCTCCACCATGGACAGGATGGCCTCCTTGCCCGCCTCGGTCACGCCCGAGATGCGCAGGCTGCCTTCCAGCACGGCGTAGATGCCATCGGCGGCATCACCCCGGAAGAACAGGTGCTCACCGGTTTTCAGACGCCGGGGCGTGCCCAACTCCAGCAGGTCGTTTTCAAGGCCGGACGACAAGCTGCCGAACCAGGCGTCGGTGCGTAATTGGGCCCGCAACTCGGGCGTCACCCAGGAGGCGCCGCTCACAGTTGACCGTAAGAGTGGAGGCCGGACAGGAACATGTTCACCCCCAGGAAGGCGAACGAGGTGACCAACAAGCCACCCAAGGCCCACCACGCGGCGAAGGTGCCGCGCAGGCCCTTCATCAGGCGCATGTGCAGCCAGGCCGCGTAGTTCAGCCACACGATCAGGGCCCAGGTTTCCTTGGGGTCCCAGCTCCAGTAGCCGCCCCAGGCCTCGGCCGCCCAGAAGGCGCCCAGGATGGTGGCGATGGTGAAGAAGGCAAAACCCACGGCGATGGCCTTGTACATGACGTCGTCGAGCACGGCGAAGTCAGGCAGTTGCGCGGCCAGCTTGCGGCGCGCGCCCAGGATGGCGGCCACGATCACCGCAGCGATGCCGAAGTACACGGCCCAGTAGCTGCTCAAGGCCTGCTCGGCACCGGGCTTGCTGCGGAACACCAAAGGCTCGAAGCACAGGGCCACGCCGATCAGCCACAAAGGCGCCAGCTTCCACCAGCGGGTCTCGGTGGCGTGGCTCTTGACCAGGTAGGCAAAGGCCACCATGGCCGACATGGCGAAGGTGCCGTAGCCGATGAAATTGGCCGGCACGTGCAGCTTCATCCACCAGCTTTGCAGGGCAGGCACCAGGGGCTGGATCTCGCTCGCGCCACGCTCCAGGGCGTACCACAGCAAGAAGCCCACGGCTGCGCTGACCACCAGCATCACGAAGGCGCCCAGCGCCATCAAGGACTGCCCGGCCTTGGCGAAGCGGTCTTCGTAGTACAGCCAGAACAGCGTGGTCATCCACGAGAACAGCACGAACACTTCGTACAGGTTGCTGACCGGGATGTGGCCAATGTCAGGGGCGATCTGGTGGCTTTCGAACCAGCGCACGAAGGTGCCAACCAGGGCCATGAAGACGCCCGCCCAGGCGATGCGCGAGCCCAGTCGCGCGCCGGTGACGCCTTTGCTGAACACGCCGATCCAGTAAAAGATGGTGCTCATGAAGAACAGCACGCTCATCCACAAGATGGCGCTTTGGCTGGACAAAAAGTACTTGAGCCAGAACACCTTGTCGGCCTGCGCCAGGTCGGCGCCGTAGTCGTCGGTGGCGCGCATGTACAAGGTCATCGCGCCCCAGGTGGCCAAACCAGACAGCAGCAGCAGCACACGGATTGGGCCCCAAAACCAGGCCAGGGCGATCACGCTGGGCACGGCCGCCATCAGGATGCCGCGCTCGTAGATGTCCATCGAGGCGCCGTGGGCGTGGAAGGCCCAGCCTCCCAAGGCCACCACGAGGGCCGCGAAGGCCCAGTCAAACAGCGAACGGCGCCAGCCGCCAGGGGCAGGCAAGGGGGGGTGGACGGAGGTGGTCATGATGGGCTCACTACTTTCAAATCAGGCGCGCGCGTCGGGCGCCAGCACAGCGGTTTTGAGCCGCTCGAATTCGGCATCGGTGTCCAGGGTGTGTCGGGTGGCCGACAAAGCCATCCTGACCTGCGTGCCACCACCAGCATCGTCGCTGTGCAGCCAGACCCAAAGGCGCCGCTCGCGAATGTAGAGCATGGCGAAAACGCCGACAATCAGCAAGACACAACCCAGATAGACCACGTTGCGCCCCGGGGTGCGCGTGACCTGGAAAACGCTGGCTTGGCGCTGCTCGAAGCCGTCCAGCATCAGCACCACTGGCACGGGGTACAAAAAAGCATCCGACATGGACAGCACCGACTGCGTCATGAAAGCGCGGGTCGAGTCCAGCTCCATCGACAAAGCGGGCAGGCCCGCTTTTTCACGGCTCAGGTTCATCAGCTCGGCCAGGGCGCCATTGAGGATGCGCACCAGGGTTTCCGACGTGCGTTCGCGTTCGGCCTCGGGCACCACTTTTTCAATGAAATCCGACAGGGCCTGAAGACCGCCAGGCGCTTGCGTGGGCGCGGGTTCACCTTCGGCGCGCGGTGCCACGATGGCCCCGGCGAACAAGTCCAGGGCGCGCTGGGCCGAAACGCCCAATTGGGCGGCCAGCTCGGGCCGATCCGGCGGCGCGCCATTCAGGGCAAAGCGGCGCACCGCCTCGCGGCGCAGTGCCTCGTCACCCAAAGCCTGGCGCAGGCGCAACCAGCCGTCCATGCCGTTGTTCTCGTCGGCCGGCACGCGCAGGAAGCGGAAATTGTCGGATGGCGTTTCGCGCATGCCCAACAGGAACAGGGCCTGGCCATTGAGGTTCACCGGCACCATGTAGTTCTGGTACTCACGGGCCTGGCCAGCGGCATCGCGCAACTTGTAGGTCACCGAGGGGCCCACATTGACCAGTTTTTTGTCGCCCGGCGGCTTGGCGCCCGAGCCCAGGTGCTTGCTCAGATCGGCCAGGTTCACGCCGCGCACATCGGTCTTGTCCTCGCCGGCACCGGCCGAGTCGGACAGGTTCTCGACGTTGATCACGCGCAGGCCGGTGATCTCGACCTTGACCTGACCTTGGGCATCAGAGGCCAGCGGCAAGGGATCGCCATTGACCACCCCGTGGATCAGGCCCGGCTGCGTGCCCACGCCCTCGCCATTCAGGAACACCGGCTTGAGGCTGACCTGCGAGCCGCCATCTTCAAAGCTGGACTGGAAGATGGTGACGCCGTCGTAGACCACCGGGTGGTTGACCTCGACCGTGGCGGTTTTGGTGGTGTTGGTGCGCGGATCGTGGATGACGATGTCGCTGGCGAAACGCTTGGGCATGCCCGTGGCGTAGTAGTCCACGTTGAACTTCTTCAGCTCGACCTCGAAGGGCAAGGGCTGCAGCAGCATGCCCTTGTCCAGGTTGAGCACCGCCGAGTTGGAGCGCTGGCCTTCGGCCACGAACAACTGCGCACGGTAGGCCGGGTTGCTCACGCTGAGGCGGCTTTGCTCGGTCACCTGGCCACCCTTGAAGGGCTGCAGGTTCTGCGCCCAGGCCTGCACCTTGACGATCAAATCACCATCGAACAGCCCGCCCACGCACACCAGCACGATCGCCGAGTGAGCGGCGATGTAACCCAGCTTGTTGGCGGCCCCCAACCGCGCCGCGATCATCACCCCCGCCGCCTTGCCCGCGCCGCCCGTGCGCACCTGGCTCTTGATGGACCAGCCCGTGCTGGACAGCAGTTGCTGCACGCGCGTCTGGGCGTCTGCCAAGGGCACGGCCAGCGAGCCTTCGGCCCGGTGGTGGAAGGCGTTCAAGGCCTGCTCGCGGATGCCTTCCTTGTGGTTGCGAAAATCGACCAGGATGCGGGGCGCGTTGCGCGCGATGCACAGGCTGGTCGAGGTGACCAGAAACGCCAGGATCAGCAAAAACCAGGGCGAGCTGTAGATGCGGTAGAGGCCCAGGGCCCCGTACACCTCGGCCCAGAAGGGCCCGAACTGCTCGACGTAATTGGTGGCCGGTTCGCCCTGGCGCACCACGGTGCCGATGGCCGAGGCCACGCAAATCACCGTGAGCAGCGAAATCGCAAAACGCATGGACGACAGCAACTCCAGCAGATCGCCCCGCAAGGAGCGCGCTGGAAGGGCCGTCGGGGTATCAGCAAGAGAGCTCATGTTTCAACCAACTTCAAGGTGAAGCACCTCATGAAGAACGCCGGGCACAAAAAAGGCGGCAGCCTGCTGGCCCCGCCCGGGATGGTTGCCTTTTCAGGGTCGAGCCGGAATCAGCATCGACCCGACCTGCGCCGGACTTCAGCGCAGACCAGCGATGTAGTCGGACAGGGCGTCGATTTCCTTGTCGCTCAGGTTGGCCGCGATGGAGGTCATCGACGCATTGTTGGTGCGATCACCCTGGCGGAAAGCCGTCAACTGCGCCTTGACGTAGTCGGAATGCTGGCCGCCCAGGCGAGGATATTGCGCCGGGATGCCCGAGCCCGTGGGGCCGTGGCAGGCCGCGCAGGCCGGCACTGTTTTCTTGGCGATGCCGCCACGGTAGATTTTTTCACCCAAGGCCACGGTGTCCTTGTTCTTGGCGAAGCCGTCCTTGGCCTTCTTGCCCGCATAGAAGGCTGAGATGTTGCGGATGTCGTCAGGCGTGAGCGCTGCGGCCATGCCGGTCATGACGGCGTTTTTGCGCACGCCTTCCTTGAACTCGGTCAGCTGCTTGGCCAGGTACTGGGGGTGCTGCCCCTGCAGGATGGGGTAGGTGGCGGCGCCACGCGAGCCATCGGCCGTGTGGCAGGCAGCGCACATGGCGGCCTTGGCTTCGCCGGCGGCCAGATCAGGCTTGGCGGGGGCTTTGGATTCAGAACCATGGGCCACACCCGACAGGGTCAAGACCATCGAGGCAAGGGCAATCAGGCTGGAAAGACGCTTCATGACGGTGTGTGGGTTTGAACTGTGAAACTCATTGATTTTACAATGCCTGATGACCGAACCTACGATTTCCCCGAAAGACGCCCTCGCCTGGACCCACACGGCTCGGTTTTTAACCACAGCGGCCAAGCTGGAACAGCTTCCACCCTCGGAGTTACCCGAGGTCGCTTTCGTGGGCCGGTCCAACGCGGGCAAGTCCACCGCCATCAACACACTGGCCCAGCAACGCCAGTTGGCATTTGCCTCCAAAACCCCGGGGCGCACCCAGCACATCAACCTGTTCCAGGTGGGCCCCAAGGCCGCGCCCAACCTGCATTGGGCAGACTTGCCCGGCTACGGCTACGCCGCCGTGGACCGCACCGCCAAGCTGCGCTGGCAAGAGGTGATGGCCCAGTACCTGGCCGTGCGCCGCAATCTGACCGGCGTGGTGCACATGGTGGATTCGCGCCACGGTTTCACCGAACTGGACCGCAATCTGCTGGAGTTCGTCGGCCCGCGCGTGCGAATGGGCGAAGTCAAGCTGCTGGTGCTGCTGACCAAGGCCGACAAGCTGAACCGCAAGGAGGCCGACGCCGCCCTGCGCGAGGCCAAGGAGGTGCTGAGTGCCTTGCAGACCGAAGCCTCGGACATGAACATCATGCTGTTCTCGTCGACCAAAAAAACCGGCGTGGGCGAAGCGGCGGTGATGCTGCGCGGCTGGGCGACGACCGAAGAGGTGGCGCTGCGCGAAGCCGAACGGGCCGCCATCCGGGCGGCTGAAAAAGCCGAACAGGATGCGCTGCTGGGCTTGGACTCCAAGCCACCCCGCCGTCGCTGATGGGTTGAGGGAGTTTCACGCTCCTGAGTAAGCAAACATCAATCAAGGGGGGAGTTTTTGTGCCGACCAAGCCCATCGAACGTCTGCTTTTTGCGCAAGGTGGGCAGTGCTTCTTCTGCGACAGATCATTGCCACGCGAGCAAGCCAGTGTCGAGCACATCGTGGCGGTCACTCACGGCGGGAAAGACAATGATGAGAACTGCGTTGCCTGCTGCAAGTCGTTGAACAGCCTCTTTGGGCGGATGTCGCTCAAAGAAAAGCTCCAGATACTGCTGCGGCAAAAAGGGTCCTTCATTTGCCCAGCAGGCATTGGGGGATCGCCAGGAGCTCCCCTGGTCGCCGTCAAGAAGGCCGCGCCAGCCAAGAAAGTGCCGACAAAAAAGGCAGTTGCCAAGAAAGTTGTCGCCAAGAAGGCCGCTGTCAAAGCCGCGCCCGCCAAAAAGGTGATGGCACCCAAGGCCAAAACACGGGCTGACAAATTGGCATTGATCATCTCTACCCTGCAAAAGCGCGGAGAAGCCAACCCCAAAACCCGAGAGAAGTTGGAAAACACCATTCGAACTCAGATGGTTCAGTTGGGTGAACCGGAAAGTGAAGTTCCAGCATTGCTGAATGAGTTGGTGGCACTGTCATACGTCACGCTCGCAGAGAATAAAGTCACTTATGTCCTGCCACCGAAGAAGACTTGAACATCGTGTATGCAAGCGGCGCTCCACGGAGTGACTGAAGGGCTTTGTAGCGGCAACGCTGGGAGCGACCACGGCTGCAAACTGTGCTTAGCCGACCGCTACAAACGCCACACCGATAGCACGCCACAACCCCAAACCGTGCCACGCCACCAGCGGGGCGATCAGGGATGAGTCGGAGGCGGGCGGGGCGACTTCGGGGGCGTCGAGGAGCGGAGGCCATGGCGGGTTGCCCCTCGCGCAGCGAGGGGTCGGCGAGGACTGTTTGAGCTGCCGAAGGACAGCGAGTTCCGCAGCCGCCCGCCGTGGCCGAGTACCGCAGAGCAGTCCGCCGCAACGCGGCGGGCCGTCACCGTAGGAGCCCCGACCGCCTCCGACTCATCCCCGGACCGCGCCGATCAAGCCCCGGTCAAGCGCGTCAAGGCTTCGCGGTACTTGGCCGCCGTGTGCTCAATCACCTCAGCGGGCAGCGCGGGCGACGGCGCAGTCTTGTCCCAGGGCTGACCATTGACCTGCGCATGCTCCAACCAGTCGCGCAAAAATTGCTTGTCATAGCTGGGTGGATTGGCGCCAGCCTGGAAGGCGGCCTCATAGCCCTCGGAAGGCCAGAAGCGCGATGAATCGGGCGTGAGCACCTCGTCCATCAGGGTCAGCGTGCCTTGCTCGTCCAGGCCGAATTCGAACTTGGTGTCGGCGATGATGATGCCCTTGGTCAGCGCATAGTCGGCTGCAGCCTTGTACAACTGGATCGACACATCGCGCACGCGCGTAGCCAGGTCCAGGCCAATGATCTCGACCATCTTGTCGAAGCTGATGTTCTCGTCGTGGTCGCCCATCTCGGCCTTGGTGGCAGGCGTGAAGATCGGCTCGGGCAACTTGCTGGCGTTCTTCAGGCCGGCGGGCAGCTTCACGCCGCAGACTTCGCCGTTGTGCTGGTATTCCTTCCAGCCGCTGCCGGCCAGGTAGCCACGCACCACGGCCTCCACGGGCAAGGGCTTGAGCTTCTTGACCAGCATGGAGCGGCCTTCCACCTGGGCGCGTTCGGCGGCAGGCACGGCGCTGACCGGCTCGTCGCCCGTCAGGTGGTTGGGCACGATGTCTTTCAGCAGCTCGAACCAGAACAGGGCCATTTGCGTGAGCAAGGCGCCCTTGCCGGGAATGGGCTCGCCCATGATGACGTCGAAGGCGCTGATGCGGTCGGAGGCCACCATCAGGATGCGATCGGTGCCCACCGAATAGTTGTCACGCACCTTGCCACGGGCAAGCAAAGGCAGGGATTGCAGGGCAGAGGTGTGCAGGGCGGAGGTCATCAACGGTCGGCTTTCATCGTCATCTTCAAAACGGATCGGGGCACGCGGCCCCAACCGAGATTGTGCCGCTCAATCCAAGGTCTTCAATCCAAGGTCAATTGCACGCCGGTCACCACCAGGGTGTCGGTCTTTTTCAAGCCGGTGCCCGGATCGCTGTTGTAGCGCATGCTGGCGTTGACGGACAGTTTCAGCTTGGCGGTCATGGCCACAGCCAGACCGGCCTTCCACTCGGCCCGCAGGCCACTGCTGTCCAGCGCGGGCGACAGCGACAGTTGCTGCTTGAACGTGGTGTTGTCGGTCAGGCGGTGGCTGGAGTTTTCACCCAGCAACATTTCAACCCGCCCCAGCGACGTGCGGACCTGATCGTTCACCAAGGTAGGCTTGGTGTAGCGGTCTTGCGCATAGCCCAGGCCGGCGGTCACGTCGAAAATGGTTTCGGGCGTTTCGATCACGTGGTAGCCGGCACCGCCGCCCGCTGTGACGCGCAGGTCAAGGTTGGCGGGCCGGTCCCGCAGGCCGCCCACCTGCCCGAACAGGAAGACCAGCGGGGTCACGTTGTGGTCGTAACGGCTGTCAGCGGCCACTTGCTCGGCCGTGGTGCCCTGGGCATCCTTGGCGTACAGCAGGCGGCCGTTCACCGTCCACTTGCCATGGGCGCTGAGGCGCGCGCCGTCGGCGTTGAAGGTGGCGCTGGATGATTTGGTGTTGCCCGAGGACACGCTGGCGCCCAAGCCCAACTCCCAGCGCCAGTGGTCGAGCTTGACGTTGGGAGGTGGAGGGACCACGGGCGCGGTGGGCGCGAGCGACTGGGCCACGGCGGCGCCACTGACGAGGGTCAGGGCAGCCAAGACGGTGAAACGCTGGATCAACGGCATCGGTCAGAGCCCTGCGGCGGCTTTCGTGGCCGTCGCCACGCGCACCTGGTCGGCCTTGCGGTCGGCGGTCACCTTCTGGGCGGTGGGGCGTTGTTCGATCAGCTTGACGTAGGTTTTCCAGTCGATGCCAGCGGCCACGACCAGGTCTTCGCCACAAACGAGCTTGGTGGCCAAGCCCGCGAGGGGCAG
>Ga0073914_10000174_pt1 | contig 12945 bp, 15 predicted proteins | sample GWRWT4_30Apr14_FD_71481 | JGI IMG/M metagenome (GOLD analysis project Ga0073914, IMG submission 71481) | Sand microcosm microbial communities from a hyporheic zone in Columbia River, Washington, USA - GW-RW T4_30-Apr-14 | ecosystem: Engineered > Artificial ecosystem > Sand microcosm >... | reverse complement strand
CCGGGGCCTTGCCGATGGGCAACAAATGACAGAAGCTGCGTTTGACGCAGAACGCACCGCGATGCAAAGACTGCTTGCCAGCGCGCAGGCCTTTCAGTCCGATGCAGGGCCGGAACTTTCGCTGCTGCTTCGTGAAACTGTTGTCCGGCTCGTCAGTCAAATTACCGATGGCGTGACAATCGATGAAACCCTTTTGAACAAGCAGATTGCGCGTGCGGTCGACATTATAACCGAAGCGGATGAAGCGCGGCATATATTATTGCATCCCGACGATGCCGCACTTGTTGGCAATACAATCGGTAAGCTAGCCGTCCGTAGCGACCCCAGCCTACCCCGTGCGATGGTCCGTATCGAATGTTCGCACGGCTGGATTGAGCATGGCGTTGCACTGGGTATGGATCGATTGCGCGAATTGTTGCATTGCGAAGGAATGGCCGCATGACCGCCCGCATCGCCCAAGCCGCACGTTCGATATTTGAATCGCTGCATCTGGAGGCTGCTACGCCCCGACGAGTAGGCTCGCTGACTGCCTGCAAAGGCCAATTCCTCGAAGCCGCAGCTTTCCCATATCCCGTGGGTACAGCGGTACGTATCGCACAAAATGGCGGTGGTTTTGTAACGGGCGAAGTCGTTGGGTTTCGCGGTAACAAAAGCATCATCCAACCATTTTCGCAGCGGATGTCTGTCGCGACTGGTGCCCGGGTTTTTCCATGTGGCCGCCATGACCATATTGCTTGTGGCGATGGACTGCTCGGCCGCATTATCGACGCGCAAGGTGCGCCGCTGGATGGTCGGCCTTTAACCGGCTGCCACGAAAGCTGGCCAATCACCGGCGTGGCGTCTAGCCCGCTTGTGCGTGGCCGCATCACCCGCCCCATTGATTGCGGAGTGCGCGCGATCAATGGCCTATTGACGATTGGCGAAGGCCAGCGTGTCGCCGTGATTGCAGGTTCGGGTGTCGGCAAGTCGGTCCTTATGGGGCAGATATTGGAAGGTATTGATGCCGATGTCATCGTTACCGGCCTGATTGGCGAGCGCGCGCGCGAAGTCAGTGATTTTATCGAAACCAAACTGACCCCGCGCATTGCATCCAAATCGGTGGTTGTCGCCGTCGCTGCTGACCATTCGCCGTTGTTACGTTTACGAGCTGCAATGCGTGCCACGGCCATCGCCGAATATTTCCGCGCCCAAGGCAAAAAAGTCTTGTTGCTTATCGACAGCCTGACCCGCGTCGCCCATGCCCAACGCGAGATCGGGTTGGCCCTGGGTGAGCCGCCGACGATGAAGGGTTACACCCCATCATCACTGGCTCTGATACCGCAACTGGTTGAACGCGCGGGCATTGACAGCCGCACTGGTGGCTCAATAACCGCTATCTACACCGTGCTTGCCGATGGCGGCGACCTTGAAGATCCTATTGTTGACGCGGCCCGGGCGATTGTTGACGGGCATATCGTGTTATCGCGGACATTGGCTGAAAACGGGACTTTCCCCGCCATTGATGTCGCTCGTTCCTTGTCCCGTATCATGCCCGATATTGTCGATGCCGAACATATGGCTGCAGCCGCCCATTTTCGTCAGCTTTGGTCAACCCATGAACAGAATCGCGATTTGCTCCTCATGGGTGCCTATTCCGCAGGGAATGATGCTGTGCTTGACGATGCCATCGCAATGCACGGCGACATGCTGAATTACATCAGTCAGCCTATGCAGAGCTCAATTCAGTTCAACGCTTCGCGTGATGCACTATTGCAAGGGTTCGGCGCATGACCCGCAATGTAGAACGCCGCGCCAGGATTGTCCGTATTCGTACTGCCGAAAGCCGGATCGCCCAGATGGAACTGGCTCAGGCCAAAGGCAGCGCTAACCAGATAAAGTCCATCGTTGACCGGATTGTTGCCTTGAACAATGAAAATGTTTCCGCATCGGGTGCAACCGACGGGATGTCGCTTGCCGCCATTTCGGAGACGAGAGCGCGCCTCGACACCGCCCTTAAGGCAACGGCAGCGCCGCTGGAGCACGCGATACAGCGCGTCAGCCGCCAGCAAACTTATAGCGTATATTCCGAAATGAGGGAGCAAGGCGCACGCCGCTTGCTTGAAAAAGCAGAGCGTGAAAGCGCCCGCCAAAGCGAACTCAAAGCAGCAAATTCGCGCTGCCACCCCAAACAACAAACAAGCGGCGACGAACAATGAACGTGAACACGATCCAAAACATCATCACCCCGCCGAGCAAGGCGAAACCGCACGCAAGTGGTAAAGAGGCCGCGTTGGACTTTGTGGCGTTGATCGAAAACGCACCCCAAAATGGTGTCCAAAATAGCCTTGCAAAATCGGCAATTCCCGACGCGCCCGAGACATTTCCCGCTCCCGCCAAAGCCGATACTGTATTTGCCACTTCAGCACCTGCAGCAGGGGCTGAACCGGTCACGTTCGCGCCAAAGGCCACATCGGAAACGAAACCCGTGCCCATTCAAAATGGCCAATTTCGGAAAATTGATCTGGGTGTGAAGGTTGCAGATCAAGAAATGGATTCCGTTACGATAACCCCTTCATTTACGAACGTTGATTCCAAACCTTCTGCGCCAACGCCGTCCAATGAAGCTGCCGTGACAGTGAAGGATTTGGACGGGCGCTTCACTGCCGATACCGGCAAGCTCTCCGATGTGGAGGAACCGGTAACGACCCCGCAAGATAGCGAATCTCCAAAAGTCGCGGCTAAGACAGATATGCAAATTCCCAAAAGGGTTCCGGATCAACTTGCCCGGCCGCTGATCGCTACGACACAAAAAATTGATAGCGGACATTCTGAAGATGAAGCTCTGGACCAGGCGGATACACCATTAGGCGAACTTCCTGCGACACTTGCACAAACGGGCGGTCAACCGGCCAATTTTGGTCCCTTGAAAATCGTCACAACCGATTTGGCTCCACCAAAGAGCGAGTTGCCACAGGACATGAAAGCCGCCCTGCCCAGCGGCGACTACGGCCATAAAAAAATCGCCGTTGCTGCCGCAGAAATACAACACAAATCGCACCCGGTTGAACAGCCGGTAGCGCCGTTTTCTATGCTGGTGACAACGTCGACGGCCGCGGCTCCCGCAACATTTAATGCGCCTTTATTTGCGACGCCTGATGTCTACTCCACACAACAGCTTGATCTTGCCCGTGACACACAATGGATCGAACAACTTACGCGTGAAATAGTGTCGGTTGCCGGACAAGATGGCAAGCTGCGCTTTGGGTTGGCCCCTGACGGTCTGGGCCAATTGGAAGTCATGGTCGAAACACAACCGGATGGTGTGAATATCCAGTTTCAGACCAGCACTGAAAGTGCCGCCAAAATCATTGCGGCTGAACAGCCCAAATTACTTGAAGAATTACGCCAGTCCGGGGTTCGTGTCACAAATGGCGACCTGATGGCTGGCCACCAGATGCAAGGTCAGCGCGATCAGTCCCGAAATCCTAACCCTGCATGGCAAACGCCATCCAGCCAAACCAGTCGGCCCACTCCCTCTTCCAACCCTAATACGTCGCATAGCGGACGTTTTGCTTAAGAAAGAACCGGACACATGAGCAAGATCAAAGAAAAAACCGAAGGTAAAGGCGGCAAAAGTAAGAAGATGCTTTTGATCGGCGTAGGCGCAACCCTTTTGACTGCAGGTGGTGCCGCAGGCGGTATGTATCTGTCAGGCGGTGTTACCGGCAAAGAAGCTGAAGAAGACCCGCACCGTCCAAAATTGGTAGAACGCAGCGAAGAGCCTGCTGAACCCCCGGCCGAGGGCGAAGAAGGCAAGGTCGTTCATAAAGAAGGCACTGTGTCGGTTAAAAATGACAAGGTAAAAGTCGATCCGAAAAAGTTTGAAGTAACCTATGTCGCACTTGAGCAGAGCTTTACAGCCAACCTGGCTGACGGCGCCGGCTTTGTCCAATTGGGTATCAGTCTGGCTACATATTATGACGGCAAGGTTGTGGCGAATGTAGAGCGTCAAGCAGTACCCATTCGGTCCGCCGTGCTCATGGTCCTCTCGCAACAGGACGCAGCAGTGCTTTCTACGCCACAGGGCAAGCAGATGCTGCAACGCGATTTGACGCAGGCTATCAACGATGTTCTTCGCCAGAAAGAAGGCTTTGGTGGCATTGATAATGTGTATTTCACCAACCTGGTGATCCAGTGACGGCGGCATCACCCCAAATGATGCAGCTGACCAGGAATGCAAATGATGCGGCCGAACTTAACCAGCTCGAGCCGTTGGCGCAGCGCATATCCCAATCGATCCAAAGCCTGCTCGGAAGCTTTACCAAAGGCGCGTTCCAGATAACCACCGGAACAGCAAACGGCGCACGTTATCCTGAATGGCGGATCGCTCAAAACCCGTTTAGCGCGGTTTTTCGCTATGCGATGCCGAAGCGTGGCGAGGAATTGCTTGTCCATTTGCCCGGATCGCTCGTTTGCCAGATCGTCGACCTTTATTACGGCGGAAGTGGGACGGTGCAGGCCCGGGCCGAGTTTTCGGCGGCAGAAATGCGTTTCTTGTCAGGTTTTGGATCTCAGCTGGCGCCTTTGCTCAAGGCCCACATTGATCCCGATGAAGGTTCGCCATTTGAATATGTCCGGGCTGAAACAGACTTGCTGCAAATGACATGGCCGAAATCGCGCGAGGCGATCATCGTACAATCCTTTTTTGCCGAGGGCGAAGCCATCAAACCTTCTGCGGTCAGCCTTATCCTGACAACCGAAACCCTGCGCTTTCTTGACAACCGCCGGAGTGTTGAGGAAAATCAGGAGGCACCGACCGATGCCGCATGGAGCGAGCGTGTCCGCTCCGCCACTATGCGCGTTAAATTTCCCTCACGTATCGTACTTACCCACTGCAACGTATCGTTTAGCAAAATGCTGACGCTGGCCCCCGGGGATATATTGCCGCTGTTGCTACCTGCACAGATACCGATGATCGTTGCAGGGCGTGTTTTCGCACGCGGATCGCTTGGCGAAGCCAATGGCCGTGCTGCCCTAATGATAGAGAAAATAGAAAAGGAAATGGACCAATGAGTGACATGACAGAAGCCCCCGATATGCGTTCCATCGCAGGCGGATCGCCAATGGGCGACAATATGGATTTGCTGGCAGGCATATCTTTGCGGATTTCAGTGGAAGTGGGGTCGGCATCGCTTACCCTTTCCGAACTGCTTCGCTTGGGTGAAGGAAGCGTGGTCGAGCTTGACCGTCAGGCAAACGACTTTCTCGACATTTTCGCCAATGGGACGTTGATCGCTCGTGGTGAAATCGTCGACGTAGATGGCCGCTATGGCATCCGCGTTGTCGATGTAGTTGCCGCCGATCGCCGCCTTGCAGGATTGGAGCGTCGGACATGATCGTCGAATATCTCCTCCGCCTTTTTCTTGTTGTTCCCCTAATCGGTGGCCTCGCTTGGGGTTCACTTTGGCTATGGAAACGGCTTCAGCTTGGCTTACCGGTAAAACCGGAAAGCAACCGCCCGGTTCGGGTTATTGATGCCGTCACACTGGGAACCAACGGCAAGTTGCTGGTTGTCGAATTTAATGGCGACACAATTTTGCTCGGTGTCTCCCGCAACGGGATTAGCAGATTGGCATCGAACTTGCATAATGAGATGCATGCGTAGATTCATAACCTTCATCATCATCGGCTTCGCGCTCTTCGCGAACGATCCCGCTTACGCCACATCGACAGGTGCGGGCATCGAAAAAGCACTGCAAACCGTCTCTGGGGACGGTCGCCCGCTGTCTTTATCGCTGCAAATATTGCTTTTCATGGGGCTATTGACGGTTTTACCGTCGCTCATCCTGATGATGACGAGCTTCACCCGGATCATCATCGTCCTGTCAATTTTGCGACAGGCGTTGGGATTACAACAAACGCCGCCCAATCAGGTGTTGGTCGGGCTTGCGCTTTTCCTCAGTATTTTTGTCATGCAGCCAGTCTTCACGACAATAAATACCCAAGCGCTGGAACCTTATGGCCGCGATGAAGTGACATTTGAGCAAGCGCTCTCGACTTCGGCCACGGCCATGCATGGGTTTATGATCAAACAAACGCGCAAGTCAGATCTGGCCCTGTTCAGTGGCATCGCCAAAACTGGCAGGTTCGCCAAACCGGCGGATGTCCCCTTTTCAATCCTGCTGCCCGCCTTTGTGACCAGCGAATTGAAAACGGCATTCCAGATAGGCTTCATGATATTTCTGCCTTTCCTGATTATCGACTTGATTGTCGCGTCTGCACTGATGTCGCTGGGTATGGTGATGCTGTCGCCCACTATCATCTCAATGCCGTTCAAGCTCTTGCTATTCGTGCTGGTCGATGGATGGGCACTGACCATGGGGTCGCTTGCAAGTTCATTTGTGAGCTAGTGCGATGGATCAGGACTATTTCATCGGCGTGGCGCAACAGGCGCTCTGGATACTGGCCCTTGGTTCGGCGCCCATTCTGATTCCGGCTCTGATTGCGGGCGTCGTGCTGGGAATGGTGCAGGCGGCTACATCAATCAATGAACAGACATTGAGCTTTGTTCCCAAGCTGATCATAGTTGCCATTGCTCTGGCGATATTCGGTTCCAGTATCATGATATTACTGGTAGATTTCACCAAAGATATTTTTGCCCAAATTCCCTTGCTGGTCCGATGATTCCGGCCGGGTTCGAAAATGTTGAACAACAGCTTCTGATTTGGATGCTGGCAATGATACGCCCGGGGGCAGCGTTTCTTGCAGCGCCCATGTTCGGGGCGCGGGCGGTGCCGGTGCAGTTGCGCCTTGTGCTGGCATTGGCAGTCGGCATTCCGTCGGCGGCTGCGGTTAACATGGCGCTGCCTGCGGCGGGGATTGTCTCGATACCAGGCTTTCTGATGATTGTTTCCGAAGTGATTACCGGTCTGGCGCTTGGCTTTGTAATACAGATTGCCTTTGCCGCCGCGCTGGTCGCGGGTGAAGCGATCAGTAATGCGATGGGCTTGGGCTTCGCATCCATGGCGGATCCCGCTGGCGGTCAGGCAAGCCCCGCCGTCGGACAATTTCTATCGATGCTTGCGATGTTTCTGTTTCTGGCGGCCGATGGCCATCTCGCGCTGGTGGCGATTATTGCCGAAAGCTATCAGGCGTTGCCCCCCGGCCAATCTTGGGTCTCTTTTTCGGCGATCGGCGGCGTAGCCAAATTTGGCGGGCTCGCATTTTCTGCCGGATTAACCATCGCCCTTCCGGTTGGGTTTGCACTGATACTCGTCCAGATCATCATGGCGATGATTGCCCGGTCGGCGCCCACACTAAACCTGTTCGCCGTCGGATTGCCCGCCGCCCTGCTTGCAGGGGTTGTCCTGCTTGGAATGGCCATCCCGCTGATGGCGGATACGATCAGTCACACCATCCGCATGGCGCTCGACCAGGCCCAGTTGTTGGGAGGCGGCGGTGGCTGATACCCCTGAAAAGGACCAGCAAACCGAGGCCCCCACCCAAAAGCGCAAGGACGATGCGCTAAAGGAAGGCGATGTCCTAGCTTCGAAAGAGCTGGCGACGGCTGTGATGATGGCAGCCGGAACCGCTTGGATGATTGGGCTTGGCGGATGGTTTTTCACGGCAAGCAAAGACTTGCTGAAAAGCGGTTTATCCCTCGATTTGACCGACCCGGACCGCTTTCAGCCACTCGACGCATTGGCCGGACCACTTGGCAATATTGCAATCCCCTTTCTGGGGCTTCTTTTGCTCAGCATCATTGCCGCACTGGCCGCACCTGCGATGTTGGGATCACTCGGGATGCGTGGCAAAGCAATGGCGTTCAAAGGAAGCCGGATCAACCCGATGGCTGGATTGAAACGCATTTTCGGAATGCAGGGAATAATTGAGCTTTTCAAGGCCACCGCCAAAGTCGTCGCGCTCGGCTATGCAGGTTATTGGGTCATGGCCAGCGATTTAACCAACATGCTGGGCCTTGCCGCGACCCATCCCGCGGCTGCGGTCGAAATGCTTGGCGACAAGCTGATCCTAACGATCATCGTCTTGACTGTGGGACTTGTCCTGATCGCTGGAATTGACGTTCCAGTCCAATGGCTGCTCCGCAACCAAAAGCTACGCATGTCGATGCAGCAGCTGAAAGAAGAAATGCGCCAAAGCGACGGCGCGCCCGAACTCAAACAAGCCCAGCGCGCCCGTCAACAGGAAATGGCGATGTCATCGGCGCGTAAAGGAATGGCCGAAGCTAGCGTTGTGCTAACTAACCCTACACACTTCGCCGTCGCCCTTCGGTATCGCCCCGGACTTGATATTGCACCAATCGTTGTCGCCCGCGGTCGTGGTGAAGTGGCGCAGGCGATTAAGGCATTGGCCAAGGAAAACCAGGTGCCCACATTGGAATACCCGCAATTGACCCGCGCCATTTACTTCACCACGCGCACCGGTCGGGTAGTCTCCGAAGACCTGTTTGTCGCCGTAGCGGCCATATTGGCGTTCGTATTCCGTCTGGAAAGCTCGTTGGCCAATGACCTCGTCCGGCCCGTTGTCGAAGTGCCGCCATCCAAACGCTTTGACGCAGATGGGCGACCAATGGCCTAAATTTGATCGACGAACAGCCGTATTGAACAGCGAAGGATATCGACAATGCTGAATAACATCGCAAACAGCCTCGGCTTTGGTTCCGGCATTGATACTGCGGCACTGGTCAGTGACTTGGCCGCAGCGTCGCGTGAACCCAAGGTTCAACGTTTCGAAGCATTGTCACGTGCCACGCAGACTAAAATCAGCGCCTTGGCTCAGGCGCGAAGTGATCTCGACAATTTCGCCGATTCGCTTGCAGAGCTCTCATCAGGTGGCACATTGCGGAGCCAACCCGTCACCTCGGACGACACCGCCATCGCTGTGACCGCGAACGCCGGTACGTTATTGGGCGCTTATTCCGGCGAAATCGTTGTCAGTAGCCTTGCACGGGCACAGACGAACTACACCGGCTACATTACCTCCGCCACAGATCCCGTAGGTCAGGGCGGTTTGACCCTGACGGTTGGCACGACCACATTTGCCGTGACCGTGGATGCAACGAATGACAGCCTGAACGGGCTGGCCAATGCGATCAACGCTACAGGAAGCGGTGTCCGCGCCAGTGTCATCAATGATGCAGGCAGCTTTCGCCTGGTCCTGAAGGGTGAAAGCGGCGCAGCCAAGGCGTTTACCCTTACGGCTGATGCAGGAGCCGCCCCGGGCCTCGCGCAATTTGCCAGTGCTGCAATGACAGAAGGCCAATCGGCCAGTGATGCAAGCTTTACGGTCGATGGCGTGGCCTATAGCCGGGCAACCAACAACTTTAACGATGTCGTCCCCGGACTGACGATAACCTTGAAAAAGGCAGATCCATTGGCGACAATTACCATCGGTGCTACACGGCCGACCGATGTTTTGAAGCAAACGTTGAATGATTTTGTTTCGGTGTTCAATACCCTGAAACGGGACACAGCAGCGGCACGATTAGCGAACAACGGCAACCCTGCTTTGCGCGCATTTGAACGGCAATTGAGCGCATTTATTTCCCAACCTTTGACGAGCGACGCCAATATAAAGTCGCTATCGGACGTCGGCATTTCGACCAACAGGGACGGAACGATCTCGGTAAACAGTGCAAAGCTGGAAACGGCTCTTCGCGACTTTCCCGATGCGGTCGAAGCGATTTTCAACCCTCCGCGTGATGGCGTCAGAACGGAAGCCACTGACCCTGGTATAACATTTGCCCTTGATGCTTTGCGTGACGCCGCCGTTGCAACCAATGGTCCGCTCGAACAGGTTCGCGCCGCATTACAGCGGGAAACCGAGAATATTGCTAAAAATCGGGAGCGAATGGAAACACGCGAGGATGCTTATCGGACGCGGCTGGAACGGCAATATGCCGGAATGGACGCCCGTATCGCCGCCCTGAGGGCAACACAGAGCTATCTGGAGCAACAGATCACGCTCTGGAATAACAGCGATAACTGATGATGATGCAACCCCGAACCCATCCGGCTATCGCAAGCCAGCATTACCGAATGCTCGAACTGAAAAGTCGTGTTGAAAGTGCAAGTCCGCATGGGCTCGTTGGGCTGCTCTACGAAGAGTTGATCCGTTCACTCGACCTAACGCTTTTTGCGGCGCGCAAGGGGCAAGCTCTTATAGGCAATGCCCATCTGGTAAAGGCCGGGTCGATATTGGTTGCGCTTGAAGGCAGTATTGATTTTGACGCTGGCGGCGATCTTGCCACGACATTGGCGCGGGTTTACGGCGCATGTCGCAAAGGATTAAATGACGCCGCCAAATCCGGTGATGAACAAAAACTGGCTGAAGTCAGGGACGCTATCGGCGACATTTTCTACGCCTGGCAGGCACTGCAGCCCGGTTAAAGCACCCAACCTACGGTAATTTGAGCGGCAGCTTGCGGGACGTCAAGACGTGCCTCACTGAAATCGACCTTGTCACCGGGGGCCAACGTTCGCACTCTCGCTCTCATTTTCCAACTATAGACCGGACGTCCACCGGCATCTTTCAAAGTCACGAGCATTTCCGGTACACGCTGGGCGCGACTTGTCGGATTGACGATACTGCCGCTCGCGATAAAAAACGGTGTTCCGTCTTCGCGCTCGTTCAACTCCAGATTTTCGTTGAGGACGATCTGCAATTCGGGTTCCGCGCCCGCCAAGCCGAGGTCCATCCCAATATTGGGAGCTCCATAATACCACACACCGCCACCTACCGCAGCGATGAGCAAAGCAAAGGCGATGGCTGCTATTGTCCATAGCTTTGCCGGGTTGCGACGCGGCCGAAACGGTGGCTCATGGGCAAAATGACTGTGTTGCTCCGGCGATTCAAAATAGGCTGAACCAGCAGAAGCAGGCGCGTCTGTAGACGAAGTAGAAGTTGCGGACGCGACCGCAGCAACTTCATCGAACTGGCGGAAGCTTGACCCCGACGACTCTCCAGGAGAATTTGAAGCAGATTCGAACTGTTCTGCAATCGGGCTGGCATCGATGGCCGGCGTCGGTTCGTCGGTGGCAGTTGGAACAATCGCAGGCGCAATCACCTGCGGCGCGGGGGGAATTGGCGGCATGACGCCATCCTGAAACCAGCTATGCTTGCAATTCGCACAACGGACCTGACGGCCATCCATGCCAATGGCAGTGTCCGGAACGACATATCGGGTACGACAGGAAGGGCAAACCAACAGCATTGCGTTCCCATAAACATGAGCAGCAACCGACTTGCAACCCCGCTGTCACAAAATACTGTGGACGGCGGTGTTGAATTATCGAAAGAATGATGTCGATTTTTGTGTGCTCATGCGAATTTTGCACCTTTGATAAGGCCGCGCTTTGGTCAATCTTGTTAACGAAGCAATGGACAAAATCGATCAAATCCGTAGGACAGTTTTATGGCCTTGAACCAAATGCATATGAACGAAGATTGCTTCTGCACTTTCGGCTGCCTCGCCAGTGTGAATGACAACTAATGCAGAGCGTCGTCGAATTTGATAATGTCGGACTGAGATACGGGACCGGCGCGGAAACGCTGACGGATTTAAGCTTCACTTTGTATCCGGGCAGTTTCTACTTTCTAACCGGAGCATCGGGCGCGGGAAAAACATCGCTGCTTAAGTTATTATATCTGGCCCATCGGCCGAGCCGGGGCGCGATCCGGATGTTCGGGCACGACGCAATCACCTTGCCACGTGATCGTTTGCCGGGCTTTCGCCGCAGGATAGGGGTGGTTTTCCAAGATTTCCGTCTGGTGCAGCATTTGTCGACATTCGACAATATTGCCTTACCGCTTCGAATCGCGGGAATTCTGGAAAAAGACCTTCAAAGTCCCGTGACGGAAATGCTCGACTGGATTGGGCTGACAGAACGGGCTGATGCTCGCCCTGCAACCCTGTCCGGCGGCGAGCAACAACGCGTCGCAATCGCCCGTGCCGTAATAGGGCGGCCGGAAATGCTGGTTGCTGATGAGCCCACCGGCAATGTGGACCCCGAAATGGCGCGACGTTTGCTACAATTGTTTGAGGCACTGAACAGACTGGGTACAACGGTAATTGTCGCGACACACGACATCCATTTGTTACAAGAAATCGAAGGTGCACAGATGATGCGGCTCGACAAGGGACGTTTATCCGATCCGACGGGATCTCTTCGACATCCGCCAAGACCGTTGGTTCTGAAAAACTAGGCAACCGCCATGCTGCTTGATTTCGCCCTACCTGCGCATGACCGCAAATTGATACCGGAAGGCCGCCTTTCCGGACAGACGCCTTGGGTAATTGCAATCATGCTTTTCCTCACTTTGCTTGTTGCCGCAACCGGACTTAGTCTGTTCGATGCAGTTCAAAAAGGCGGCGAAGACCTTGCACAACAGGCAACCTTGCAAATCATCGAACCCGACCCGGTGGCGCGCGCCGCACAGAAAGTTGAAGTAAGCCGTATATTGCGGAATGTTGCCGGCATTGCAGAGGTTAATCCGGTTCCCGATGGCGATGTCCGCAACCTTTTAAAGCCCTGGCTTGGAAACGATGTCATCGATACCGACATACCGGTACCTGCGTTAATTGATATCCGCTTCAAAAAAGCACCCGACGACGCAACGCTAAATGCTTTGAAAGCACGCGCCCAAAAAGTGGCGCCAAAAATCCGGCTGGATTCGCACAGCAGCTGGATGGCTCCATTTTTCCAGCTAATGTCATCGCTCATCTATCTTGCCATAGCGATTTTCATGTTGTTGCTGATTGCGACATCGGCAGTCGTGATACTCGCGGTACGCAGTACGCTCAACACCCATCGCGCGACAATCGAGATAATGCACATGATGGGCGGGACAGACGTGCAAGCTGCCCGACTGTTTCAACGCCGCGTGGCACTCGATGCGCTACTGGGTGGTGCTGTCGGTTTTGGCGCTGCGGCAGGCGTCATACTA
>Ga0073914_10000171_pt1 | contig 13102 bp, 9 predicted proteins | sample GWRWT4_30Apr14_FD_71481 | JGI IMG/M metagenome (GOLD analysis project Ga0073914, IMG submission 71481) | Sand microcosm microbial communities from a hyporheic zone in Columbia River, Washington, USA - GW-RW T4_30-Apr-14 | ecosystem: Engineered > Artificial ecosystem > Sand microcosm >... | reverse complement strand
AGTTTCACTCAGCATGGCGTTTTCAGAAAAATAAAAGTCTCTGAGGGCCGGGCGACTCGTTGAGTCGCATCGGTGCTCTGGAATGGAGGGTTTTTAGAGGTGGCCTTAGGCTGAGGACGAGCGATGTCTCTATGGAGTCGTTAAAGTGGCCGACGAAATCATTGAATTTATCCATGCCAAACAGTGTGGCAATCAGCTCAGTTCGACGAGCAGGTGGGCGTGTTCATCGCCAAGAATGGAGATGTCTGGAAAAGAGGTGCTGAGAGCTTCATATAGGAGTCCATGCAGGTGCTTTATGAATACGGTCTTATATGGAAAGCCTCCATCTTTCGATAGCCGCTCTTTGTTTATGGCGAAGCAGATGAAGTTAAAGGGGATGGCTAGTGCATCTTCTAGAATGAGGCGTCTTCTATAGTGGTAATTCTTGGCTTTCAGAGAGCTAGATTTTATTTCGCCGTTTGTGAAGTGTTTTAATCTTGGTTTTTCTGTTTTTGTGCGGATTTCATCTAGGTTGCTTTCGTCGCAGATTATTGCTGCGATGGGATAGTGAGACCTTACGTTATCTTTGCTGGTATCGAGTTCAGGGGTTCCAGACTCATCTGCGAATGCAAAAAATTTCTTCATTTTTCATCCATGAATGTAAGAAGGCCGAGCATTTCTGCTCGGCCTTCTTTGTCTTACCAGCTAAGCGCCCCGCCAGTCTGATACTCCGTAACTCGCGTCTCAAAAAAATTCTTCTCTTTCCGCAAGTCCATGATTTCAGACATCCACGGAAACGGATTCTTCACCCCAGGGAACTGCTCAGGAAGACCAAGCTGCGCCAGACGACGATTAGCAATGAACTGAAGATACTCCTCCATCATCGCCGCATTCATCCCCAGAACACCGCGCGGCATCGTATCGCGTGCGTATTCCACTTCCAACTGCGTGCCTTCCAGAATCATCTGGATGACTTCCTGCTGGAAAGTCGCGCTCCACAAGTGCGGATTCTCGATCTTGATCTGGTTGATCACATCGATACCGAAGTTCACGTGCATGGATTCGTCACGCAGGATGTACTGGAACTGCTCGGCAACGCCCGTCATCTTGTTGCGGCGGCCCATGGACAGGATCTGGGTGAAACCGCAGTAGAAGAAAATGCCTTCGAGCACGGCATAGAAGCCGATCAGGTTGCGCAGCAGGTCCTGGTCAGTCTCGGTGGTGCCGGTAACGAAAGTGGGATCGCCCATGCTCTGTGTGTACTTGAGGCCCCAAGCCGCCTTGCGGGCCACCGAGGGAACTTCGCGGTACATATTGAAGATTTCGCCTTCATCAATGCCCAGCGACTGGATGCAGTACTGGTAGGCATGGGTGTGGATGGCTTCTTCAAACGCCTGGCGCAGCAGGTACTGGCGGCATTCGGGATTGGTGATGTGGCGGTAGAGGGCCAGCACCAGATTGTTCGCCACCAGCGAATCCGCGGTGGAGAAAAAGCCGAGGCTGCGCATCACGATGCGGCGCTCGTCTTCGGAAATCTGGCCGTCGTTGGCTTTCCACATGGACACGTCTTTCGACATGTTCACTTCCTGCGGCATCCAGTGGTTGGCGCAGCCGTCGAGGTATTTCTGCCAAGCCCATTCGTACTTGAAGGGCACGAGCTGGTTCACGTCGGCACGGCAGTTGATCATGCGCTTGTCGTCAACCTGTACGCGGGCAGCGCCCATTTCCAGTTCTTCAAGGCCGGGGGCCACGTCGAGCTTGGCGAGGGCGGCGGCTGCGCGCGCCTTCACGTCGTCGCTGTTCAGCGCGTCTTCGGCATTGAGCTGGCTCAGTGCGGCGTTTACAACGGCCGCGGGGTGGGCGGCGTTGCCGACGCTTCCGGCCAGAGCGGCGGCAGCAACTGCAGGGACAGCTGGTGCTGGCACAGCATGTGCCACTGCTGGTGCCGGCGCAGCTTCTGCGCGCGCAGGTGCTTGCGCAGGTCTTGCCGGCGCAACTGGTGTCGTTTCGTCGCCATCGAATTCATCCCAGGAAATCATGTTTCTTCCTCACATCATTTATGGTTCACGTGTCACGCCCTGCTGACATTGGCCCTTCTGTGGGCGAATCGCAGGCTGACAACTGCCGTGTTTATTTTTGGTCTCTTCTGACACCCGATGATTTTTCATCCGGTGCTTTCATCAATTCGTTCTCACGTTGCCTGGTTCAGCATTTGTCGTGAGGCTGATCCCGGGTGTGTCTGGCAAGGCGCCGGTTGGCTGGTCGGCCGCAGCATACAAACAGTATGTGAGGACCGGCCAGCTAATCGGCAACGCCGCCAGGCGCGCTCCGGATCAGTCGCAACCCTTACTGGCAGGCTTCGCAGTCCGGGTTATCAATCGAGCACGCCAGGGGAATTGGCGCAGCAACCGGAGACGCTTCCACCATTTCCGTGACCGTGGCTTTCACCGCGTTCAGTGCGCCATCGGAAATCGTGGATTTCTCGGCGGCAGTGGCACCCATGGCGCGGAGGTAGTAGGTCGTCTTGAGGCCGCGATACCAGGCCATGCGATAGGTGACGTCGAGTTTCTTGCCGGAGGCCTGGTTGATGTACAGGTTCAGCGACTGTGCCTGGTCTATCCATTTCTGGCGACGCGAAGCGGCATCCACCAGCCAGCGCGGTTCGATTTCAAAGGCAGTGGCGAACAGCGCCTTGAGATCGGCCGGTACGCGATCCAGTTTCTGCATGGAACCGTCGTAGTACTTGAGGTCGTTGACCATCACGTTGTCCCAGAGACCGCGCGCTTTCAGCTCGTTCACCAGATACGGATTCACCACGGTGAATTCGCCGGACAGGTTCGATTTCACGTACAGGTTCTGGTAGGTCGGCTCGATGGACTGGGCGACGCCGCAGATATTGGAAATCGTGGCCGTCGGTGCAATCGCCATGACGTTGGAGTTGCGCATGCCTTGCGTTTGCACGCGGGTACGCAGCGAGTTCCAGTCCATGGTCGACGACATGTCGACTTCGACATAGTTGGCGCCACGGTGTTCGGCGATGAGCTTGATGGAATCAATCGGCAGGATGCCCTTGCTCCACAGCGAGCCTTCGTAGCTGGAGTAGGCACCGCGCTCTACAGCGAGTTCGCTGGAGGCTTCGATGGCGTAGTAACTGATGGCTTCCATGGACGTATCGGCAAAGGCCACGGCGGCATCCGAGCTGTAGGCGATTTTCTGGATGTAGAGCGCATCCTGGAAACCCATGATGCCCATGCCGACGGGGCGATGGCGCAGATTGGATTTGCGCGCCTGCGGAACGGCGTAGTAGTTGATGTCGATCACGTTATCGAGCATGCGCAGTGCGGTCTTCACCGTCGCCTTGATCTTGGCGACGTCGAGGCCGGCGGCCGTCACGTGGTTCACCAGATTGATGGAGCCGAGGTTGCACACGGCAATTTCTTCAGCGGACGTGTTGAGCGTGATTTCCGTGCAGAGATTGGAGGAATGCACGACACCCACATGCTGCTGCGGCGAGCGCAGGTTGCAGACGTCCTTGAAGGTGATCCAGGGATGGCCGGTTTCAAACAGCATGCTCAGCATCTTGCGCCACAGGTCCTGCGCACGCACGCGCTTGAACAGCGGCAGCGTGCCGTCGCGGGTCATGGCTTCGTATTCGCTGTAACGCTTTTCAAAAGCGGTGCCGTAAAGATCGTGCAGATCGGGGGCGTCGGCGGGCGAGAACAGGGTCCACTCGGCATCGTCGAAAACGCGCTTCATGAACAGGTCGGGTACCCAGTTGGCGGTGTTCATGTCGTGGGTGCGGCGGCGGTCGTCACCGGTGTTCTTGCGCAGCTCGACGAATTCTTCGATGTCGAGATGCCAGGTTTCGAGATAGGCGCAGACGGCACCCTTGCGCTTGCCGCCCTGGTTCACGGCGACAGCGGTGTCATTGGCGACTTTCAGGAAGGGCACGACGCCCTGTGACTTGCCGTTGGTGCCCTTGATGTAGGTGCCGAGGGCACGTACCGGTGTCCAGTCGTTGCCGAGACCGCCTGCCCATTTGGAGAGCATGGCGTTGTCCTGGATGGCGCCGAAAATGCCGTGCAGGTCATCGGGCACGGTGGTCAGGTAGCAGCTGGAGAGCTGCGGACGCAGGGTGCCGGCGTTGAACAGGGTTGGGGTCGATGCCATGTAATCGAAGGTCGACATGATGTTGTAGAACTCGATGGCACGGCCTTCGCGATCTTTTTCCTGAATGGCGAGGCCCATGGCCACGCGCATGAAAAACACCTGCGGCAGTTCGAAACGCACGTCATTGGAATGAATGAAGTAGCGGTCGTACAGCGTCTGCAGGCCGAGATAGGTGAACTGGAAATCACGATCCGGCTTCAGTGCGGCGCCGAGGCGGGCGAGATCGAAACTGGCCAGCTCGGGAGCGATCAGTTCCAGCTCGATGCCTTTCCTGATATAGGCGCCGAGGGCTTTTGGGTAATGCTGGGTCATTTCGCCCTGGGTGGCGATAGTGGCGATGCCGAGGAAGCCGAGGGCTTCGCTGCGCAGCTGGTCCATGAGCAGGCGTGCGGTGACGTAGGTGTAGTTCGGTTCCTGCTCGATCATCACGCGGGCGCACATCACCATGGTGGTGTTGATGTCGGACTCTTTTACGCCGTCGTAGAGGTTCTTCAGCGTTTCTTCAACGATGAGGGCGGCGTCCACACCCTGCAGGTCTTCACAGGCATTGCTCACCAGCGCTTCGAGGCGGGCGATATTGAGCGGGCGGCGCGTGCCGTCGTCAGCGATGACGGTGAGCGAGGTCTGGGCGCGCGGGCTGGCTTTCTGTTCGGAGTCGCGGGCGCGTGAGCGCTCGTCGCGGTAAAGCACATAGGCACGGGCGATCTTCTGCTCGCCGGAGCGCATCAGGGCCAGTTCGACCTGATCCTGGATTTCTTCGATATGCACAGTGCCGCCCGTGGGCATGCGGCGCTTGAAGGTGGTGCTGACCATGGCGGTGAGCTGGGCCACGCTCTCGTGGATGCGCGAGCTGGCCGCCGCGATGCCGCCTTCCACGGCCAGAAAGGCCTTGGTGATGGCGACCGCAATCTTGCTGTCGTCGTAGGGCACCACGGTGCCGTTACGCTTGATCAGGCGCAGGGTGCCTGGCGTGGTGGCATGGACGTCCGTGGCCGGAGCGGGAATCGGGGTGGCAGCGGCGGGGCCGCCTTGGGTCGAAGTTTCCGTATGCATGATGCTTCCCATGGGCAAAGTGAAAGGGACAAAGTGAAAGCGTGGAAATAAAGTAGCCGACCTGCGTCACGCCTGGCAGGGGAGTTCGTGAACGAATGGCCAAACACTATATCTTGGGGTGGCGCATCCGTTGCGTATGGTGCGTGGCGCACCACAGAACTCCCTGTAAGCCATGCTGTTTCGTGTGTAACCCTCTGCTTTCACCCTGTGTTTTTATAAAAATTCGGGGGGCTGGGTGAAAGTGTGTTGTCAGGCTATAACGCAACATATGGTGTCGGTACCTCTGTAGGGCTACAAGATAAGCCGTTTATTTAGGGCCTGCAAGTGAAAGTGAGCGGTATAAGTGTGTGGATAAGTTGTGGGCTGTACGTGGACAACTGCGGGCATCCGCAGAGCGATCCCGGGGCCACGGGCCTTGCAGGTGTGAACACAATATATAGGGGTAGGCCCTGGCTGATTTCTGGCCAGTTAAAGGGGCAGGAGCGATGTGTGAACAACTGACCGTTGTCTTGTAGGGATTTGTTATTTCCGCTTGGGATGCGCAATTACAATTCGTATGATCCGTCCCAGTTACATTTCGTCCCAAGCGCTAGTTACATTGTTATCTATTTGATCTGACTAAAGGAATTGACCATGAACCAGACTACGGAAAAGCTGCCGCGCGTACTTATTGTGGAGGACGACGAACGTCTGGCCGGCCTCACCCAGGAGTACCTGATTCGTAATGGCCTGGAAGTGGGGGTGGAGGCCGATGGTGCCCGCGCCATCCGCCGCATCATTGACGAGCAGCCCGACATGGTGGTGCTGGACATCATGCTGCCTGGCGCGGATGGCCTGACGGTCTGCCGCGAAGTGCGTACTCAAGGGTATCAGCACCCGATTCTCATGCTGACGGCACGGGCCGAGGACATGGACCAGGTCCTGGGTCTGGAAATGGGTGCTGACGACTATGTGGCCAAGCCGGTACAGCCGCGCGTGCTGCTGGCTCGCATCCGTGCGCTCATGCGCCGTTCGGACAAAGTGGCTGAAGACGTGCCGAGCCGCCTGGACTTTGGCGAGCTTGTCATCGACAACGGGGCGCGTGCCGTCATTCTCAATGGCGAGACGGTCGAGTTCACCAGTGCCGAGTACGATCTGCTCTGGCTGCTGGCTTCCAGCGCTGGCCGCATCCTGTCTCGCGAGGACATTTTCGAGCGCCTGCGCGGCATTGAGTACGACGGGCAGGACCGCTCCATTGATGTGCGCATTTCCCGCATTCGTCCCAAGATCGGTGATGACCCTGAGAACCCGCGCCGGATCAAGACCGTCCGCAGCAAGGGTTATCTCTTCGTGAAGGAATCTGCCTGAGTCGGCATGTGGTAGTCCTGGAGTTCGCCCGCAATGCCCAGCAGCATATTTGTACGAATTTACGGCGGTATCTTGCTGGTGATTGCGGCGGTCGCGGTATGTGCCTACTTTTTCATTCAGGCGATTAATGCCCAGCGTGCCGACGCTTATCGCGAAAGCATGGCGACGGGCATTTTCCGTTTGATTGCCCTGGGAGCTTCACGGCAGGAGGGTGATGCCCGCTCAGCCTGGCTGGCAGAGGCCAGTCAGCTCATGGACAGTGCGATTGTGGTGGTGCCGCCCACCCGCGAGCAGTTCAGCGAAGAGGAGCATGCGCGTCTGGCCGAAGGCCGTGCAGTGTTCCGTTCGTATGAGGCCAAGAATTTTGCAGACATCTACTCGCGCATTCCCGGGCCCCGCGAGACGTACATCAAAACCCGCATGGTCAAGGTGTCGGAACAGCAGGCCAAGGCCATGGCAGTGTTCTTTCTTGAAGAGCTGGAGCACTACCCCGGTCGTGAGGACCAGCGCCTGCAGGAGCTGCAGCGCTATTTCCCCTATCCCGTGCTCCTGATGCCGCTGTACAAGGCCAGTCTTGACCGCGATCAGCAGGCCCGTATCCGGCGCAATGAAGTGGTGCTGGTGCTGAAGGAAGGTTCGGGTACGCGCAATTCGTCCCTGCGCATTGTGGCGCCCTTGCCGGGACAGGAGCGTGTGCTGGTCATGGGGCCGCTCTATATCTTTGACTGGATGCCCATGCAGTTGGTCATCATGGTGGCACTGGCGGTGCTGTCCATCATCACGGTGGCGGCTTATTTCATCATTCATCCGCTGGAACGCAAGCTGAAGAAAATGGAGCTGGCGGTGCGCCGCATTCGCGGTGGTGATCTCAGTGCCCGTGCACAGGTGCAGGGCTCGGATGAAATCAGCCAGCTGGCGCATGCGTTTAACGGCATGGCAGAACACACGCAACGCCTGCTGGATTCACAGCGCGAAATGACGCGTGCGGTCTCCCATGAGCTGCGTACCCCCGTGGCGCGCCTGCGTTTCGGCATGGAGATGATGGCGGATACCGATGATGGCGAGCAGCGATTCGATCAGCTGCAATTGCTGGATCAGGATGTCGAGCAGCTGAATCAGCTGATCGACGAGATTCTGACCTATGCCAAGCTCGAGCAGGGAACGCCATCACTGAAGTTTGAAATCACGGATCTGCGTACGTTGTTGCATCGTGTTGAAAATGAAACAGCGGCCCTTAATACCGGGCACCGGATCGTCGTGATGGACCAGGGCGCAGAGGTTCGCATTGAGGCAGAGTTGCGTTATCTGCATCGCATCCTGCAGAACCTGGCGGGCAATGCGGTGCGTTATGCCAAGTCCCAGGTGCGTCTGTCCGGTGGTGTGCAGGGGAACTGGGCCTGGGTGCGGGTAGAGGATGATGGGCCGGGCATCCCGGTGAAGGATCGCGAGCGCATTTTTGAGCCTTTCGCCCGTCTGGATGACAGTCGTACCCGCGCTTCTGGCGGTTATGGCCTGGGGCTGTCGATTGTGCAGCGCATAGCCTTCTGGCATGGCGGCAGCATGGAGGTTGGGCAAAGCGTTGATCTTGGTGGTGCCAGCTTCACCTTTCGCTGGCCGGTACGTCAGTCGCTGCGGCATGCGCGTGCTCTGAAAAAGGCAGGGGATAACACGCTGTAACAGGACCCGCACAGCGTTCTAACAGAGTAGCCGCCACAGCTTCGGCATGATGGGCCTGTCAGCCAAGGCATCCCCTGGCCGGGGCTGACAAGCTCCTCAAATTGGCAGCAAAGAGTTGTACCCCTGTTAAGCCCACATGATGTGGGCTTTTTTTTGTCCCGCTGATGGGCAGACCCTTTTGCAGGCCGGTGTTCATCCCCGACGAAAGGATCGGGCTGCAGATTGACATGCAGGATCAAAACGATAAACATTCTCATTACTGTTCAGATGCTGAGTTTTCCCCATGTACGTGTGCATTTGCCGCTCCGTTACCGACAGCCAGATTCGCGAATCTGTGCAGCAGGGTTGCTGCAGCATGCGGGATCTTCGCAATTGTCTGGGTGTGGCCACGCAATGTGGTCGTTGTGCCCTGACGGCACGCGAAGTGCTCAACGAGTCTTTGCAGGAAGTGGGTCAGGACCTCGCTGGCGCTGCCTGATTATCATTCTCGTTTCTCTTTGAATTTCCTAGGTTTTTTCTTGCGGCTCCTGCCGATCTCTTCGCGTCTCTGCTAAGCTTTGCCCCGTTTTCCACCCTTAATGGAGCGGGTCATGAAAGGCGATGCCCAAGTTATTGCGTATCTCAACAAGATTCTGGTCAATGAGCTGACGGCCATTAACCAGTATTTCCTGCATGCCCGCATGTATAAAAACTGGGGTCTCAAGAAGCTCGACGAGCACGAATATCACGAGTCGATTGACGAAATGAAGCATGCGGACCGGCTTATCGAGCGCATTCTCTTTCTCGAGGGTCTGCCCAATGTGCAGGACATGAACAAGATCTTCATTGGTGAGAACACCGAAGAGATGCTGCGTTGCGACCTCAAGCTCGAGTTGCTGGCTCACCCTGATCTCAAGCTGGCGATTGCTCATTGTGAGCAGGTTGGCGATTACGGCTCCCGTGAGCTTTTCGAGGATATCCTTGAGAGCGAAGAGGAGCATATTGACTGGCTGGAGACCCAGCTGGAACTGATACAGCGTGTTGGTCTGCAGAACTATCAGCAGTCCATGATGTGAGCCGTGGTGTCGCACCACCCGGCATGGTTGCGACAAGGCCCTGTTGCTGTGTGCGAGATATCTCACAGCGCGCGTGAGCCATTGCGTAAATCCTGTGCCAGTCATTGCTGCAAAAATATGTATCTATATGACTTTAAAGGATTTTATGTTATCTCTCTGGGCTAGCAGTGTTGAGCTGGCTCATCTCCCGCCTTTCACCGGTAGCCATAGCGGCTAGTATCCCCTTCGTCACAGGGTGTGACGGGAAAAGGATACTTGCCAGGATGGCATGCTAAGGGACGAGAACACGGAGGTATGGAATCATCGGGCAGGGAGCTTGTGATTCTGCGAGGGGCGGTCATCCGCCCCTTTTTATTGCCCGTCTTTTGCGAGTGGCCTGAGGAGTGCGAGGCGGGCAAGCAAGAGGTGGAAACAAAAAGGCAGCCTTCAGGCTGCCTTTTTCATGGTGCGGATGCCTGCCCTTGCAGGGCTGGTTTCAGCGCTCCAGCAGGGCGAGTTTGCCGGGCTTGCCATCCCACTCTTTGGCATCAGCAGGCTCGTCACCCTTTTCGGTGATATTGGGCCAGACCTCAGCCAGGTCCGCATTGAGCTTGGTAAATTCCTTCTGGTCAGCCGGCACTTCATCTTCAGAGAAAATGGCATTCGCCGGGCACTCCGGTTCACACAGGGCGCAGTCTATGCACTCGTCCGGGTGGATCACGAGAAAGTTCGGGCCTTCATAGAAGCAGTCCACCGGGCAGACTTCGACGCAGTCCTGATACTTGCACTTGATACAGTTTTCGGTGACTACGAACGTCATGCTGACCTACCTGAAAGCGAATGGGGCTGGGCACAAAAAGCGGCGGCTAGTCTACTGCCTGACCTTGTGACTGGCAATCCGAGCACTGGCGCGTCTTCATCGATAATTCTGCTGATTTACATCAGTTTTTTCAGGGCATAGAGCATGTCCAGTGCTTCCCGCGGTGAAAGACTGTCCGGATTGATGCTGGCCAGCTTGCGCTCGGCCGCACTGGGGCCGCTGGCAAATAGGTCATTCTGCTGTGGCTTGCTGGAGGCTGGCTTGCTGAGCTGGGTTCGTACCTCCTGATGTTCCAACTGGGCCAGCTTGTCTCGCGCCTGTTGGATGACGGCAGCCGGAATACCGGCCAGCTGCGCGACCTGAAGACCGTAGCTTTGGCTGGCCGGGCCTTCCTGCACGCTGTGCAGGAACAGAATGCGTTCGCCATGCTCGGCTGCCGCCAGATGCACATTCACGACGCCTTCGTCCTGTTCCGGCAGCATGGTGAGCTCGAAGTAGTGCGTGGCAAAGAGGGTGAGCGCACGAATTTCGCGGGCCAGATAGTCTGCAGCGGCCCATGCAAGGGAAAGACCGTCGAAGGTGCTGGTGCCGCGTCCCACTTCATCCATCAGTACCAGGCTTTCCGGCGTGGCGTTGTGCAGGATGTTGGCCGTCTCGGTCATTTCCACCATGAAGGTGGAGCGTCCTCCTGCCAGATCATCGGATGAGCCTATCCGCGTAAAGATCCTGTCGACGGGGCCGATGCGGGCACTGCTGGCGGGTACAAAAGAGCCGACATGGGTAAGCAGGACAATTAATGCCGTCTGGCGCATGAAGGTGGATTTACCGCCCATGTTCGGACCAGTGATGACCAGCATGCGGCGCTCCGGATTCAAGGTGACGGAATTCGGTGTAAACGGCGCATCCAGCACTTTTTCCACGACGGGATGACGTCCTGCCTCGATATGAATGCCCGGGGTCTCTACCAGTTCCGGGCACGCCAGGTTCAGCGCGCAGGCACGTTCGGAAAAATTGGCGAGTACATCGAGCTCGGCAAGACTTTCACTGGTAATTTGCAAGGCCGTGATGTCGCCCAGCAGCCTTTCCAGCAGCTCCTCATAAAGTGCTTTTTCCCGGGCCAGGGCGCGTGAGGAGGCTGACAGTGCCTTGTCTTCGAAGGCCTTCAGTTCCGGCGTGATGAAACGCTCGGCATTTTTCAGCGTTTGTCGGCGAATAAAATGTGCCGGTGCATTTTCAGCCTGTGCCCGACTCAGCTCGATAAAGTAGCCACTGACGCGGTTATAGCCGACCTTCAGTGTGCTGATACCGGACGCTTCACGTTCGCGTTGCTCCAGCTGCAAGAGATAGTCCCCGGCATTGGAGCTGAGAGAGCGCAATTCATCCAGCTCGACATCAAAGCCGTCCGCAATCACGCCACCCTCACGCATGACAACGGGAGGTGTCTCGATAATGGCGCGCCGCAGCAGCTCGGACAGCTCAGGGTATTCACTGATGCTGCGTGCCAGTTGTTGCAGGTGCGCAGTCTGAAAGCTGCGCAGATCAGCCTGCAATTGCGGTAGCAGACCCAGCGTATCGCGCAGGCGGGACAAGTCGCGCGGGCGTGCCGATTTGAGGGCAACGCGCCCGAGAATGCGTTCGACATCGCCGACATCGCGCAGGATTTCGCGCAGCGGCTCGAAGCGGTAGTTTTCTTTCAGCTCCTGCACCACTTCCTGGCGGCTCCGCAATACAGCACGGTCGCGCAATGGCTGATGCAGCCAGCGGCGCAGCATGCGACTGCCCATGGCGCTGACGGCGTTGTCGAGCACCCAGGCGAGCGTATGTTCAAATTCGCCGTTCAGATTTTGCGTGAGTTCGAGATTGCGCCGTGTGGCCGGGTCAAGTTGCAGGCTGGTTTTGGTGGACTCCACGCGCAGGCCGCGCAAATGTGGCAGGGCAGTGCGTTGGGTTTCTTTGGCATAGGAAAGCAGGGCGCCGGCAGCCGCAATTCCCACCGGCAAGTCGGCGCAGCCAAAGCTGTGCAAATCCTTGATCTGGAATTGCTGGCAGAGGGCACGCTCGGCGGCTTCGCTGTCGAACTCCCAGGACAGGCGTTTGCGCAGACCGCGAGTGTCTCCCAACAGGTCAAGTAAAAGACTGTCTTCTGCGATCAGCAATTCAGCAGGATTAAACCGCGCGAGCTCCGCCGCGAGCGCTTCTTCTGTCGCAACTTCCTGCACACTGAAGCGTCCGCTCGACATGTCCAGGCTGGCAATGCCCATGACATCGCCGTGACGGTGCACGGCGCACAGCAGTGTGTCCTGGCGCTCATTCAGAAAGGCTTCGTCACTGACTGTGCCCGGCGTAACAATGCGGGCGACAGCGCGTTCGACCGGGCCCTTGCTGGTCGCCGGATCACCGATCTGTTCGCAGATGACCACGGATTCACCCATGCGTGTGAGCTTGCCGATATAGGATTCGGCGGCGTGATAGGGCACGCCGGCCATGGCGATAGGTTTGCCGCCGGATTTGCCGCGCGCTGTCTGCGTGATGTCGAGCAGGCGTGCCGCCTTGATGGCGTCATCAAAGAACAGCTCGTAAAAATCGCCCATGCGATAGAACACCAGTTGATGCGGGTATTCGGCCTTGATGCGCAAATACTGCATCATCATTGGGGTGTGGTCGCTTAGATCTTCCGCTGGAATTACAGGCATTTAAGCGATTTTCCTTGTGTTTTTATAAATTAAAACAATGTGTTACTAAGTTACCAGAAGTTCGTCATTGTTCGCCGGCTTTCGCGAGCGTTCCGTGCAAATCGTCAAAAAAATGTAGGTTGTGGTGTAGGTTAGTGTAGGTTTTAGTGTAGGTTTTCGAGCGTAACCAGGCTGATCTGTGCTATTTTTCGAAAACCTACACTGAATCCTTTGAAACCCTTTCGCCACAAGGCTTTGAGCCATATTGATTGGCGGCAACCTACATCTCAGCGAGCGCGGCATGGAGAATAACAAACTGACCGGTAAGCCTCTATCCGCGAGGGCCATCG
>Ga0073914_10000169_pt1 | contig 13134 bp, 9 predicted proteins | sample GWRWT4_30Apr14_FD_71481 | JGI IMG/M metagenome (GOLD analysis project Ga0073914, IMG submission 71481) | Sand microcosm microbial communities from a hyporheic zone in Columbia River, Washington, USA - GW-RW T4_30-Apr-14 | ecosystem: Engineered > Artificial ecosystem > Sand microcosm >... | reverse complement strand
GCTCAGCGCCAGATGGCAGCCTCGTCGGGCCAGTTCCAAGGCCAAGGTGCGCCCCATGCCGGACGCTGCACCTGTGATGGCGGCGACCTTGTCCTTCAAAATTTTCATCGGGTCGAACTTCTCTTGCTGCTGAGGTAATCCGCATCATGCGCTCAACCCGGTGATCATCAGCTGCTGTGCGCGATCCGCTTGCCCGATCCTGGTGGCGTGCAGGTGTAGGTCACTTCCTGGCCGGGGATGCCGGCCAGTGAGCGCAAGGCCGCGTCGCTGCGACGCGCACCGTCGGCTGCCACGAAGGCCGCGCCTGCCACGTCGTACAGGTAACCGCGCTTGGCACCAGATTCAATCACCTGGGCCACCAGGTCGCATTCGGTCACGTTGCCACCCAGCTCCTTGGACACGAAGGGTGTGCGGGCGCGCTGGATGAGCAAGTCGATGCGCGGGTACACGGCGGCGGTGTTGTACGACGCCAGCGTGACCTGCTGGCCCACGATCGGCGCCAGGTCACTGTCGATGACGTGCATGTAGTCGGCCACATCACGGCGCATGGCGTCGGGATTGATGAGCGGGAAGCCCGAGTTCAAGGTGGGCTGGAACACGCGCACCGTGAAGAAGTGCGCCAACAGGTCCACCGTGCCATCGTTGATGAAGCCATAGCCACGGACCTGCGGGCCCATGAAGCCCGAACCCGGCGCGGTGGAGAAGGGCACGGCGGGCGTGCCGAATCGGCCCACCTTGGTGTACATGTTGCGCAGGTGCGGGATCTTGAAGATCTGCGAGTTGCCCTCGAAGCTCTGATCGCCACCTGTGCCATACATGCCCTTGGCCGGATCCACGGTGTGGCAACCATTGCAGTTGTTGCTGGGCGTGATGGAGGTGCCATCGGCCCGCAGGATCTTGAAGCCATCCGAGGGGCGGTCGCCAAAGTAGAAGTCAAAGCCGCGCTTCTGGGCCGGGGTCAGTGAGTTGTCCAGGTTGCGGATCGGGTTGGGCGGCAGTTGCACCGCGAGCTGGAAGTCCGCGAAGGTCTGCATCTCCGCCTCGCTCATCGGAGCCGGGTTGCCCAGCAGGCCTTCAAACGCCACCGAGAAGTTCTTGAACGACAGGTTCGTGTCCGTGGCCGAGGTGCCAAAGGCCCCCACGGCGCGGTCGCCACGCCAGTGCATGGCGCCTGCGTTGACCATGCCGCGCAGGGTTTGCGTGGTCATGGGGCCCTTGATGGGGTGGAAGTCTTTCGGATCGTCGCTGCCGTTGATCTTGTTCTTCACGCCGAAAACAAGCTTGGCGATCGGGAAGGCGAGGTCCGAGGTGAACCTGCCAGGGATCGGGCTTTTCGTGACCAGGCCATCCGGATCACCCAGGTCCCAGGCCAGGTCATCGGCATCACCGAAGGTGTGGCAACTGGCGCAGGAGGCCTCGCCATTGGCCGACGAGCGTTGGGCGTCATACAGGAAGGGGCGGCCGGCGATGATGTTGGCGGGTTCGGGGTTGAGCAAAGGCGCCTGGGCAATCTCGGTGCGCGTGGCCAGGTTCACCACCTTCACGGCGTTGTCGAAGCGGGTCATCACGTACATGCGGCCACGTGCTTCGTCGAGCACCACGCCGCTGGGGCCACCGCCACTCACATTGATGTAGTTGGCACTGGCCGTGCGTGGGTTGAAGGTGTTGGCCTCCAGCTCGGCCGTGTCGAACACGCCGATGCGGCTGGAGCCATAAGCGGCGACGTACAGGGTGCGGCCATCCTTGGTCACGGCCATCTCCAGCGGGCTGGCCAGGCTGTGGTTCTTGGTGGTGGGATCGAAGCCGGGGTTGGTGACCAGCTTGCTGTAGTCGATGTGCTTGTTGAGGTGGCGGGGCAGCACGGTTGAGCCGGAGATCACCGTGACGCGTGCCAGGGCCAGTTTGCCTTGAACGGTTGAGCCACCAAACTTGCCCGAGCCTTCAAACCGGGTCATGTTGTTGGCTTCGGTGTTGCTCACGTACAGCTTGCCGGTGACGGGGTTGGCCACCATGTTGAACAGCACGGTGCCCACGTGGGGAAAGGCCACCTTCTCGGTCAGTGCATTGGCATCGACGGCGAACACGTCCTTGTCGGGCAGGGTGAACTCGACCGCGCTGTTCCAGTTGCGGCCAACCTCGTCCTCCCAGCGCTTGGTGGCGTTGTTGTACTTGACCAGCATCCCCGTCTTGGGGGCGGGTTTGCCTTCGGCATTGGTTTGCGGGCCCAGGCGGCCGCCTGGCATGAGCTTGCCTTTGACAAAGCAGGGCATCTTCAGGTCGAAGCTGTCGCAGACCACTTCTTCATTGAGCGACGAGGTTTCGTTGCCCGACTTGAAGGCGGCCACGTACACCGTGTTGCGGTCCGGGCTGACGGCCAGGGCGCGCGGCGTGTCGGCGAAGAAACTCATGATGCGCAGGGGCACGCCACCCACGGCGTAGCTGCCCACGCTGGCGGGGTTGAACACCCAGACGTCGGCACGGCCAATGCTGGCGGTGGTCAGTTTGGGATCGCCAGCACCCGGCACGCTTTTCAGCGAAGGGTCCGTGCGCTGCTGGCCCCGGTGGGCGGTGGTGATGAAGGCGCGGGCGGGCGAGCCGGCGAAGACGATGTCGCGGGGCTCGTCGCCCACCAGCAGGGTCTGTGTGACCCGGGGAGCACCGTCCAGCTTCACGATGCTGACGCTGTCCGACAGGTGGTTGACCACCCAGACTTCGTTGTTGCTGCGTGCGGCCACGGCCACGGGTTCCAGCCCCACGGGGATGCGGGCGAACAGTTGCAGGCCGTTGCTGGTGATGTTGAAGACATCCAGCGTGTTGTTGGGCGTGTTGACCGCGAACAGGCGCGTGCCGTCGGGCGATTGGGCCAGGGGGCGCACATGGCCGCTTTCGAAAGCCAGGAAGGAGGGCGATGCGGCCTGAGCGCCAGACCACAAGAGCGCGGTCGACAGAACGGAGAACAGGAAGGTCTTGCGCAGCGCTTGGCGAAGGGGGGTGGGCATGGAGAAGTCCTAAAGCTTGTACGGCAAAGCAGCCATGGGGTGCTTTGACTTTAGGCAAGCGCCAAGGGCGGCGTAAGGCGGGAAGCGTGGGGTTGCGGGCGTTTGCCCCTGCCAACCCCCTCATTTGAGTAGGGGGAATTTCCGCCACGTCATATAACGCGGCTCGGGCAATCCCTAGTGTTCTGCTATCCGGCCAGCGGTACCACCTGTTCGCCGACCACGAACACCTCACCTGCGGGTTGCACCGCCGGGTTGATCGCGAAGCCGCCGGTGAACTCGCCAAAGGCAGGCAGGGTGAGCACGCCCTGGTGCAGCCAGAAGATGGGCAAACGCAGGCGGTCGGTGCGGCTTCGCAGATGGACCACGGGGTGAACATGGCCGGCCAGGGTCAGGGTGCCTTGGGCCTGGTCGCCATTTGGCTCAGGCGGGTGGTGGACACCGCGCAAGCAGCCCTGAACGTAGGGCCCGGTGATCGACTGGATGCCGAATGAGGCCTGGACGCGGCCGGCGTGCAGATCATGGTTGCCCTCGATCACCAGGCAATGCAGCTGCGGATGACGCTGGCGCCAGTGGGACAAGGCCGCCAGGGTGCCGCTGGCGTGGCTCTCTTTGGCATGCAGGAAATCGCCCAGCACCACCAGGTGTCGGGCCTGGCAGCGGTCGATCGCTTGAGACAGCCGGGCCAGCGTGCCGGTGGTGGTGCCTTGTGGCACGGGCAAGCCGCGTGCGCGGAACACGGCGGCCTTGCCCAGGTGCACATCGGCGACGAACAGGGTGCTGGTGTCGGGATGGAAGGCCGCGCGCTCGGGCATCAGTTGCAGGCTGAGCCGCGTTGGTGAGTTGGGTGGCCAGTTCAGCGTGTGGTCCATGTGTGGTCCATGCGTGGGTCCATGGGGTTCAGGCCTGGCTGGCCTTGTCGTTCAACTCGGTGAGCAATTGCTGGATGCGGTCTTGCAGTTTGTGCGTGCTCAGGCGTTCGCGCAGGCGCTCCACCAGCAGCGGAAACGAGAACGGCGTCCACCGCTTCAAGGCTTTCACCTCCCACCGTTTGGCTTGCAGTGCGCGCAGCACGCCGTCCAGGCGATCCAGTTCGTACTCCTGCTTGAGCACCTCGCGCTCGGCCTGGCTCAGCAACAGATTGCCGGGGTCGTATTTTCGGAACACCTCGAAGAACAGGCTGCTGGAGGCCTGGATCTGCTTGGTGCTCTTGGGCGCGCCCGGGAAGCCGGGAAAGACCAGGCCGGACACGCGGGCGATCTCGCGAAAGCGCCGCTGCGACAGTTCGGCCGCGTTCAGGCTGCCCAGCACATCGGGCAGCAAGTTCTCTGTGCTGAGCAAGGAGGGCAGCAGTTGCGCGTCCACCGGCTCGGTGCTCAACAGTTCGATCCCGTAGTCGTTGAAGGAGATTGAAAAAGTGCGTGGTGCGATCTGGCCAAAGCGGTAGGCCCACAGCGTGGCCAGGGCCAGGTTCACCTGCCGACCGGCGAAGGGGTAGATGTAGAGGTGGTGCCCTTCGCGTGACTTCAGGCTTTCGACCAGCACGGTGTCGGGTGTCGGCAAGGCTGACCAGCTTTGTTGCACGGCCAGCAAGGGCCGCAGGGCCTGCATCTCGGGCGGGTGCAGGCCCTCTTCCGGCTTGGACGCGAATTCGGCCAGCTCTTCCAGCATGGCGTGCGCCAGCTCGGAAGACATCGGCATCTTGCCGCCGTTCCAGCGGGGCACGGCGGCGCGCTGCCCTTTGGCCAGGCGAACGTAGGCGGTCATGTCGTGCACCTTGACCAGCTCCAGCAAGCGGCCCGCGAACAAAAAGCAATCGCGCGGGCGCAGGCGGGCGATGAAGCTTTCTTCCACGGTGCCCAGCACGGGGCCGCGCAGGTAGGACACCTTGAGGTTGGCGTCGCTCACGATCGTGCCCACCGACATGCGGTGGCGGCGCGCCAGTTGGGCGTTGACGAGGTGGTAGCGGCCGTGCTCGTCGGCCTCGATGCGGCGGTAGTCCGGGTAGGCTTGCAGCGAATCGCCACCGCGACCGGCGAAGTCCAGCACCCAGGTCCACTCTTCTGGCGTGAGGTGGCGGTAGGCGTGCGTGGTTCGAACCTCGTTGTACAGCGCCTGGCTGTCGAAGCCACCACCCAGGGCCACGGTGACCACGTGCTGGATGAGCACGTCGAAAGGCTTGTCCGGGCTGGTGCGCGCTTCGATGTGGCCTTGCTGCACGGCGCGGCGCGCGGCGGCGGCTTCCAGCAACTCGATGCTGTGTGTGGGCACCAGCGTGATGCGCGAAGGCTGCCCCGGCGCGTGCCCTGAGCGGCCCGCGCGTTGCAGCAGGCGCGCCACGCCTTTGGCCGAGCCGATCTGCAGAACGCGCTCCACCGGCGAGAAGTCCACACCCAGGTCCAGGCTGGAGGTGGCCACCACAGCCTTCAAGCTGCCAGCCTTGAGACCGGCTTCGACCCACTCCCGCACGCCCTTGTCCAGCGATCCGTGGTGCAGGGCGATCAGGCCGGACCAGTCGGGCCGGGCTTCCAACAAGGCCTGGTACCAAAGCTCGGCCTGCGATCGGGTGTTGGTGAACACCAGGCTGTTGCGGCTGCCCTCGATCTCGCGGACCACGGCAGGCACCATGCGCAGGCCCAGGTGGCCGGCCCAGGGGAAGCGCTGCACTTCATCAGGCAGAAGCGTGTCGATGGTCAAGGCCTTGGGCAGTTGGCCTTGCACGATGCGGCCTGACGGGTCGGTGAGGGTGTCTCGGGCCTCGGGCAGGTTGCCCAAGGTGGCCGACAAGCCCCACACCATCAGCTTGGGGTTCCACTGCCTCAGGCGTGCCAAGGCCAGTTGCACCTGCACGCCGCGCTTGTTGGCGATGAGCTCGTGCCATTCGTCGACCACGACCAGTTGTACGCTGCCGAGTTGCTGCGCAGCCTCGGGCTGGGTGAGCAAAAGGCTCAGGCTTTCGGGCGTGGTGACCAGGGCGGTGGGCAGGCGTCTGGCCTGCCTTGCCCGGGCGGCGCTGCTGGTGTCGCCGGTGCGCATCTCCAGTGTCCATCGGGGTGCCAGCGCCGGTAGAGGCGCTTGCAAGGCGGTCAAGGTGTCGGAGGCCAGGGCGCGCATTGGGGTGATCCACAGCGCGGTCAGCGGCGGCGCGCCGCGCGTGTCAGTGGGCATTGCTTCCAAGGCTTGCAGGGCGCCCAACCACGCCGCGTAGGTCTTGCCCGAGCCGGTGGTGGCGTGTAGCAGGCCGCTGTCACCTTGGGCCAGGGCTTGCCACACCTCGGTCTGGAAAGGAAAAGGCGACCAGCCTTGGTCTTTCAACCAGGCGCTGGCCGGAGCGGGCTTGGCCTTCGGCATGACGACCGCGCTCATGCGGCCTTCGATGTGGCGGGTGCAGGGATCAGGCTGCGCAAACTGGCCAGGGTGTCCGCCTCTTTCACGGGCTTGTCCCAGCGCAGCCGCAGCATGCGTGGAAAGCGCACGGCCAGTCCGCACTTGTGTCGGCTTGATGCCTGGATGCCTTCAAAGCCCAGCTCCACCACCAGGGTGGGCGTGACACTGCGTACCGGGCCGAACTTCTCGATCGTGGTCTGGCGGATGCGCTGGTCCACCTGCTTCATTTCTTCGTCGGTCAGGCCGGAGTAGGCTTTGGCGAAGGGCACCAGGCGGTCTTCGTCCCACACGGCGAAGGTGTAGTCGGTGTAGAGGTTGGCGCGCCGACCGTGGCCGCTTTGCGCGTAGATCAGCACGGCGTCGATGGTGAAGGGATCGACCTTCCACTTCCACCACAGGCCGACGTCCTTGGTGCGGCCGGTGCCGTACAGGCTGTCGCGGCGTTTGAGCATGAAGCCTTCCACGCCACGGCTGCGTGATTCTTCACGCCACTCGGCCAGGGTCGCCCAATCAGGCGCGGTGACCAGGGGCGAGAGCTGCAGCGGGGCCCAGGGCGCGGGCAGGATGTGGGGCTCAATCGGTGCGTCCAGCGGCAGGTCGGTTTGCGGCAAGGTGGGCGCCGAGATCAGGGTGTCCAGTTGCTCACGCCGTTGCCATTGCGGCCAGGCGCGGCAGTCTTCGCCCTGGTGTTCCAGCAGATCGTAGGCCAGGAAGGCCGCCGGGCATTCGGCCAGGATGCCTTTGCTCAGGGTCTTGCGGCCAATGCGCTTTTGCAAGGCCGCGAAGGGCTGCACATGGCCGTCCTTCCAGACCACGATCTCGCCGTCGATGACGGTGTTGTCGGGCAAGACCATGGCCATCGTGTCCAGCTCAGGGAATCGGCCGTTGAGCAGGTCTTCGCCGCGAGACCACAGCCAGGACTCGGCGCCACGCTTGATGAACTGCGCGCGGATGCCGTCCCACTTCCACTCGACCAGCCAATCGCCGATGGGCCCCAGGCTGTCGATCGGGGCTTGCAGCGGGTGGGCCAGGAAGAAGGGATACGGCTGGCCCGAGGCCTGCGATGGCGATTCCGGATCGGACAAGGCCTCAAAACGCGCGGCCGTGGGCACATGCTGCTTGTCGGTGTAGCCCATCAGGCGCTGCGCCAGGTGCTTGGCGTCCAGCCCGGTGACCTGGGCCAAGGCGCGCAGCACCAGGTTGCGCGCCACGCCCACCCGAAAGCCGCCGCCAATGAGTTTGGTGAGCAGGAAGCGGCCCGGCGTGTCCAGCTCGGACCAGTAGCCTTGCAAGGCGGCCATGGTCGATTCCGGGCTTTGGCCACGCAAGGACAGCAGGCGTTCTTCGATCCAGCGGTGCAAGGGCACGTCGGTCAGTTGTTCGGCGGGTGGCAGGATGTGGGCGATGGTCTCGGCCAGGTCGCCGACCACGTCGTAGCTTTCACCGAACAGCCATTCGGGGATGCGGGCATGTTCGCGCGCGGCGGCGCGGATCACGCCGGTGGGCACGGTCTGGCGGGGCTTGCCGCCGGCCAGGAAGTACAAGGCCCAGGCCGCATCGGCCGCAGGGGCGCTTTGAAAATACGCGACCAGGGCTTGGGTCTTGGCCGTGGTGGAGGTGGTGCTGTCCAGGGCTTCATACAGTTGGGCGAAGCGCTTCATGAAGCGGCCTCCCCAGCTGGCGCGGCTTGCTCGCTTTCCTCGGCCTCGTCGCCATACTCGGTTTTGAAAGCACCCGCCTGCAGGCCCTGCTCGCTGAAATAACGCACCAGTGGTTCCACATAGCCGTGCGTCACGATCACCCGGGGTGCCTGTGTGGCGCTCACGGCTTCCAGCAAGCCGGGCCAGTCGGCGTGGTCGGACAGCACGAAGCCCCGGTCCAGCCCTCGGCGCCGACGCGTGCCGCGCAACTGCATCCAGCCCGAGGCGAAGGCATCGCTGTGGTCGCCGAATCGCTTGGTCCAGCCGCTGCCTTGCGCGGAGGGTGGTGCCAGCACCAACGAGGTTTTCAGATCGGCGGGCATGGTGTCCAGCACCGATTGCGTTGCCGGCAAGGGCACGCCGCTGGCCCGGTAGGCGTCGTTCATCAGCGTCATGGCGCCGTGCGCCACGATGGGGCCGATCGAGGGGTCGATGCCCGCCAGCACGCGTTGCGCCTTGCCAAAAGAGTAGGCGTACAACACCGAAGGCCGCCCCGCCCGCGCATTGCCCCGCCACCACGCGTTGATGTCGTCGAACACCTCCTGCTGCGCCTGCCAACGGAACACCGGCAGGCCAAAGGTGGATTCGGTGATGAAGACATCGCAGCGAACCGGCTCGAACGGGGCGCAGGTGGCATCCGGGCCCGTCTTGTAGTCACCCGAGGCTACCCAGACGCGGCCTGCGTGTTCCAGCCGGACCTGGGCTGATCCCAGCACATGCCCGGCCGGGTGAAAGGAGACCTTCACGCCCCGGTGCGTGATGGCTTGGCCGTAGGGCAGTGTCTGCAAGGGAATGTCACCCAGGCGCGCTTGCAGCACGAGGCGGCCTTCTTCAGGCGCCAGATAGTGGTCGTGCCCCACCCGGGCATGGTCCCCATGGGCGTGGGTGATCAAGGCATGCGACACCGGCTTCCAGGGGTCGATGTAAAAATCCCCGGGCGGACAGTACAGGCCCTGGGGACGGGCCACCACCAGATCATTGTTCGAATCGGCCATCGGATTGAATTGTGCGCTGCAGGCGGTCAAAGTGCTCGACTGAGAGGGTAGCAAACGGTGTGCGCGCCACCATCAGACGCATCAACAGGCAATTGTTGGCGCAACTCGGGGCTTTGCTTTTGGGCACCTCGCCGACACTGGGCGTTGCCCCTTTTTCTCGCCTTGCAAGTCCCGCCATGCCCAAGTTCAAGATTGTTTTATCGTCATCCCAACGCCGCAAGCTCGTGGGGGTGGGGCTGGTGTTGCTGCTGGCCCTGGCCTGGACCGGCATCTCGGTGCTGCAGGACACGGCTGTGCGCGAGGCTCAGGCCCGCAAGGACGTGACCGCCCTGGCCTTCGAAAAGAACCCTGACGCCTGGTTGAACCATCCCACGGAAGCCTCGGCTTTTGAAAAGGCCGTCTCCAGCGGGCAAGTCACCTCAGTGGCCACCAGTGGCTCCCTGGTGCTCTACACCGACAAGGCCGGCAAGCACCACAGCACCCGCCTGGTCGATTGCGGACCCGGTTGCAGCACCAACCTGCTGGGCCGCCTGGGCGAGTTGAGCCTGCAAAAAGGTTTCGTGCTGACCCGCACCGACATCGACCCCCGCACGCCCAGTCAGAAATTCAACGAAGCCCTGGAAGGCCTGGGCCGCCTGTGCCTGGCCCTGTTGCCGGTTTTCCTGATCGCTGGCCTGATGTTTTACCAGATGCGCGGCGGCGCCTTGCCCTTTGGCGGCACCAAGCTGGCCGAGCGGCCCGACACCGAGTTCAAGGACGTGATCGGTGCGGACGAGGCCAAGAAGGCCCTGCGCCGTGTGGTCGCCTTCATGACCGACCCGGCCGAATACGTTCGCGTGGGCGCGCACGCACCACGTGGCGTGCTGATTGACGGGCCCCCGGGCACCGGCAAGACCCTGCTGGCCCGCGCTTTGGCCAAGGAATGCGGCGCCAACTTCATCAGCGTGGATGGCTCACACTTCAGCGCCATGTTCTATGGCGCCGGCATCGGCAAAGTCAAAGAGCTGTTCGAGCGCGCCCGCAAGAACGCACCCTGCATCATCTTCATCGACGAACTGGACGGCGTGGGCAAGCGCTCGCGCGGCGGTGATGGCGGTGCGGGCGACCAGGAACAGAACCGCATCATCAACCGCATCCTGGTGGAGCTGGACGGATTCTCGCCGCTGGAGAACGTGGTCGTGGTCGGTGCCACCAACCACGTCGACAACATCGACAAAGCCATGCGCCGCCCCGGCCGCTTCGACATGATCGTGCGCACCGAGTTGCCCAATGTCAGCGAGCGCGAGGCGCTGTTCGCGCTCTACCTGGACAAGGTCAAGGCCGCTGACAAGATCGATCTGACCTCACTGGCCCGCACCGCCACGGGCATGTCGCCCGCCGACATCGCCAACTGCGTGAACCGCGCGGCCTCCTACGCGGCCGAAGGTGGTGCGCCCGAGGTCACCGCCGAGCTTCTGTACCGCTCCATCGAAACCTTCCAGCTGGGCGGCGAAGTGTCGTCGGCCAAGGGCACCTTGAGCGCCGAGACTTTGCGCCGCCTGGCCGTTCACGAAGGCGGCCATGGCCTGGTCGCCCACGTGCTGGACGCGGGCAGCGTGGAGCGCGTCAGCATCGAACCTCGCGGTGGTGCGCTGGGCGTGACCTACGTGGCCCGGCACACCGAAGAGCCCTTGTATGGCGAGCGCGAACTCAAGTCGCGCCTGGCCATGTTGCTGGCTGGCCGCGAGGCCGAGATGATGGTGTTCGGCAACACCTCATCGGGTGCGGCGGACGACCTCAAGCGCGCGTCCGAACTGGCCACCTCGATGATTGGCAGCTTTGGCTTTGGCAAGACCTTTGGCCTGCTCAGCATGGCCGGCGTGCCCAAGGAACTCATCGGCCCCGACATTCAGAAGAACCTGCTGGACGAGGCCCGCCTGTTGTTGGAACAGGCCCAGGCCGAATGCCAGACCGTGCTCACCACGCACCGCCCCCGGCTGGAAGCCTTGACCGCCTTGCTGCTCGACCAGGAAACCGTCAGCGGTCAGCCGCTGCAGGCCGTTTTGAACGCCTGAGGTTGGGGCGGCGCTCAAGCCAGGGCCGTTCTGCTGCTGAGCGTCAGGGCTTTCAGTCCCGGGTGCGCACCACCAGCCGACCACGCACCTGCCCGGCCCGCAGGCGCGTGGCGGCCTCGATGGACTCGGCCAAGGAGACCTCGGTGGTGATCTGCTCCAACAGGCCCGTGTCCAGGTCCTGCGCCAGCCTTTGCCAGGCGGTCTGACGCAACGCCAGCGAGGCCATCACGCTGTCCACCCCCAGCAGCGCCACGCCCCGCAAGATGAAGGGCATCACCGTGCCTGGCAGATCAAAGCCCTGCGCCAAGCCGCAAGCCGCCACTGCGCCGCCATAGCTGGTCTGGGCGCAGGCGTTGACCAGGGTGTGGCTGCCCACGGCGTCCACCACGGCCACCCAGCGTTCTTTTTGCAAAGGCTTGCCGGGGGCGGACAACTCCGCGCGGTCGATCACGCGGTTGGCCCCCAGGCTGAGCAGGTAGTCGGCTTCACTGGCCTTGCCCGTGGCCGCCACCACCACGTGACCCAGCCGGGCCAGCAGAGCCACCGCGATCGAGCCCACGCCACCGGTGGCGCCGGTGACCAGCACCTCGCCGCCGCCATGCAAGGCGCCGTGTCGCTCCAGCGCCATCACGCAAAGCATGGCGGTGTAGCCGGCCGTGCCGATGGCCATGGCCTGCCGCGTGCTGAAGGCCTCGGGCAGCGGCACCAGCCAGTCGCCATTCAAGCGGGCTTTTTCGGCCAGGCAACCTTTGTGCGTCTCGCCCACGCCAAAGCCGTTGAGCACGACCCGGTCGCCGGCCTGCCAATGAGGGTGTTCGCTGGCGATGACCGTGCCAGCGCCATCCACCCCGGCGACCATGGGCCAGCTTCGCACCACGGGCGAGGTGTTGGTGATGGCCAGCGCATCCTTGTAGTTGAGCGTCGAGTAGTCAATCGCCACCGTGACCCCGAGGCCTTCGGCCACCGTGGGCAGAAAGTCATCATCGACCGCTTTCACGGCGGCGTTGAAGTCGGGGTTCTTGTCGAGCACCAGGGCGTTGAACACGTGCATCTCCTCGCGATGTGAAACCAATTGTCAAGCCACGGAACACTACACCAGGATGAGCGATGATGCCCGCTCACTCAATCACCTCTGGAGACCCGCTGTGCGAATTGCTGCCCTGACATCCTCCCTGCTGACGGCCGTGCTGGCCCTGTCCACCGCGTCATCCGCCATCGCCGCACCCGACGCTGCCCTTGCCAAGGCCGCCAAGGAAAAAGGCGCCGTGGTCACGCCCAGCGGCCTGGTCTACCTGTCCCTGAAGGACGGCACGGGTGCCAGCCCTTCCGGCACCGACACCGTGAAGGTGCACTACCGGGGCACCCTCCCTGATGGCAAGGAGTTCGACAGCTCCTACAAGCGCAATGCACCCGCCGAGTTCCCGCTCAACCGCGTGATCCCTTGCTGGACCGAAGGCGTGCAGCGCATCAAGGTCGGTGGCAAAGCCAAGCTGACCTGTCCTTCGGCCATCGCCTATGGTGAACGCGGCGCGGGTGATTTGATTCCGCCCAATGCGACTTTGCTGTTCGAAGTCGAGTTGCTCAGCATCGCTGGCAAGTAAACGCTGGCCGATTGACACCGGTCCGACCCTCATTCGGGGTGTTGTCCTACACAGAAACCCTTGGTATTTTGAGAGCATGACCACAGCAGAACTCAACACGGGAGTTTTCCGATGGGATACGCAGACCTGAACAGCAAATATCAGCAACTGCGGGATGATCTTGAAGAAGCTTATGCGGCCAACGTATGGGACAGCAGCAAGATTGACCGCATTGCCGATGAGATTGTGGAAACTGAACTGGCCTTGGCTGGGCAATCGCGTTTCAGCGCGCCCTCCGGCCATTCGCACGTCTAAGGAGTCAAGCATGCACACAGCACCCGCGTTTTCGGTGGGCGAGTACCTTGCCATTCCCATTGCCGAGTCCTTGGGCGACGGCCAATGGAAGGCCGGCCTGGCCATCA
>Ga0073914_10000166_pt1 | contig 13369 bp, 13 predicted proteins | sample GWRWT4_30Apr14_FD_71481 | JGI IMG/M metagenome (GOLD analysis project Ga0073914, IMG submission 71481) | Sand microcosm microbial communities from a hyporheic zone in Columbia River, Washington, USA - GW-RW T4_30-Apr-14 | ecosystem: Engineered > Artificial ecosystem > Sand microcosm >... | reverse complement strand
CGTCATCGGCGGTAACATTATCATCCGTCAGCGCGGTACCAAGGTATATCCTGGTTCCGGTGTTGGTCTTGGCAAGGATCACACCTTGTTTGCTCTCGTCGAAGGCCGCGTGCGATTCCACGCTGGCAAGCTCGGTCGCAAATATGTGTCAGTCGACATGATGGCAGCCGCCGCGGAATAATCGGACAATCGATACCGGGTTGTCCAGACGGATGACCCGGAAATCGCAAATAGGGTGGTTTCCACCTTTGAACAGGGAGACGGGTCAACCGGTCTCCCTTTCTTTTTGCCTCTTCTCTCTGTTCAAACCCGCCCAACCGGGCAGATGTAACAGGATTGTCGCTTTGTTCTGCAAAAGGCGGCGCCAAGAGCCGGAGAGAAATAATGTTCGCCAGAACCGAAAGATTATTGTTGAGGCCTAGCTGGCCTGAAGACGCGCAAAAGCTCCATCAGGCAATTGCTGATGAAGGCATTGTCCGCAATCTCGTCCGCGCACCTTGGCCTTACACCCATGAAGAGGCGGTGCGTTTCGCAACGATGGACCATGATGCGGTCTTTCCTTCTTTCCTTCTGATGTTGCGGACCGATGACGCCCCCCGGTTGATCGGCGCGTGTGGCCTTGGCCAGCACAATGGAGAAGCAGAGCTTGGATATTGGATAGCGCGCCCTTATTGGGGCCTGGGCTTTGCTACCGAAGCTGGACGCGCCGTCATGGGCATCGCCAAAGCCATTGGTCATAAGAAACTGGTTGCAGGTCATTTTATCGACAACCCGGCCTCCAGCGGGGTCTTGCGAAAATTGGGGTTCCGTAGCACCGGCAAGAGCGAGTTGCGCCACAGCAAGGGGCGGGGCGAATCGATGACCTGTGCCTTGTATGAACGGTCTTTGGAGGACGCAGGCGATGATGAAGTGCCGTCGATTTCATCCCGGGCATTCAGCATAAGGGATTATTTTGAGAGGCTTCAGGCCGCCTGACGTGCCGGCGCAGGCATCGGGCTGCGCTTTCGATATCCGGCGCGATTTGCCGCAATATTGGCCAAATCCGCCTCACCCTTAGCCAAAAGCTGGCGGTCATCCTTGTCCCAGGGATGATAACCTGGGCGGAAAAACTCCGCCCACGGCCGCAGCACATTGCGTCCAATTCCGCCTTTGCCGAATCCGGTTTTCATTACATTTTTGAACGCTGTCGAAAAGCCGACTCCATCTTGCCGCAGCAGTTCAATTTGCCCCAGCGTCCGGTTGATGAAAAAACTTGTGGTCACTGCCAGCATGAAAAAGCTGCGTAGCATATAGCGACGTGGCGAGCTCCATTGCGCGGTGGCGTGCTTCCAAACATCAAAAGCAACGCCCTTGTGCTCGACTTCTTCAACCGCATGCCAAAGCCACAACTCAAGCATTTCGTCCTCAACACCGGACAGGTGCTGCGGATTCTTCAGCAATTCTGCCGCTATGATTGCAGTAAAATGTTCAATGCACATGGTTGCCGTCAGCTTGATGATATCGCTAGCGCCTTCAAAAACCGACACAAACGCCCTGATTTTACGGTCAAGCGGGGCAATGTCGTAACCTGCGCCAATCAATGCCTTGTTCATGGCCACATGTTCGCGGCTATGCCCGGCTTCTTGTTCAATGAAAGCTTCAACTTCGCCGCGTAAAGGTTGCGGAACACGCTCGGTCCACGGAACGAGGCTGCGGATCATAAAGGTTTCACCATGCGGGAAAACAGCAGAAAGCGCGTTGAAGAAAGCCGTTGCGTAGGGGTCCTGACGTACCCAGTGACGACCGGTCAAAGCGGTCGGTACCGCACGAAAATTCCGCGCTGTTATATCCGGCCGATCTTTCGGGAGAACCGACTTTGTAGTTGTGTTTTGGGTCGCATCCATAGGCACCGGATAAGGTGCGCGCATGAAATTCCGTTTAACGCCGTTGGTTAATAGGGCATCAAGAAAAGGAAAATTGCTTGTTTTTTATGTATTTGTTCCGTTTTTTGGGTAAATTTAATTATCGGCGATATCCAAAGCAATAATAGACAAAGCCAAAACTTAGCCGCAAGATATGTCGCAATCTTCGCGAAAGCTTTCTACCGGAGAGCTTGAGGTTATTTGGATCAGTATAAAGGTAGCGTTGAATAATGTCCGCAGAGTCTTCGAAAATCGTGCATATGCCGCGCCGGTTAAGCCCCAAGGCCAGCCGTTCTGCGGCATTGGAGGCGGCACGCGAATTGTTACTAGAGGCCGGACCGCAAGCCGTAACGCTGAAGGCTGTTGCAGGGCGCATTGGCCGTACCCATGCCAATTTGCTCCACCATTTCGGCTCCGCATCGGGTCTGCAGCGTGATTTGGCCGCTTATATGGGCAACAGCATTTGCGCCAAAATCGGTGAGGCTGTGTTCCAGATGCGGGGCGGAGCAGTTACGCCACTTGAACTGGCAGATCTGATTTTCGACCATTTTGATCGTGAAGGCGCAGGCGCATTGGCATCATGGATGTTGCTATCGGGCAATGAAGATGCGCTTGATCCGATAATAGAGGCCATCCACAATCTGGTCGACGAGATTGCTGAAGATGGCCATGCCGATACGTCACTGCATGAACTGACCCTTGAAATGGTTTTGATGGCATTGGGCGATGCGTTGCTGGGCGGGCCTTTGTCCGCATCGCTGGGCCTGCCAAGGGAAGCAGGTAGGCTAATTGCGAGCCGTAAACTGGCTGCGTCTTTCGATGAATGGCAAGCGCGCAGCACCGCCCCTATAACCTGACCGATTACGCCGCCAAATCAACTTGAGCCTAGGCCCGTTGGCCGCATCATTCTTTATGATAATGCGACCGATACCAATCGGCAAATCGCTGAAGTCCTTCGGCCAGCATCACTTTGGGTTTATAGCCCGTAAGCGCATTCAGTTTTGAAACATCGGCATAAGTTGCGGTGACATCGCCCAATTGCATGGGGCGCATGATCTTCACGGCTTTGTGACCAAGCGCATTTTCAAGCGTTTCGATCATTTCCATCAGGCCGACCGGGTGGCTGTCACCAATGTTAAGCACACGATGGCCGCCCTGTTGCGGAGGATTGTCGAGCGCCCCGACGATTCCGTCGACAATATCGTCGATATAGGTGAAATCCCGCGCCATCTTGCCATTGCCAAACACTTCGATGGAATCGCCCTTCAGGATTTTCTGGGTGAAGCTGAAATAGGCCATATCGGGACGCCCCCAGGGGCCGTAAACGGTGAAAAAACGCAAGCCGGTTTGCGGAAACCCGTATAATTTGGCGTAAGACTGGCTCATCAATTCACAGGCGCGCTTCGTCGCGGCATAAAGCGAGACAGGGTCCATCGCCGGCTCGTCTTCGGTGAAACCTTCGCCGCCCATCGGTTTGTCGCCATAAACCGAACTCGATGATGCATAAACGAGATGTTCAAAGCCTTCCGCATGGCGGCAAGCCTCCATCACTGACAGATGACCGGCAAGGTTTGAGCGTTCATAAGCAAACGGATTTTCGATACTGTACCGAACACCCGCCTGTGCCGCGAGGTGTACGACCCTCACAACGCCGTTATCACTGACCAACTTTGCCATTCCATCTGCATCGGCAATATCCATCCGCACGAATGTAAAGCGTTCATGCCCGTCAAATGTTGCCAGCCGAGCTTCCTTTAAGGAAGGATCATAATAATCGTTGACGATATCAACACCGATAACGCGCTCGCCACGGGCTAGAAGACGGTGCGCCACGGCATGGCCTATAAACCCGGCCGCGCCGGTTACGATGATCGGTGGTTTCATGCTTGTTTCCTTGTTGTCTGGCGCGCGTTTAGGATCATTCGGGTAAAAATCTTGTTAGCGGCGCTATTCGGTTCGTGAAACGACCGATTTTAGATGCCGCAATTTTGGTGTCACGAGTGGAATCGTCAACATCGTACTGCCCACTGCCATCAACAGCAGGGCGGTGAAGGTTTCGTTGGTAATAATGTCTTTGTCCAACAGGATGTTGGCGAATATGATCATGATGAGCGCCTTGGTTTGCAATAGCCACCCGATCAATGACGCTTCACCTTTTTCCCATTTCAAGATTCGGCCTGCGATATGTATTCCGGCTAACTTACCCGTAACGGACGCAAACAGCAGAAGAGCTGCCGCCCCGAACACGGCAACGCCGCCGACATCCCAATTGGTACGAAGCCCCGTACTGAGGAAGAATACGGGCATGACAGTCAGTAAAACCGTGCCGCGAAAATCATCCATTCGTTTCTGGTCATATAATTTGGCATCCAATACTGCGCCCGACAGAAATGCGCCCACCATATAGTGCAAACCGGCCCAATCAGCTGCTAAACCACATATGGCGAGCCAGATAAGTCCGACATACCAGCGGTCATTTTCATTGATTTTCAACATCAAGCGTCGCACCAGAAATGCAGCCGCCGCAAACATGACAAGGAACGCAGCCTGTCTGCCTATCCTCTCCCAATCCAGCAGTATAAACGCGAGGACGCCCCAAATCGCGATATCGTCCAGACTGGCGTAACGCAAAATTCTCTGGCCCAGCGGCTGGCGCAATATCTCCAGCTTTTCCATCAATAAAATGAGGATGGGGAGGGCAGTGACCGCGCAAGCCATTCCGATCCCCACAACAACCTGCCAATATTCACCCTTGGCTCCGGCCCAGCCTGACCCCGTTTGCAACAGCAATACCGCCGCTACACCCCCAAAGATGAGCGGTACTAACAGTGCAAGCCCGGAAGTAATTCCTGTTTCGCGACGTTTTTTCCATGCTTCGGACAGGTCGAGTTCGATACCGGCAACCCAGACAAAAATCATCACCGCCCACCACGCAACACCATTTAGCGCGCCAATGACTTCCGGACGGAACACAAAATTATAATATTCGGGGAAAATAGCGCCCATGATACCGGGCCCCAAAAGGATACCGCAAATAATCTGGACGACCACCAAAGGCGCATAATATTCGGTTCGGAAAAGGCGCCAAATTAAAAAAGGTACGGCGAATATCAAAAGCATCGCAATCAGATACACCTCGGTCAATGTCATCTGAGTCATGTGCATTTGTCCCCTTTTCAGGGGCTGGGTCTAGCGACCCAATTGCGATTTGAAAATGCCAATCGAACCAGGTTCGCAAACTCAAGAAAGTTTCAAGCGGCCTTGCGTTGTTCGGTACCTTGTAACCAAGCGCGTGCCTGACGTTGAGCCTCTGCGATTTCGCGGGCGGTCATATCGTCCGATATGTCTGCACGGCACATCATGGCGGCTTCACTGCCATTCAACGCGGCAAGATTGAACCATTTATGCGCTTCGATCAGATCGATGTCGACGCCGCCACCTGTAGAATATGCCATGCCGAGATCATATAAAGCATCGGCGCAACCGCGCGCTGCGTCAGCCAGTCGGCTTTCGATTAGAAAATTAGCGCTTTCGAAACTGTTTCCCATTTTTTGTCCCCAAATTCCCTTGTGGGGACAACTTCGCGTATCATGGCTAACAAATGGTTAACGAAAACGAGGAAAACTTAGTCCATTCTGGAGCGGGGTAGGCCGAAACTAAAGGGCGAGATTGTCGATCAGCCGGGTTTTCCCGATTTTCGCCGCCGCAAGCAACCTGGCGGGACGGCCGTCATAGGTTGAGAGCACCTCCAAAGTTGCGGCGTCGGCCAGCGCAAAATAATCCACCGTTGAAAAACCGGCGGCTTTGATAGTTTCGATAGCAACTGCATTTGTTTGACCAATGTCAGCGCCCGCACGGATGGCTTGCGCTGCTATGTCCAATGCGCGGGGCAATGCCAGCGCGGATGTGCGTTCAGTCCCCGTTAGATAAGCATTGCGTGAAGACAGCGCCAAGCCATCGGCATCCCGAACGATGGGAACGCCAATAATGTCCAGATTGAAATCCAGATCCCGTGCCATTTGCCGGATGACCGCCAGTTGCTGAAAATCCTTTTCGCCAAAAAATGCGACGTCTGGCTCGATTTGATTAAACAATTTGGCGACCACTAGCGCGACGCCGTCAAAATGCCCGGGTCGAGAGCCGCCACAAAATCCTGCACTGGGTCCGGCAACATGGATTTTTGTAACGAACCCCGGGGGATAAATAACAGGCGCTTGCGGCGCCCAGAGCAGATCGACCTTGCGCCCGCGCAGCAATTCCGAATCTCGTTCCAGCGTCCTTGGATAGGCGTCGAGATCTTCATTGGGACCAAATTGCGTGGGGTTGACGAAAATTGAAACGACAATCGCATCGGCATGGGCTTTCGCGGCGTCTATCAATGCAAGATGCCCGTCGTGCAGCGCGCCCATTGTCGGGACCAAAGCGATGCGCCGCCTTGCTTTACGTAGCGCTGCGATATTATTTCGCAGTGAGTCAAGTTGATTGATGGTTTGCACGTACCGGTCGCCTTGGTTATTGGCCATAATCGCATGTCTATGAAAGATGCATATAATGCATTTCAAGGCAAATATCGAACAGGGGTTATAATAGGCTTATGGCCGGGGTACATCATATCGTTTTCGCCAATGAAAAAGGCGGCACAGGAAAATCAACAACCGCCGTGCATGTTGCTATCGCACTGGCATCCCGCGGCGCGCGGGTCGCGTGTATTGATCTCGATTCACGTCAACGCACGCTTTATCGCTATCTGGAAAATCGTCGCGACACGATCAAGCGGCGCGGGATCACCTTGCCCATGCCGGAGTTCGAGGTGTTCGAGCATGATTCACAAGCAACACTTGAACGTCAGGTCGACCGGATGAGCCAGGACAATGACTTTGTCATTTACGATACACCCGGTCGCGATGACAAATATGCCCGTTTTGTTGCGACACGGGCAAATACGCTCGTTACCCCTATCAATGACAGCTTTGTCGATTTCGATCTTATTGGTCAGGTTGATGCTGAAAATTTCAAGGTTCGCCGGTTGAGCTTTTATGCCGAACTCATCTGGGAAGCGCGAAAAGAGCGGGCGAAGGCGGACGGCGTTACAATCGACTGGGTTGTAGTGCGTAACCGGTTGCATAACATGGAAGCGCGAAACCAGCAGCGCATGACCGATGCCATAGCAGAATTGTCAAAGCGCGTCGGTTTCCGGTCGGTTCCCGGACTTAATGAGCGTGTTATATATCGTGAGCTATTTCCATCAGGCCTGACGTTGATTGACAAGGGACATCTGGGCCAGCTGGCGACCGCCCACATCGTAGCGCGTCAGGAACTGCGCGAACTGGTGACTGGCCTTGCGCTTCCCGAACCAATCCAGGCTGTTTTAGCATGATTCGCTATCGTCTGGCCTTTCTTGTCGCAGTCCCTGGACGGGCGGTATGAAGGGTAAGCTGACGATTGAACGGCTTCTGCCGATAGTCATGGGCGTTGCGGGCGCAGCTATCATGCTACGCGGAAGTTTCTTCCTCGGGCTGGTGGCCATATTCGTGGCAATTGCATGGCATCGCGGGACCCAGAAGCGGCTGCTCGGCTCCAAGAATCAACAGGACGGCCAATTTGATACCGACAAGGCCCGGCTCCTGTTGGGAGTTTCCCGTTTTGACAATGCCGCGCGGATTCGTGAACGGCACCGCGCTCTGATAGCGCAAAACCATCCCGACACCGGAGGGAACGAAGAGCGCGCGCGTGAATTAAATGAAGCACGTGACCATTTGCTACACGAACTTGAAAAATATTCGCGTTAGGCGCCGTCCGAACACATAACAGGAGTATCGACATTGACCCATGTTTTCCACCCTACTTCACTTCGTGAATATGATATCCGCGGCATTATCGACGAAACGCTGGGCATTGATGATGCCTATGCCATTGGCCGCGGCTTTGGCACCTGCCTGATCCGCGCTGGCGGTAAAAAAGCAGCCGTTGGCTATGATGGCCGCATCAGTTCACCGATGCTTGAGGAGGCTTTGGTTCGCGGTTTGAATGACAGCGGCGTCGATGTTGTCCGCATCGGCATGGGACCTACGCCCATGTTATATTATGCCGAAGCCGTTTTGGAAGATGTAGATGGCGGCATCGAAATAACCGGCAGCCACAACCCAGCCAATTATAACGGCTTCAAAATGGTCCTTCAGGGACGCCCTTTCTTCGGGGCGGACATCCAGAAACTCGGCCAAATGGCCGCTGCTGGTGATTGGGTGGATGGTACCGGAACATCTGAACATCTGTATATCCTTGACGACTATGTCGCCCGGGTCGCCCAGGCGGCACCACAAAAACCGTTCCGCATCGGGTGGGATGCGGGCAATGGTGCGGCGGGACCAGCGATTGAGAAGCTGGTGAAGATGCTGCCTGGTGAACACCATCTTTTGTTTGTGGATGTGGATGGCCAGTTTCCCAATCATCACCCCGATCCCACCGACCCCAAGAATCTGGTCGATTTGCAAAAGCTTGTCGCCGAGAAGAATCTCGATTTTGGAGTGGCTTTTGACGGTGATGGTGACCGGATTGGCGCTATCGATGGCGAAGGCCGCATCATCTGGGGCGATCAGCTCATGCAAATTTATGCAGAAGATGTTTTGGGCGAAGTACCAGGCGCAACGATCATCGCTGACGTCAAGGCTTCGCAAGCGCTTTACGACCGCATTGCAGCTTTGGGCGGCGTTCCACTTATGTGGAAAACCGGACATAGCCTTATAAAGTCCAAAATGAAGGAAACAGGTTCACCATTGGCAGGTGAAATGAGCGGTCATATATTTTTCAAACATGAATATTACGGCTTTGACGATGCCATTTACGCAGCGGTCCGGCTCATGGCAGCTTCGGCCAAGCTGGGCAAAAGCGTGACCGAGCTGCGCGGCGCGATGCCCGACATGATTAACACGCCAGAAATGCGCTTTCAGGTGGATGAAAGCCGCAAATTTGCTGTTATTGATGAAGTTCTCGCCCGGCTTTCTGCGGCTGGGGCTGACGTCAACAGCACCGATGGCGCGCGTGTAAATACGCCTGACGGCTGGTGGTTGCTGCGCGCATCGAATACCCAGGATGTGCTTGTCGCCCGCGCCGAAGCATCGAGCGAAGCAGGTCTGGATCGCCTGATGGCGCAGATTGACGCACAATTGGCTGCATCAGGACTGGAACGCGGCGAAACTGTCGGGCATTAAGTCCGTGTGACGCTATCGCCCATCATTTCCGACTGGTTCGCCGCCCGCAATTGGCAGCCACGGCGACACCAGTTGGAGATGATCGATGCTGCCGATGAGGGACGCCACGCGCTTCTTGTCGCAGCGACGGGTGCGGGCAAGACTTTGGCCGGATTTCTACCGACCCTGAGCGACCTGATTACCAACCCGTGTGATGGCCTTCACACGCTTTATATTTCTCCGCTCAAGGCGCTGGCCGTCGATGTCCGGCGCAATTTGCTGTTGCCGATCGAGGAAATGGGTTTGCCGATCCGGGTGGAAACCCGCACCGGCGATACGCCATCGGAGCGCAAACAAAGGCAGCGGGTAAAGCCGCCGCATATTTTGCTAACCACGCCTGAATCGCTGTCATTATTGTTAAGCCACGAAGACAGTATTTTCCTGTTTTCGACACTCAAGCGCGTTATCATTGATGAAGTTCATGCCTTTGCCAATGGCAAGCGCGGAGATTTATTGAGCCTTTCGCTGGCCCGGCTACAAGCGCTCGCCCCCGGGTTGCAACGTGTCGCATTGTCGGCAACGGTCTCCGACCCCGATGCCTATCGTGCATGGCTTGCGCCATTTGGTGACATCAATCAGGTGCGGCTGGTGCAAGGCGAGGCCGCGGCTGAACCTGATCTTGAAATCCTGTTGCCCGAAGGCCGCGTACCTTGGGCCGGACATAGCGGTCAGCACGCGATTCCGCAGTTAATTGAAGAGATCGGGCGCAATAAAATCACGCTGATATTCTGCAACACCCGCTTTCTTGCCGAGTTTATTTTCCAGAAATTATGGGACGCGAACGAACCGAAATATGCCATCGGCATCCACCACGGATCGCTCTCGATAGAGGCCCGGCGTAAGGTCGAAAACGCCATGGCCGAGGGAAAGCTGCGCGCCCTGGTGTGCACGGCGTCACTTGATTTGGGTGTTGACTGGGGTGACGTCGACTGTGTGATCCAGATGGGTGCGCCAAAAGGAAGTTCACGGCTATTGCAACGCATCGGGCGGTCGAACCACCGGATGGATGAGCCAAGCAAAGCCATTCTCGTCCCCGGCAACCGGTTCGAATATCTCGAAGCGCAAGCGGCATATGATGCGGTGCGTGAAGGCGTGCGCGATGGTGAGGCTTTCCAGCCGGGCAGCTCCGATGTGCTGGCGCAGCATGTGATGGGACTCGCCTGCGCCGGGCCATTTTATGAAGCCGACCTCCTTTCCGAAATTCAGTCGGCTTTTCCCTATTCCGCTTTGGACGAAATGACATTCAAGCGAGTGATCGCATTCATTGCAACCGGCGGCTATTCTCTGAAAGCTTATGATAAATTCAAAAAACTGGTCAAGCGACCCGACGGACAATGGCATTTGTCGCATCCTAAATTCGCGGCGCAACACCGGTTCAACGCAGGCATAATTGTAGATTCCCCGATGCTTGACGTCCGCTTCCGCAACGGCCGCAAATTGGGGAAAGTCGAAGAAAGCTTCGCCGCCACACTAACGCCGGGCAACACATTCACATTTGCAGGCATGGCATTGGAGGTCGAATCGATCAAAGATCTGGACCTAATCGTGCGGGCCGCCACCAAAGCGGCAAATACTATCCCCAGTTATATGGGCGCGCGACTGCCGCTCACTACCCATTTGGCGCAGCGGGTGCGGTCTATGCTCACCGATCAGGCAGGTTGGGCACGCTTTCCCGACGAGGTGCGCGAGTGGCTGGAAATGCAGGCCTATCGCAGCAAAATGCCGACGCCCGGACAATTGCTTGTTGAAACATTTCCGCATGACAAGCGCCATTATATGGTAACCTATCCGTTCGAAGGCTGGAACGCGCACCAGTCGCTTGGGATGTTGGTGACCCGGCGGATGGAAAGCCGGGGCCTTATGCCGATGGGATTTGTCGCGAGCGACTATGCGCTTGGTGTGTGGAGCCTGAAACCGATAACCGATCCGGAACCCTTGTTTTCAGCCGACATATTAACCGACGAATTTGTCGAATGGGTGGAGAGCAGCTATCTGTTAAAGCGCGCATTCCGCGAGGTTGCGGTTATCAGCGGCCTTGTCGAACGCCAGCATCCGGGTAAGCGCAAGACCGGAAGGCAAGTTACTTTTTCCACCGATCTGATCTATGATGTGCTGCGAAAATACGAACCGGACCATCTGTTGCTGGAGGCAGCATGGGCCGATGCCCGGGCACGTTTGACCGATTTGGGCCGGTTGAGCGATCTGCTCGACCGGGCCGCTGATACAATGTTGCACGTCGATCTGGAACGGGTTAGCCCGTTGGCCGTGCCATTACTGGTTATGATCGGGCGCGAAAGCGTCGCACAAGGCGCGGTAGATGATGAACTTCTTTTGGAAGCAGAGAGTCTTGCCGGTCTGGCGATGACCCCTTAACCCCCGATACACTGAACAATCGCAGACGTTCCGCACTGTTTAACTGCTTCGACAAAGCGGGCAATTGCTTCGACCGGCGGTGACTTGCCGCTTATCATAAACAGGCGTAGCATTCGGGCGGGAGAAGATGACATGAAACATCTGGTTTTGGGAATCGTCACCATCGTACTTGGCCATATTGGTGCCGTCGCGCACGCTATACCCGTGTCCGCGCCCGAAGTAGCTCAAATCGAGCTCTTCGCTTTAGACAAGACCGACCGGATGACGGTCCAGGTTCAGGTGAATGGCAGTGAAGCGGTACCATTTATCGTTGACACGGGTGCCGAGCGGACAGTGATCGCAAATGATCTTGCGAAAAAACTGTTCCTTGAGGCCGGCCCGATACTCACGCTCGCGACGATTTCGGGGCAAACCCAAGTGAATTCCTTTTTCATCGATAAATTGACGACAGCGACGGTCAATCTCGAAGGATTAGAGGCGCCCGGCCTCGAACGGTCAAATCTCGGAGCTTTTGGCCTGTTGGGAATCGACAGCCTTGAAGAAAACAAGGTTTTGATAGATTTCTTACACCAAAAAATGGATGTCCTGCCGTCGCTTAAAACGCGCGGTAAAACAAAACTCGAAAACGGCATGATCGTGGTGACCGCAAAGAAAAAAGCGGGCCGCATGATTATTTCCAGCGCAAATATCGACGGTATAAAAGTGGATGTCATTTTGGACACGGGTGCACAAAACAGCATGGCCAACCATGCGCTACGTGACAAGTTGCGCCGTAGGCACTTTAAAACAGACTTTGTGCCGGTTGAAATGTTAAGCGTCACAGGCACAGTGTTAAACGGGCAATTCACCCAATTAAGGCATTTAGAAATTGGCGGACTGGCGATCAATGATCTGCCCATCACCTTTGCCGAAAACTATGCCTTTACCGCGCTCAAGATGAATGACAGGCCCGCGATCCTTCTGGGTATGGATGCCATGAAACTGTTTGACCGGGTGCTCATTGATTTTGGCAATCGCCGGGTAGGTTTTGACCTTCCAAACAATGTGTGGCGCAACAGACCCAAGAGGATGTCGACCACTTTCCAGTGACGGGTTGCAACCCGAACCGATGCAACGCATAGGCTGGCGCAATGAAGCGCATATTCGAATTTGGTGGCGATGTTTTCGAATTGGCAGGTGACTCGGCGCTATATTGGGCTTCCCAAAATGCATTATTGGTATCCGATTTGCATTTGGAAAAGGCCAGCGCATATGCAGCAGGCGGGCAGATGTTGCCGCCATATGACAGTCTTGCCACCATTCAGGCGGTGGCTGCACTCTCCCAGATATTTCAGCCGGCACGCATCATATGTTTGGGCGACAATTTTCACGACTGCGACGGAGAAAGGCGTTTGGGCGGGGATGCCGCCGATATTCTGTCCGGCCTGATCCGGTCAACCGAATGGATCTGGATAACCGGCAATCATGACCCGATCTTGGAAGGCCGTTGGGGCGGATCATCTGTTACAGATCTGAAATTGGACGATATCCTATTACGCCACGAAGCAAAAGCGGGCGAAAGCATGCCAGAAATATCCGGCCATTTTCACCCTAAGTTCCGGCAAATGTTGCGCGGGCGAATGGTATCGCGCCGCTGCTTTTTGAAAAGCCGCCGCAAGCTCATTATGCCAGCTTTCGGGGCGCTGACCGGTGGGCTTGATGTCCACGATAACGCCATCATCAGTGCCTGCGACTTAAAACATTCCGAAATAGCAGAAGCTCTTGTCCCCGTCCGCAATGGACTGGCCCGATTTCCGATCAGTGAATCAATCGCGCTCGCCAAATAGAGCCGTACCGACGCGGATATGG
>Ga0073914_10000165_pt1 | contig 13402 bp, 8 predicted proteins | sample GWRWT4_30Apr14_FD_71481 | JGI IMG/M metagenome (GOLD analysis project Ga0073914, IMG submission 71481) | Sand microcosm microbial communities from a hyporheic zone in Columbia River, Washington, USA - GW-RW T4_30-Apr-14 | ecosystem: Engineered > Artificial ecosystem > Sand microcosm >... | reverse complement strand
CACCGCTACGGGACACTATCTGCTCCACACTCGATTTAAGCGTGATTCTGTCAGCAAAATACTCCAGACCATCAAAAAATCGTTCGCTCAAAGAATTACCATGACTGGAAATTGCTCCGACATGCTTATTGATATTATCCAGCGCCTCAATCCGGCTTTCATGCTTCGAATGCACGGCAAGACGATAGGCTGCAAAAAAGCTGAAAGAAATGCCTGCAATAAGCACAAAAACCATCGTCTGATAGAGAGGAATGCGCTCACGCAGCAACACCATGCTCACCAGATAAAGCAATAAATCGCGCACCGCCAATTCTTTTGAATCCCCGACAAAACCCATAACAAAATCAGCAAGCATGGTGATAATCAAAATGGCAAGCGCCCAACGGCTTTTACTGACAAGGTAATGGTATATCAATATCAGCGTCCCCAAGGGCTGCAATATCCTGAACATAATAATTAAGCCGATATACGAATTGGATACCTTTACGCCAGAAAATGTGTCTGCGGCACTTAACTGCCAAGCAATGGTGATAACAAACCCTATCGACCAGAACAACACACCAAGAATCACCCTTGAACCGGGCAGCCAGTCACGTGCCAAAACCTTGGTATCATGATCCCGAAAAATGGCGCAAACAGCGCCATAAGCCACAACAAACAAAACAGCACCTGCCACAATAGCCCATTCACCCTCGGTGAAAAACGCGCCTGAACTGGTCAATGCGCGTGTGTTTTTCGCCAGAAGAAGATCAGAAATATCTTTTAACGCAAACGAGGCAAAATAGTAGGCCAGAAAAATCATCATCAAAAACAGTGTGCCGCGATAGGCTTTCATAAAGATCAAGGGGAGGGTGCAGATCATACTTAAGACGATGATATATACGACCTGCCCTATCTGTGCATCATGATTCAGCGCCATTGCTGTCATGACCACAAACAAAACAAGTAGATTAACCCAGATAAACAAAACGCCTTTTCCTGACGAACTCATCTGCGTTACGGTTACGGCAGGCGCTGATGACAAGGAGACCCGCTCAGCCAATTTCATGCGTGTTTTTTTCCATGGATAAAACCCCTCGCTCAAAATGAGGCACTGATTCTAACAAGCGATTATGACCACTTTGTTACCATGTAATAAAAACGACATCAAAACACTTTAAAAGATACGCGCGCCTCTTGTTATCTTGCTTATGAAACCGTCTAAAAAATCATTTTATTGATTCATTGTGAGCAAAAAATGTTAAAACCAGTCTGTACCAGCAAAGCACACGATGACTGCACAAGGCTCTCCTCGCGTGAATTACATGTATCACGATGCTTGCTGTGCCCGCTGCGTGCAAACCCATGATAAAACCCTTGATCTCACCACAGGCCTATGCCCTGTCAGGGCGAGGCATTCAGTTCATCACTCAAATTGCCATGGTGTTGATTTTCCCAAAAATACTGGCACCGTCCGACTACGTTCAATTTAATTTATTGCTGCCACTGGTATTCTTATTTGTTTCACTGCTGTTTGGCTGGCTGATTGGCGCCACCTTCCGCCATATCCATCCTTTGCTGGATGCAGCGGGGAATAAACAACGTCAGACCGTCTTTTGGTATTTCGGTGTGACTACTAGTCTCTTGCTTGCGCTCTACCTTGTGGTCTCAACTGCATCAGATAGCCTATACGTCTTGATCCCGCTTCTGATCGCAGCTAACGCGCTCAAGAGTGGCTTGCTTAGCATTCTGAATGCGGCCGAAAAACAAAAACCTTATTTTTTTGCCAATCTTTGTTTCGCCCTTTCACTCGCTGTTTTTATTGGCATAAATACGCTAGCTAAGCAAGCTGGGCTTGCGACAGGCCTGGTGATTTATTCATTTATCGACATAATTCTGGCACTTGCTGGTTGGTACATGATGGGCGTATTTTCTTTTCCACCGCTGCCGCGCTTCGATAGCCTGATTGCCCGACAATATTTTTTGTACGGCCTGCCAATCGTCATTAACAATTTATTTGTCTGGGTGGTATCACTGTCGGATCGTTATTTATTAATGTTGTGGGAATCGACCGAACATGTCGCGAACTACATTCTCAGTTATCAGCTTGCAAGCAGCATGATTACCATTCCACTGATGCTGGCAATTACCGTCATTTTTCCAAAGATTATTCGTATCGACAAAGAACAGAACCAAAAGGCCGCACTGGATTACACGCACAGATTCAGAAAATCATATCTTCGTCTTATGCCGGTTTTATTAGTGTGCGGCTGTCTTGTTGTTTTGCCATTCAAACATTACCTCTACTCTGATTTTGAATTAGAACCGGCGCTAATCGTTATTATACTGCTGGCACAGCTCATCAACGGCCTATCACATTTCTACAACAAAGAATTTGAGCTCAATGGCAAAACACTTGTCATCACCAAAAGCATCGGGCTCGGCGCGCTAGTCAATACAGTGCTCAATCTTGCGCTTATTCCGCACTTTGGTCTGCTGGGTTCTGCTACAGCAACTCTGGTGGCTTACAGTAGCTCGGTATTTATTGTATTCAAGGCCGGCAAGTACCGATCCAGTAAAATCTGATTAATAGCAAAGAGCATCTAAACCTTTTTAATCCAAACAGCCTTTTAATATTACTGAAGCATCATGGATTTAAGGTCGAAGCAATGCAATGGATTTCAAGAATACCAAAAAGATCTTTCGAGAAACATCTCCCTCAATTCGGCAAGCCATTATTGCCAGTCATTAACGTAGCTTCATCAGCTTCGTTGAAGATTATTGCCCTCACCTCGGCATGATGATTAACGTTTATGGGATCCAAACGCAGAGTGGCTGACGGATAGCGTTAACAGGCCCTAGTCATCTTTGGGCCGCTTCACTGCTTCGATGATCAATGTATGGGGCATGGCGAAGTCATCCTCATGTTCCTTGAGCAAACACGGGCCAAATAATTCAGGATAGCCTGTTTCCTTAACGGGCTTGCAAAGTGTGGCGTCAGCAAAGCCACTGATGTTAAGAAGCTCTTCAAGAAAGGAAAAAGTGAGAATAACAAGGTGCTCACCGCGACAAAAAATGAAGTTATCGAGTCTTCCACCAATGCTGTTTCTTTTGTCAGGAAAATCCGGAAACCACCGCTTGTCGTTCTCGGCAAATTTTGCGATAGCTGAATCTCCATTTGGCACACCCACCCGGTAGATTCCTCCAGGCTTTAAGCAACGATAAACTTCCCTGAAGTGGTCTTGAATGTTCGGAAGGTGTTCAATCATATGGTGAGAGTAAAAACAATCAACCGTTTCATCATGAAATGGCAATGGATTTCGTAGATCCGCCCATAGGTCACATTTTCCCGTAAACATATTGGCATCAACGTTTACCCATCCCTCAATGTAGTTTTTCTGTCCTGGGCCAAGATGTATTTTTAGCCCGCCTTTTTTTGGTGCTCGGAAAAGTCTGTACGCCAACGTATTTATTTTCATCATTGGGCCAGCGATTTGGTAAAACATTGACTTAGCTTGACGACTAATCATGTCTTTTTTCTCTATTGATGCCTAAGTTAGGTTAATGGGTGCTCCGATTCTGGCGCAACCCAGTGAGCGCAGCGAACGAATTGAACGGCTGGTTAGCGCATAACGTTGTGCAACATGATGAACTAAAATAAACCACAAAAAATTCCTGCTTTTTCCTGCTTTAATGTGGCCGTTTATTGCAGGAAATAAATCAGCCAAATATCTTTTGTGTAGCACGGGATTTTAGCGGTATCAGCCGACATGAAATACTTGCAGTACCTGCCGCTGTCAGAGTCTTATCAACGACAAGCGCCATCAGGCGGCATACAAAGCAAACCACAAAAATATGTCAGGCTTGTGAAATAAATAATACGGCGACGATGGCATCAAAATTAGCCACTTGCTTGTTGACAAACAACAGGCCCCCAAACCCAATAACCAAGAGCAGGATGCCGAGTAGAAAAACCAGCCAGAACCTCCCATGCCTCCAGACCCTCGTAGTGACGAAAGCCAATCACAAGGGCTACGACGCGTCTGCGTTGCTATCTTGCGCTCGGTTATCCAGATATCGGAAGATGCTTTTCTGTATTTTCCAATCCGGGCGATTAACGACTGAGTTAGCCATGATTTCATCAATCTTCTGTTTATTACAAGATTTGCAATATAAGCACATTCTCACTGCAGTCGAATTAAAGTATTCGTTGAGAAAAATTTTTCCCAAAAAAATAATGCTCCTCGGAAAGGGCAAACGGCTCCAGATTAAATTCGATTTCACCAATCATATACTTGTCCCTAATATCCTGGACAGGCAAAGGTTCTTGAAGAGTGTGCTGGTATCTTCTTTTGGAAATTGGGTAAGAGTATAAAGAGACGGATGGTCATCAAATAGTCATCATACTGAATTATATTAATCAGTTAGCTATACCCTGTCGCCAATAAAATGGGTAATAAACTGTTGTGAAAATGTCAAAAAAAATTATCGTGTGGCTGACATTTATGCCAATGATTATTGCCGTTATTGGCGAGATGGTTGCTCGCTATGGTCTTGGATTAGGTACGCCGCCGCTTGTAATTCCACACCAAAAAATTGAGTATATGTTTAAACCAAACCAGGATGTATACAGGTTTGGAAATCATTTCATTGTTAACCAATATGGGATGAGAACAGAACCTTTTTTTACACAAAAAGGAAATAATGAATTTAGGGTCATGGCTTTTGGAGACTCTGTCCTGAACGGAGGTGGTCTAACGGATCATGCTGATTTGGCAACGACGCTATTGCAAAACAGTCTCAGTAAAGTAAGCGATAAAAATGTGCTCGTTGGTAATATATCAGCAGGTAGTTGGGGGCCTGGTAACTGGCTTGCATACGTTCAAGAATATGGATTTTTTGGCGCCGACATCGTTGTTTTGGTTATTTCAAGCCATGACTATGCCGATAATCCTACATTTCATGCTCTGGACCCGAACACTCACCCCACTGAAAAACCTGTTTCGGCCCTTCTTGAAGGAATCACCAGATACTTGCCTCGCTATTTGCCACAAGGTGGTACAGACAATCCGGGCGCAATTGAACCTGACCGATTCCAGACGGAGTACAGTGAACAAGAGGCGCAAAAAGGGCTTGCTGATTTGAGGCGTTTTCTGGAGCTTGCAAAAAACAATTCAGCAAATGTGATGGTGCTTCAGCATTGGGAAAAATCAGAAATTGAAAGTGGTTCAGCTAATCCTGGAAATCAGTATATCAAGATGGTTTGCGAACAAATGGGGATTTCTCCGCTATCGTTAGAGCCCTACTTCCGTCGCTCAATTGAAAATGGTGCTAATCCCTATCGTGATAACATCCATCCTAATCAAGTGGGGCAACAATTAATTGCCGAGGCGATTTTCGCACATAGGCTTAAGGTCCCCAAGGCCGACTCAAACCCGTACTCTTACCTGAATCCGCCTTTGCCGTGAACAAGAGACTCAAAGATCTGGCATTGGAAAAACTCAATGTAGGCGTACATACCATGCGTCGTGGCAATGACATCGTGCCTAATCCTGAGAAAATACGAAGTGGCCAGTGCAGACATTGTTATTCTCAGCGGTGAACTCGCTGCCTTTGAAGCAACCGAATCCTTTCTCTTGATCGGAAAAAATAAGGGTAACCTAAAAACACTTGATCATGGCTTGATGCACACAATGCCTAGAGCATAGAGCTCAAGACCGCATCGGGCGACCAATTAAAAAATACCGGTGCAATCAGGTAAAGGGCCACGCTGCATCAGCCTACCAAGCGCAACGGCATGCGCCACCACTGCCTGTCTGTTTCATAACCCGTTTCTAACAGCAAATCACCTGCGTAGCTGTCATAGGCTTTTGCTGATTCCGGAGTAAAATAGTTCCGCCAATCACCGCTGATGCCTTTGCGATTAAATGAACCCAAGTCTTGCTCGCCTTTTTTTCTGTTTGTGAGCGCGCTGAAGTCATGCCTATTTACCGCCTTTTTAACCTTGGCCAAGCTCGCTGTATGGTGTGTCAGCCCTTCAAGCACACGCATCAGTTCCACTTCCGGGTGAATTAACAAATCTTCGTAGCGCACGGTAATATATTTATCAGCATGCCTTTTCCACTCTTCAAGATGGCTGCGATAGTCTGTCGATGACACGCGTATTTTTTGCATAAATAGAATAAATTCAGGCATATTTTCTTGAATTTCTTCGGCCAATAAGGGGCGTCGTAGCTCACGCTCGAATTGCGTTTTCACTTCACCACCTTCTCTGACCAGATGAAAATATTTTGAGACCAGGGTATCGCGGCCATCGCGCATGATATACACCGTGCGCCGCCTGACCGAATCAACAGGGATAAACCTGTGCATATGATAAACACAGGGTTTTATCTGGGGCCAAGTTAAGGTCCATGGCTCCAATACCGGCATATCCAGGACATCAGACAAGAGATTACACAACCAGTTAGTACCACTTTTGACATAACCCAGCACATAGACCCCTGATTTATCCCTCGGCAAAGTCACATCCAGGGCAATGGACGACCAATAAATCATTTGCTCATGGCGTTGTCTTAAACGTGATTTTTCTGCGTGATATGACATGAAACTCCTTAAAAATAGCCATTTTCCAAACTGTGCGGCCTATTCAACTTCAACCCAATCAGGTTTACGTCCACCCTGCAGCAACCATGCATAAGTCTGCTGCATCATGTCAGCAACACTACTCCATGCGTAACTTTCCTGCATCCATTCGCGCCCACGAAGGCCCATATTTTTTAGCGCCGGTGATTGTTGACGTAAGGCCTCTTGCAGCACACGTTCGAGCGCATCCTGCGTGGGAGGAATAAGCCAGCCACATTTGCGCTGCTCAAGGTCGTGCCAGGGTGTTTCAGTGCTGGCAATAACGGGCACGCCATAGGCCAGCGCCTCAGCCACCACGATGCCGAAGTTTTCTGAATACGAGGGCAACACAAAAAGTGTCGCTTCAGACAAAAGCACCTGTTTGGCCTCACCCAGCACTTGCCCTAAAAATTGAATACGCGGTGTATTTAATCTACGTGCTAGCGCTTGCATTGTATTGGCATAGTCATTATCCAGCGGCCCGGCAATCACCAACTCCCACGCAGGAAAACGCTCGGCTACCCTTGTCCAGGCCGGTATAAGAATATCCAGTCCCTTCACGGGATCAATACGCCCCAAAAATACAATCTTGTTTTGACGCGAAATATCGTTTGGCAAATCTGGAATACCGATACCTATCGGGATAATGGCCACTGGCCCACGCAAGCCCAGATGGCGCACATCCTCATACTCGCTGGACGAGGTGACGTGAAAACAATGACTACGTTTAAGCGCAGGTTTCTGCAAGGCCTTCCAGAACGGCGTTTTCAGCACCGATTTATAGCGCATACTCCAGGGCGCAATAGCACCGTGCGTACTTAATACTATTTTTGCCTGACTTTTTTCGTTTAATAACAATGGAAAAAGATTGGTCATACGCCAAATACCGTGACCATGCAAAATGCCAGACTGTGAGGATTGTTTCATAACATCACGCAACAGCGAGGGCGAAAATCCCATTCGTTTTTCAAGCATGCTGGCATAGACCGTGATGGGCGCTTGGTAAGGCCAAACCTGCGGCTGCTCACCAAAGCTTATAATCGACGAATCATTGCCCATATTTTTGAGCGCATCGGCCAGATGACCAACGAAATAGGTCGAACCAGCCGATGAATTACTAACACCATGGATAATCTGGGCAACACGCATATAAAAACCATTCAATAAAATGTAATACAGCACCTTTACCCTAGCAAGCTGTCAGACATACTTGTGGTATAGGTATAGAAAACCATACCCGGCTACGATGCTACGCAATCCATCCTACTAGAGCTGCATTTCAAAATGATGAAAAAACAGATGCAAAAGACACATGTCACCCTGTTTTTCAGGAAACCCCATGCCACCGGCAACTTCAGCATTGAAAGTTCCTTTATGCAGATGCTGCAAAATTTTCCTGAATACAGTGCATTTACACTGAATACCTATACCTTAAAAAATTACAGCCATGGGCTTATGACAAGAATTCGTGGGTGCATTGAATCGTTTCAACAAGGTACGGACATTAATCATATTACCGGCGACATTCACTACATCACGCTGGTTTTACCCGCAAAACGTACGCTACTTACCATTCACGATTGCGGTTTTATGCGGCATCCAAATCGTTTTGCACGACAGGTTCTAAAATTTTTCTGGCTTTCTTGGCCGGTGAAGCACTGTTGTTATATTTCGACCGTGTCCGAAGCAACACGCCGTGAAATCATTGCCTACACCGGGTGCAATCCAGACAAAGTCATTGTCATCCCAACCCTTATTTCCACATCGTTCAAAAAACATGCGCGGGTGTTTAATGCGGCGCGACCCCGGATACTTCACATTGGCATGGCGCCAAACAAGAATTTCGAACGCCATGTGGCGGCACTTGCAGGTCTCTCTTGTGAGTTGCACATCATCGGCCAACTCAAACCCGAACATATCACCTTGCTCAAAACACAGGGGATTCAATATCAATCGCAATGCAATCTTAGTCACGAAGAAATGATTCAAGCCTATAAAGACAGTGACATCATGCTCTTTGCATCCACACTTGAAGGCTTCGGCATGCCGATCATTGAGGCACAAGCCACGGGCAGAGTTGTGGTCACCAGCAATATATCTTCCATGCCGGAAATCGCGGGCTCTGGCGCCTGTTTGGTCGATCCTTTCAGCGTCGCATCAATACAGCAGGGCCTGCAACGCGTCATCGAAGATACCGACTATAGAAATGCGCTTATTCACAGCGGATTTGACAACGCGAAACGTTTTTCACCTGAGGCCATCGCCAAACAATATGAAGCGCTGTATCAACGCATCCGAGATAACACAACACCATCAGTGGCTACACCTTATTTGCAGTAATTCAATAACAAATCCTGCGCACCCAAGGTTCGAAACGCCTCCAGCGCGCTATTAAACTGCAATTCACCCCGTTTGCTCATCCGAGCATCAACCACTCGCTGTGCCGTTTGCATTTGGCCGCTGGAGTCCTGGATCAAATTAGCCAGAGTGTGAATCCGGCTCTGGTTAACATTTTCAATCACCGGCGCTTGATTCCAGTAAATGTTTCCTGCGAGCACCAGGTCAATATCATTGCCGTGCTGTACCTGTATACGTCTGCTGCGATTATCCAATGGAAGTCCAAACATGCCGCCAAATTGCGCAAAAAGACCTTTGTAATCGTCCAGAGTGGCAATCATTAGCTGCGTTAAACTGGCTTCCGTGTGATCCAGAATCACCTGACCCCACCGCTCACCACCGCCCTGCAATGCAACTAAATGGGATGTTTGCTCGTTGTACCAATCTGTCTGCACCAGGCTTTGATTATCTTTGATTACCAAGGGATAGTCCGACAAGGCCGAGACCCGCGAGAGGATACCAAGAAAACCGCTTGAAGGTGACTCACCTTCAATCACTGTCTGCACAGATATGAGCGAGCCCAAAAGTACAGTTGCTTCCGAGCTGTTTCTAATGTTGAGTCGACCATCAAGATGCTGGCTCACAATCCGACTGCCGGCGGGCATTGCATCGAATACCATCCAGGATTCTTTCAGCTCATCATCGTGATAACCATAAAGATTATGGTAATAGACATGCGCTGCTTTGCTGGCAGTCTGAAGCAAAGAAACACCTTTGTTCATTCGGCCCACGGTCAAATGCATTACGCGCAGCCCATCGGGATCATGCACATGCAAGGCTGTACCCTCATGCAAATCAGTCCTGACAATACGCGAGTGCCAGCCTGTACCCTCGATCTGAAAGTTTGCACCCGCAGGCGTATCAATCGTATCGGTTACCCGGTACGTTCCTGAGGGAAAATACAGTACCGTTGATTCAACCGACGCATTCGCCAAGGCCAGACACTTCTGAATCATACGGGTATCGTCCACAAGACCATCTCCTTTGGCGCCACAATCCACTTTCACGTCCAGGATCTTTTCTGCCACCGGGTAATGATTCCGCAAAAACACGGTGTTGTCAGCAAATTGTGGTTGATGTGGTGTGACCGCTATATTTTTAACAACACCATTGAGTCCAGAATCAATCAGGGATTTTGTTTTTGGGCTAACTACGTTTGCCGTGATGGCCACTTGTTTCATATAGGATGGATTGTTCAAACGTATCGGCGGCTTGTTTGCCGGTGGCATGGAAAAGTTAACATCGATCAAGGTAAGCGGACCACGTAGATCGGACACAATGGCACCATCTGTGCTTTTCCAGCCAGTGACAATAGCTTCCTGAACTCGAATTGAACTGCCTGCAATAGGTCCTCTAACAGTGCGAATAAATGCATTAGAGCCGGAAGAAATTACACGCCTGACCGAATGACTGTGGGTAGACAAATATAAATCGGACTGCAGACTCCCCTCAAAACGACTGTTGCGAACAATCACATTGCCTTTTTCGGCACGAATCCCATAACCATTATGGACAAACTGACAACCATCAAAAATATTGTTGTAATCATTCCAATCCTGCAGCAAAACCCCATTTTTATTGTTCTGGAATTTCAGATTCAAATAAAGCATTTCTGCCGACGCCAGCTTCTGTTGATGGCCTACACGTATTCCTGCTTCGAGAAAATTGCGAAACTCCATCTGCTCATGCATCACACGGGTTTCGTACAGCGTTTTAGAATCATGATCAATACCCACAGCGGCCTTGTTATTACCGTCCCACACCATGCCTAAATAAGTCTGACGACTGGCGCCGTTACTCCAGAACATGCGCGCCCATTTTCTTCCACCCCAGACAATGCGAGTTGAAGCACCATGACCAATCAGCATCCCTCCTTCGCGCTCGGTGATGCCGATGGTTTTAGTGATGCGATAAGTTCCCGCAGGTAAATAAACCACTTTAGGATCGCCTGGGGATTTGCCAATCCGGTTTAATGCAGCCTGCAGTGCCAAGGTGTCATCGGTGATACCATCCCCTTTCGCCGCTGGGGAAACGTCCTTTTTCACATTGATCCAGTCAGCGCGCTCAACCCAGTCAATCGTAGCAATGGCGCCAGAGCCTGAAGCAGGACAGCTTGTCGTTTCCGTAGCTGCGATTGTATTGATTTTTTTGAGCGCAGCTTTGCCAGCAAACGTCGGCGTTGACGTAATCACTAACAGCAAAATGAGAACAACTCGATATCGCCGCGACAATGTCTGCATAAACACAATCCCTCGTTGACATAACAGATCAATGTAAACGCAGGAAGAACGATCACTCAGTCGTGATAAATTTTAGCTACACGTTTAGCCACGCACTGAATTCATGACCGTTCCCACCACATTCACGGTACTGAGCATTTCCATCGCCCGCTGCAGATCGGCCTGACGCGTTTTACCTTCACGGGCAAGCAAAAGTACGGCATCGATATGAGGAGAAAATGCCAGCAAATCATCTCGAACAAGCAGTGGCGGCAAATCAAATATCACCAAACGTTCCGGATAACGGGCTTTTATTTCTTCCGCTAATTTTTGCATGGGTGGTGAACTGAGCAGCTCGGACGAACTCGAAAATACGTTACGGCAAGGCAACACAACCAGCCGTTCAATGCCGGGATTAAATAAGGCTTCTTCTATTGGCTTGTTGTCCAGCAAACAGTCGTCAATGCCTACGGTCGGATGAACACCCAGATAATTGGCCACACCCGGATGGCGCATATCAAGGTCAACAAGCAACACGGTATGGTTCACATCACGCGCCAGACTAATGGCAAGATTGATTGCTGTCAGTGTGCGACCCTCGCCCTCTCTGGGACTGGTAATGGCTAACGATTTCCAGTTGTTTTCCCGCATCCGATGCAGAATCTGGGTACGCAGCAGTTTGTATGCGGCCGCCGTTTCATCGTCGCCTTCACCCCGAAGTATTTTGTTTTTTTCCAGAATAGAATCATCAAGTTCAATAACACGGGTTGTTGAATAACGTATAGTCATACCTTGTTCCGACATGCTGTCATTGAATCGCTCATCGCGCCAAACTGGATCACTTACTGCTCTGACTGTCATACGCCTTTCCCCTACACCATGCCCATTCTGCGCTGCATCACAAACCACAAGACATCCAGGGGTTTGTAGAACAGATGAATCGTAATCAATCCAATAACAAGCATCGCAAACATTCCCGCTAACGCCAGGTGTTTTTTGCGCGTGTAGGCATTGATTTCGGCAACTGTTTCAATAAAAGGAATCGCGACCAGTGGACGCATGCCTGTTGCAGTGGCTAATGCACTATTGCCGTACACGGCCGTATCAACACTGGCACTGATAAGCGCCATACCAACACCCCCGGCAAGCGCAAAAACAAGCCCCAATACCAAAATAGCCATACGATTAGGTTTAAGCGGTTTTTCAGACAGCTCAGGCGGCTCTACCAAGGTAAAGCGTTCGCCTTTTCTTTCGCTTTCCATCACCTGAGCAAGCTGAGCTTCGGTCAGTTTTTCTTTCATTTGTTTGTAACTCGCACTTGAGTTTTCATAATCGCGCAGCAACTCGCGATACTCACGCTCAACCTGAGGCATCTTCAGCATATGCCGTTCGTACTCGGCTAATTTTTGTCGCAACTGGGCTTCTCTTTTCTCTGCCATCACCAGTTCGACCGTTGCACTTTCCAGTTGTGACTTGAACTGAACATAACTTGGATTATTTGCTGTGTCTGTATTCACCGACTCCGCTTGTGGTATTGAGCGCTCCATAGCCAGGGCTTTATTCAGCTCGCCAAGTTGATTCTCCAGTCGTTTAATTTCTGGATGATTGGCTGCGTATTTTTTCCGGGCCTGACTCAGCTGCTCTGAAACTTTAGCCTGCGATATGCGCAGATCATTACTTACGTTAATCACTTCGCCCTGAGTCTCTTTTTTTAGCGATTCAATTTCTTTACGTATACGCACTAAATCCGGGTGTTGTTTGCCGTACACTGACACCATACCCAGATATTTGATTTGAAGCTGTTTGAGACGGTCAGCAGAACCCAGCATGCGCTCACCCGTTTCGGTATAGACATGGGTATCACGTGCAAGCAGAGTCAATTGTGATTCCATATAAGCTTTACGTTCACGCAGTGTTCTCAATTGCATCTGCGCATCAAGCAGATCACGCTCAGTTCGTTCAACCAACTGGAAATTAACCTGCATAAGGTCGGGCAACTGATTGGCATTACGCTCCTTGAACTGCGCCAGTTTTTTTTCAATATCAGCCATATGCGTCATGAGTTTATTAACTTCATCAGTCATGAATTTAGACGCTTCGGTGGTTGATTCCGCTCGGCTTTTCAAATTTTCATTGAGGTAAAGTGAGACCAGTTCATTCGCTACTTTCTGCGCCAGCACCGG
>Ga0073914_10000162_pt1 | contig 13472 bp, 12 predicted proteins | sample GWRWT4_30Apr14_FD_71481 | JGI IMG/M metagenome (GOLD analysis project Ga0073914, IMG submission 71481) | Sand microcosm microbial communities from a hyporheic zone in Columbia River, Washington, USA - GW-RW T4_30-Apr-14 | ecosystem: Engineered > Artificial ecosystem > Sand microcosm >... | reverse complement strand
GCGTTATCGCAAAAAAGCACCGCTCCACGGCAAAACCCGCGGTCATTAAGCAGAAAAAACAACGCCTCCTGACGGAGGCGTTGTTTTAGGTCGGTCAGGCTGGGGTTTTGACACAGCCTGTAATGCGGCCTTTTTTATTTAGCGGGCGCATCATCCCGGCGTAGGCCGGGATCCAGTGACTTACGGCAAGGTTATTTATTCCAAAGCTTCAAAATCCACCTTCTCGCGCACGGCGCAATCCGGGCATGGCCATGTGTCAGGAATGGCTGACCATTTTGTTCCCGCCGGAAAACCCTCATGCGGTGCACCGGTTTTTTCGTCGTAAACATAGCCGCAGTCGGTGCAGCGATGGCGCGTCGCCGTCGATGCGTGGGCGTTGGCCTGGTGCACATTGTTTTGTACGGGCTTGCCTGTGCTGGCCGCCGCTTCACGCCGGGCTTCTTCCTTCAGCAGTTTTGCGCGCTTGGACGGAAGCATGTTGGCGAGACTGAGATCACCTTTGTAATGGGCGGCAACGCGCGGATCCATCTGGCGATACCAGAGCCAGGGAATATAGGCCGGCATCAGCATGGAGGCGTAACCCGAGGGCAGCTGCGGGCTGTTCTCGAAGTGGCGCAGGGCCTGAAAGCTGCGCGTAGGGTGCGCGTGATGGTCGGAGTGACGCTGCAACTGGTAGAGCACCAGATTGGTCACGATGTGGTTGCTGTTCCAGGAGTGCTCGGGCGAGCAGCGCACAAAGCGGCCATCCGGGCCTTTCTGGCGGAGCAGGCCGTAATGCTCGATGTAGTTGATCACCTCCAGCAAAGAGGCTGCGTAGAAAGCCTGCAAGCCGAGGAAGAGCAGTGCTCCCCAGCCCAGCCAGAGCGTGAGTCCGCCAAACAGCAACACGGTCAGGCCCCAGGCCTGGAAATTGTCATTGCCCAGGCTCCATTGTGATTTGCCCGAGCGCTCAAGGCGTTCACCCTCGATCTTCCATGCCGACACAAGGCTGCCGATCATGGTGCGTGGCAGGAAGCGCCAGAAGCTTTCGCCCATCTTGGAGCTGGCGGGATCTTCCGGTGTGGCAACATTCTTGTGGTGGCCGCGCACGTGTTCGGTATAGAAGTGACCATAGGCCGTGGGGGCCAGCGTCAGTTTGGCCATCCAGCGTCCGAGGGTGTCGCGTTTATGGCTAAGCTCGTGGCCGGTATTGATGGCCAGGCCATTGATGGCACCCACGCTGAATACCAGCCCTATCCATTCCCAGGTCGCCAGACCCCCGTTCGTGGCGAGCCAGGCTCCCCAGATGGTGGTGATGAACTGGCTGGGGATGTAGGCATACACGATGGCACGGTAGTAGGGATCCTCCTCCAGCTGCGCCATGGCAGTTTCTGGCGGATTGGTCTGGTCGGTTCCGATCAGGCGATCCAGCAGGGGAATGAGAAAGTAGACCAGAAACGGGCCGCCCCACAGGGCGATTCCCCAGCCTGTGAGTGTGTAAAGGCCGACGATGAGGATGCCCAGCACGGGAATGAAGGGGCTGAAAAGCCAGAGCAGGCGTTTGGGGTCGGCCCATGGCGTGGTCGCCATTGTTGTCGTGTTCATGGGGTTCTCCTGTTGCTGCGGTCTGCCGCAATCGACAACCTTATCATTGGCTAGTGTCACAGTATTCGACATAATCAGGACGCCGAAAAACCGGCGTAAAACACCGGAAACCCCTAGCGAGCCGCCAGATGGATACCTTGAGTCAATTGCTGGATGACATACACCTCTCGGGTGGCGAGTTCCGTTATGTGCAGGCGGCGGCGCCCTGGGGATTTGATTTCAGGGCGGAGGGCTTGGCCAGTTTTCATCTAGTGCTGACGGGCAGTGCAGTTCTGTACCAGGAGGGCGAGGAACCGAGAACGCTGGAGGCGGGCGACATGGCCGTCGTAACCAGCGGTCGTGATCATCGCATGCTGGACGAAGCGCGCTCTGTCATCGAAGACCTGCCCAATCTTGCCGACATCATTCGTGGTCATGACCATAATCCTTTACTGATTGGGGGAAAGGGAGCGCTTACTTCTTTGCTGTCGGCCCGCTTCCGGTTTGATGCAGATCTGGCCAAACCACTGCTGGCCGCTTTGCCACCGCTGATGCTGATCCAGGGCATCAGTGAAGGGCCGCCGGAGTGGTTGCGGATCGGGCTGGAGTTTTTGGCGAATGAGGGGATGGGCCGCCCGGGCCGTCAGGCCATTGTTAACCGGCTTGCCGGTATTCTTTTTATCGAGTGCGTACGTGATCACCTTGAGGCTCTGCCTGTAGGCGCCAGCACCTGGTTGCGTGCACTGCGTGACCCGGCGCTGTCATCGGTTTTGTCCGCCCTGCATCAGCGCCCGCAGCATCCGTGGACGGTACCGGAGCTGGCGGGAGTGGCTTGTCTTTCACGCTCTGCCTTTGCCGAGCGCTTTACCGCTGTCATGGGGCAACCGCCGCTCAGCTATCTGGCCGAGCACCGAATGCGTCTCGCTGTCTGGCAGCTGCAGCACACCAGCCAGCCCATCTGCCGTATTGCCGAAATGGTGGGCTATGCCTCCGAGACTGCCTTCAGTCAGGCCTTCAAGCGCACGTATGGCCGCTCACCTTCAAGGTTCCGGCAACAGCAGGATTGACCGCGGAAGAGTGTTCAAGTGTTGTTCCCGGTCATTTCGCCAGCGTCGTGCCTGAGCTAGAGTTCATGCAAGATTTCGCGCCGGGATAAAAACAATGACATCGCGCTTTTCATTTTCCGTCACCGATGAACTTTTCCTGCATCTTGAAAGTGCTGATGAGCCTTTCGGGCTGCAACTGGATATCCGGTTCAGCGGCCACCTTGATGAGCAGAAACTGGAAGCTGCCGCTTTTGCGGCCATGCAAACGCATCCACTGGCATCCGTGCGGATGCGTCCGGAGCGGTCCGGTGATCAGCATTATGAATGGGAGCTGATGGAGCGCCCGGATGAAGATCCGGTGCTGGCGCAGGAGTGTGCGGATGATGCAGCGGTGGATGCCGCCCGTGATTCTTTTTATTCCCGCCGTCTCATGCTCGAAAGCGCTCCTCCTTTCCGCCTTTTGCTGGCGCGTCATCCCGAGGGCGACTGGCTTTTCCTGAAAATGAGCCATGCCGCCACGGATGCGGCGGGTGCTTACCGTTTTCTGCAGTCACTGCTGCGTCAATACGCGGGTCTGAGTGATGCACAGCCTGCCGACATGGACGTTATCAAGGCGCGCAACCTCAGTCGTGAATTTGGTGCCAAGAGTCTTGCCGAGCGCCTCAAGCGGGCAAGCGGACTGCTGGCCTATCTGGTTGACTCCGTGCAGTTGCCCACCCGCATTACGCCGCACTTTGGCGAGAAAAGTGCAGGCGTTGCTTTTGTGTCGCACACGTTTTCCGCCGCAGAAACCGATGCTATCGGGCAGCTGCGACAGGGCCGTGCCACGATCAATGATGTGCTGATGGCACTGCTGCACCTGACGGTCGAGCGCTGGAATCTCAGCCGCAATGACAAGGCGGGTCGCGTCACGGTGATGAATGCCATGAACTTTCGCCCCATTACCTGGCGTCAGGAGGGCGTGGGGAATTTTTCGCTGTGGGTCAATGTGGCGACCCGGGATTTCGAGCGCCGCAATTTTGAGGCGGCGCTGGAGTCGGTGACCGGACAGACGCTGAAGTTCAAAAGCGATGAGTCAGCCGGTTTGCTCGTGGATTTGCTGGACATGACGCAGATCCTGCCCAATGCCTTGCGCAAAAGCCTGACACGATTGATGCCGCTGACCGGCAATTTTGTCGTGGATACCGCTGTACTGAACAATCTCGGCCGTGTTCCGGACCTGCCTGATCCGGCGGGCAAGGCCGGGCGCATTACCGCCATCCGCTTCTCGCCGCCGACGCATATGCCCATGGGAGTGGCCGTGGGGGCCGTGACCTTGCGTGGCGAGCTGACCATCACCTTCCGTTATCGCCGTGCCCAGTTTGACAAGCATGCAGCGGAAGCATTCCGCGACACTTTCCTGGCCTTGCACAAAGAGCTCCTGCCCGCTGCCTGAGCAGCACACTACTCCGCGATTTTATGCGCGAACTTCTGCCGGAATTTTGCCAGCTTGGGGTTGATCACCACCTGGCAATAACCCTGCTCCGGGTGCAGGGCGAAATAATTCTGGTGATAGGCCTCGGCCGGATAAAAGGCCGGTGCGGCCGAGAGCTCGGTCACGATGGGGGATGCAAAGGCTTTTGAGGTGCTCATTGCATCCATGATTTGCCGTGCCGTTTCCCGCTGTTCTTCATTCCGGTAAAAAATCACCGAGCGGTACTGCGTACCGGTATCGTTACCCTGACGATTCAGCGTGGTCGGGTCGTGGATGACAAAGAAGATTTCCAGCAGATCCTGGAAGGAAATGACCGCAGGATCGAACGTGATCTCAACCACTTCGGCATGCCCGGTCGCACCGGTGCATATCTGTTCGTAGCTGGGGTTGGCGCGCGCACCACCGGCATATCCGCTGACGACGGTGCTGACTCCCTGCACTTTGCGGAAGACGGCATCGAGACACCAGAAGCAGCCGCCACCCAGTAAGGCTTTTTCGCTAGTCATCACCAATCTCCGTCAGGCACAGTTTCAAAAGGATGAGCCGGGCTCGGCCAGAAAAGCTGTTTCTTCCGGGCTGGAGATGCGCCCAAGAATGATGTTGCGGTGCGGGTACCGGCCAAAGCGATCAATGATCGCCTTGTGACGTCGCTCGAAGTCCAGATTTCCTTCCATGCCGGGCTCAGAAAAAAGCCGTACCGCAACTTCATGCATGGCCACTGACTCACTGTGCATGAAGGGCATGTAAAGAAAAGCTCGCTCCTTCGGAGGAAGCGTCTGCACCAAGCCACTGGCAAGCGCTCCCTGCGCCAGTACGAGTGCCATGCCATCACAGGAAAATGCCTGGGCATGATCGCGATAGAGGTTTCGCGAGAACTGGTCGATCAGAATGATTTCGGCCAGGCGCCCGTAGATTCCGGATCGCCAAGGGTACAACTCTCCCCGGGTGGCTGCCTTGTGCAGCGTGCCAAAGCGCTCGCGGAGCAACGCATCGAAGGCCGGGTCTTTTTTCCACCAGGCAGATTCAGGAATTTCCCTGAACCAGAAGTCGATGATGCCCTCGCTGCCCGGTAACGACATTATCGCTTGCCTGATCGGGGCTTGCGGCTGCCGTCATCGCGCGGGGGCAGTCCGGTGTGCTGGGTGAGCAGCCTGCCTTTTTGCGGCTTCACTTTCAGTGAGATGCCTTCGCCATCGCTGGAGTTCTTTTTGCGCGGGCTGCTGTAGCGCCCGCCGGTACCTTCGGGCTGGTTGCGTGGAATGAGCTGGTACTTGCCATTGCCGATCAGGTCGGCACGACCCATCTCTTTCAGCGCTTCTCGCAGCATGGGCCAGTTGTTCGGGTCGTGATAGCGCAAAAAGGCTTTGTGCAGGCGCCTGCGCTTTTCACCTTTCACAATGTCGACTTTCTCGCCGTTGATGCGGGAGATTTTCTTCAGCGGGTTCATGCCGCTGTGGTACATCGCCGTTGCCGTTGCCATGGGCGACGGATAAAACGTTTGCACCTGGTCGGCGCGGAAGCCGTTGGCCTTCAGCCACAGCGCCAGATTCATCATATCTTTGTCGGATGTTCCCGGGTGGGCCGCGATGAAATACGGAATCAGGTACTGCTCCTTGCCGGCCTCTTTGGAGAAGCGGTCGAAGAGCTGCTTGAATTCGTCATAAGCACCGATACCAGGCTTCATCATTTTCGACAGCACACCGCTCTCGGTGTGCTCGGGAGCGATCTTCAGATAGCCGCCGACATGGTGCGTGACCAGCTCTTTCACATACTCCGGCGAGCGCACGGCAAGGTCGTAACGCAGGCCGGAGCTGATCAGGATTTTCTTGATGCCGGGAATCTTGCGTGCCTTGCGATACAGATCGATCAGCGAGGAATGGTCGGTATTGAGATTGTCGCAAATGCCGGGATAGACGCAGGATGGTTTGCGGCAGGCAGCTTCGATTTCCGGTGATTTGCAGGCGATACGGTACATGTTGGCCGTCGGGCCGCCCATGTCGGAAATCACGCCTGTAAAGCCCGGGGTTTCATCGCGGATCTTTTCCACTTCGCGCAAAATGGAATCGTGTGAGCGATTCTGGATGATGCGGCCTTCGTGTTCGGTGATGGAGCAGAAAGTGCAACCGCCAAAACAGCCGCGCATGATGTTCACCGAGAACCGGATCATGTCATAGGCGGGAATACGGGCGTCGCCATAGGCCGGATGCGCAATGCGCGCATAGGGCAGGTCAAACACAAAATCCATTTCTTCGGTGCTGAGTGGAATCGGAGGCGGATTCAGCCAGATATCGCGATGGCCATGGCGCTGCACGAGGGCGCGTGCATTGCCGGGGTTGGTTTCCAGATGCAGCACGCGATTGGCATGCGCATAGCGCACCGGGTCTTCGGCAACCCGTTCGAAGGAGGGCAGGCGGATGACGCTGAGTTCGCGCGGCGGCAGGCGGTTTTTCATCGCCGTGCTCATGCGCAGCGTCACCACCTGTGTGCCGCCTTCCGGCAGGGCACTTTGTTCGGCTTCTTCGGTTTTCTGTTTTTCAACTTCGCAGGAAGAGGGGTCGGCGGTGTTGATGTAAGGATTGATCATCTTGTCGATGCGACCGGGCGCATCGACCTGGGTGGAATCGATTTCGAAAAAACCGGGTGGCGTATCCTTGCGCACAAAGGCGGTGCCGCGCAGATCGGTGATGTCGGCAATCGCTTCGCCACGATTCAGGCGATGCGCCAGTTCGACAATGGCGCGCTCGGCATTGCCATACAGCAGCAGGTCGGCTTTGGCGTCCAGCAGGATGGAACGGCGGACCTTGTCCTGCCAGTAATCGTAATGCGCGATGCGGCGCAAAGAGGCTTCGATGCCGCCAATCACGAGCGGGACATCGGGATAGGCCTCGCGTGCGCGTTGTGCGTAAACCACGCTGGCACGATCCGGGCGCTTTCCGCCTTCATCATTCGGTGAGTAGGCATCATCAGAGCGGATTTTCCGGTCAGCCGTATAACGGTTGATCATCGAATCCATATTGCCTGCGGTAATGCCCCAGAACAGGCGTGGTTTACCCAGTGCCTTGAAAGGCTCGGCCGACTGCCAGTCGGGTTGCGCGATGATGCCGACGCGATAGCCCTGTGACTCCAGCAGGCGGCCAATAATGGCCATGCCGAAACTGGGGTGGTCGACATAGGCATCGCCCGTGACCACGATGACATCGCAGACATCCCAGCCGAGCTGGTCCATCTCCTCGCGCGACATAGGCAGGAAGGGGGCTGGGCCCAGGCACTCCGCCCAGAATTTCTCGTGGCTGAACAGGGCCGGTGCGGCAGGCATGGGCTGGGGCTTGGCGGACATACTGACCTCGCGTGTGGCCGCGCATTGTACAGCAGGCCGGCGATCACCGTGCAGGGAAGGACGCTCACCGGTCTGACACCGGCGGGCAGGAGGCCCGCCGGGAGCCTTGCCTGGCCGGTCAGGCGATGAAAGACAGTGCCCAGGCTCGCGTTTTTCAGGGTGGCGCACGAGGGGCATTCGGTCAGTGGGCTTCTGCAGTGTATGGGGGTTTGCTGAGCCAACCCATGGAGAGGCCTGCAAAAACCTCACGGGAAGGGGCCATAAAAAAAGCCGGCATCGCCGGCTTTTTTTATGAACGCCTTGCTGGCTGGAGGCTGCTCAGAAACCCAGCATGGGCAGCAGGCCGCTGATCGTTGCCGGGTCCATGCCGATCTTTTTGGCAACGCCATCGCTCAGCGTGGTCTTCAGGCCGTCCAGTGAATTGTTGCGCAGTGCGTTGGCGGCCTTTACGCCCGTGCTCTGTATAAAGCCAAGCTTCTTGCCCAGCTTGCTTTCAATCTTGCTGGTCAGGTCGGCATTGCTGACACCTTGCGTGGCGCTGGGGATGATGGCCCCCAGCGTGGCGGTGTCGAGGCCGGTCGCTTTCGAGATGCCGCCCAGAAATTGTGCCTGGATACCGTTCACGGCGGTGTCGCCCTGGCTGACGGCATCGGTCACCGTGGCTTTTTCGGTGGCGGTCAGTGCTTTGCCGCGCAGCGTGTCCAGCTTGGTCAGAAAGGCTGGCAGCTGAGCCAGCATGCCCATGGCACCTGTACTTGCTGGTGCGGCCGCCGGTGCTGCAGCAGTAGAGGTAGCGGCGTGTGCACAAAGCGGCAGGGTCAGAGCCAGAACTACAAACAGTTTTTTCATGGTGACGCTCCAGTGTCGTGATCGCCGTGGCGATCTTTCAGGGTGTTGCAAAACAGGATTGCAAAAAAATCATCAGCCATTGATGCGGGTGCGTGCCTGCGCGCAGGCGGCCTTTACCTGGGCCGGCGCTGTACCACCAACATGATTACGGGCATTCACAGAGCCCTCAAGGGTCAGCACATTAAACACGTCCGCGCTGATCACGTCCGAGAACTGGCGCAACTCTTCCAGTGACATTTCAGCGAGATCCTTGCCGTTTTTTACGCCAAAACCTACCGCCTTGCCGACAATTTCGTGCGCATCACGAAAGGCCACGCCTTTTTTTACCAGATAGTCGGCAAGGTCGGTAGCCGTGGCAAAACCGCGTCGGGCCGCCTCGCGCATGATGTCGCGACGTGGTTCCAGTGCCGGCACCATGTCGGCAAACGCACGCAGCGAGCCGAGCACTGTATCAATCGCGTCGAACAAGGGTTCCTTGTCCTCCTGATTGTCCTTGTTGTACGCCAGTGGCTGGCCCTTCATCAGGGTCAGCAGCGACATCAGGTGGCCAAATACGCGTCCGGCCTTGCCGCGAATGAGCTCGGGTACATCCGGATTTTTTTTCTGCGGCATGATGCTGGAGCCGGTGCAGAAGCGATCAGGCAGATTCACAAACTGGAATTGTGCGCTGGCCCATAGCACCAGTTCTTCCGAAAAGCGGGAGAGATGAGTCATCACGAGTGCAGCGGCGGCACAGAATTCGATGGCGAAATCACGATCACTCACGGCATCAAGCGAGTTACGGCACACGCTGTCAAAGCCGAGCAATTGTGCGGTGTATTCACGATCAATCGGGTAGGTGGTACCGGCGAGCGCGGCAGCACCCAGCGGCAACCGGTTCACGCGCTTGCGCAGATCGACAAGACGTTCGTCATCACGTTTCAGGTTTTCAAACCACGCCAGCATGTGATGGCCGAAGGTGACGGGTTGGGCGGTTTGCAAATGCGTGAAACCGGGCATGATGGTGGCATGCTCGCGCTCGGCGATATCCACGAGGCCGGTCAGCAGGCGCTTGATCTCAACGCGGATGGCATCAATGGCATCGCGCAAATAAAGACGCACATCGGTAGCTACCTGATCGTTGCGTGAGCGGCCGGTGTGCAGCTTCTTGCCGGCAATGCCAATACGGTCAGTCAGCCGGTGCTCGATGTTCATGTGCACATCTTCGAGGTCGATGCGCCATTCAAACTGCCCGGCTTCGATCTCGGCCTGGATCTGTTGCAGGCCGGTGATGATCAGGTCGCGCTCGGCCGTGGTCAGCACGCCCACTTTGGTGAGCATGGTGGCATGGGCGATGGAGCCCATGATGTCGTGACGGTAAAGACGCTTGTCGAAGGTGACGGAGGCAGTGAACTCGGCCACGAAGGCATCGGTGGCTTCACTGAAGCGGCCACCCCACATCGAGGAGGAGGAGGACGACGGTTGGCTCATGGGGAACTCAGTAGTCAAAAGAGGCCGTCATTCATGAATTCCGGCAGACGGCGTCAAACGGGAGACGGCGCGCAGTATACCGGCAAGTCAGTGTGTTTGCCCGTCTTGCCGCTCATCGGACAAGGCGGCACACTCCAGACATGCGTCCCAAGAAAAATAACAACCACGTCACAGAAGCGCGCACTGAAGACTTCTTCCTGCCGGACTTCTGCACCTCCCAACCCCTGCTGATGCTGGTGATTGCGGCTGAACTGCTAGCCCTGCTCCTGGTGCTGGCGGGCATGGACCGTCTCAGCCCCTTTCCCTGGGACAGGCTGGTCCTGATTTCCTTTCTGGTGCAGTGGGTTGCCCTGGTGAGTGCGGCCCTGCTGTGCAATCTGCGGCCTTGGCTGCAGCGTTTGCAGAGCTCTACGGCCGCGGGCTTCAGCTTTGTGCTGGTGGTCAGTCTGGTCGCTTTTTTCAGCTGGCTGGCAGAGCCGGTCCTGCGCTATGCCCGGATCAATTTGTTCTTCACGGTCACACCACAGGACATCCTGCGCAATGTGCTGATGGGCGGCATCATCGCCGGCCTCATGATGCGTTACTTCTACTTGCAGGAGCATTTGCGGTCCAAGCAGCGTACCGAGCTTACGGCACGCTTGCAGGCACTGCAGTCCCGTATCAGGCCCCACTTCCTGTTCAACTCCATGAACATCATCGCCAGCCTCATCCATGTCGACCCGGACAAGGCGGAGCAGGCGGTAGAGGATCTTTCCGAACTGTTCCGTGCCAGCCTTAAGGCTGAAGGCGAGGTGCGATTCGAGGAAGAGCTCAATCTTTGCCAGCATTATGTGAATATCGAAACCCTGCGCCTCGGCGACAGACTGCAGGTGGAGTGGAAGCTCAATGCCGTGCCGGAGGGTTTGCGCATTCCTGCCCTGACGCTGCAGCCACTGATGGAGAATGCCATCTACCACGGGGTAGAGCCGCGGTTTGAACCCAGTGTCGTGCGTATCAGCGTCGACTATGACGGTCGTGATGTGGTCATCATCATTACCAATCCGGTGGCACCGGCAGCCGCGCACTCCCGCGGCAACAAGATGGCCCTGAGCAATATTCGCCAACGCCTTCAGGCGCATTACGGCGACACCGCCAAGCTGACTGCGCATGCAGATGAGAATATTTACACGACCTATGTGTCCTATCCTCTGCGGCTGGATGGCGTTGCCATTTCCGGCACTTCAGTAGCGACGGGAATAAAACAAGAAGCAGAAGCAGTACAGGAAGAAGGAGTCTGAAGATGAAGGTATTGATCTGCGACGATGAGGCGCTGGCACGTGAACGTCTGGCTCGCTTTCTTCGGGACATGGATGGTTATGAGATCGTTGGAGAAGCGGAGAATGGCGAGGATGCGCTGAATCAGGTCGCACTCTTGCAGCCGGATGTGGTGCTGCTCGACTTGCGTATGCCTGCCATGGATGGCCTGGAGTGTGCGGAAAAGCTGGCTTTGCTGACGGAGCCGCCGGCGGTGATTTTCTGCACGGCGTATGACGAACATGCTCTGGCGGCATTTCAGGTGCAGGCCGTGGGTTATCTGCTGAAGCCCGTACGCAAGGAGCAACTGGTTGAGGTGCTCGGACGAGCCGCCCGGATCAATCGCGCCCAGCTTGACGCGGTCAAGCGCACCGGAGAGGACGTCAAGGAAAACGGCCGCAGCCACATCACGGCCAAGACCCATCGCGGCATCGAGCTTATTCCGGTGGATGATGTGCGTTACTTTCTGGCTGATCAGAAATACGTGACAGTCCGCCACGGCAAGGGCGAAGTGCTGATTGACGAGACGCTCAAGGATCTGGAGAACGAATTTGGTTGCCGCTTTATCCGCATTCACCGCAATGCTCTGCTGGCCCTCCATTTTCTGGATGGCCTTGAGCTGGTGGCCCCGGGGCAGTACCAGGTACGCATCAAGGGGATAGAGGAGCGGTTGGTGGTCAGCCGCCGGCACTTGCCAGACCTGCGCGAGACCATGCAAAAGCTGTAAAAGGTGTCTTTGAGGGGTAGTTCGGCCTGCGTGCTGCTGGATATTTGGGCAGAGGTTCCTTACAGTCTGCCCTCGGCCGCAGGATTCACCGGTGTGGCGGCCCCAAAACTGCTGTTCTAAAAACAACAAGGAGCCTTCCATGAAGCGCCTGCTCGCTGCCACTGCCCTGGCCATTGCCCTTTCCGGCTGCGCTACCGCCAATGCCCCCGTCAATGGTCTTCTCTATTCCCATGTCATCGGGCCAGTCGGGGTAACCGGCTCAGCCGACAAACCCACCAAGGTTGGCCGTGCCGTGGCCCGCTCGATTTTTGGTCTCTATGCCACTGGCGATGCCAGCATTGAGACGGCTGCCAAAAATGGCGGCATCACCAAGATTCACCACATTGACCATGAGTCCCAGGTCATTTTTGGCGTGATTGCCGACTACACCACGATTGTGTACGGCAACTGATGGTCTGAGGATGTTCAGGAACGGGGCCTGATGGCCCCGTTCGCGCATCTGCACTCAGCCTTTGCGTTTTACTGAGGCGCGCATCCCGCTACACTGGCGGCCTTTTCTGCTGCTGATATCTTCATGAGCCTGCTTCGCATTGCCACCCGTAAATCTCCACTAGCCCTCTGGCAGGCCGAATTCGTTCGTGCTGAGCTGGAGCGTTTGCATCCGGGGCTCAACGTTGAGCTGGTCACGTTCACCACGCAAGGTGACAAAATTCTCGATACGCCTCTCGCCAAGATCGGCGGCAAAGGCCTCTTCGTGAAAGAGCTGGAAGTGGCCTTGCTGGATGGTCTTGCCGACATTGCCGTGCACTCGATGAAAGACGTTCCCATGGATTTTCCGGAAGGTCTTGGTTTGCTGGCCATTGGCGAGCGTGAAGATCCGCGGGATGCCTTTGTCTCCAACCGCTTTGTCTCGCTTGATGATTTGCCGGCGGCTGCCGTGGTGGGAACCTCCAGTCTCAGGCGCCAGTGCCAGTTGCGTCACCGCCGGCCCGATCTCGTCATCAGGGATTTGCGCGGTAACGTGAATACGCGTCTTGCCAAACTGGATGCCGGTGATTACGACGCCCTGATACTGGCCAGTGCCGGTCTCAAGCGTCTGGGCTTCAATGAGCGCATTCGCAGTAATCTGGCGCCGGAAATATCCCTGCCGGCAGTGGGGCAGGGGGCGCTGGGTATTGAAGCGCGCCTTAATGATGCGCGTGTTGCTGCGTTGATTGCCCCGCTGGACCACGCTGATACATCAGCGCGCGTGCGGGCCGAACGGGCCATGAATCGTCGCCTGCAGGGCGGCTGCCAGGTGCCGATTGCGGGCTATGCCGAACTGCAGGGTGACGAGCTGTATTTGCGCGCACTGGTGGGCAGCGTTGATGGTCGTGAAATCCTGGTGGATGAGCTGCGCGGTTCACGCGCAGAAGCAGAAACGCTGGGTGAGCAGCTTGCCGAGCGTTTGCTCGCTGCGGGTGCCGGCCGTATCTTGCAGGCCGTTTACGGGCATTGATGTTTGTCTCAGGCGCCGCCTGCGGGAAAGCGTATGACACTGGCCGGTTTGCATGTCCTGAATACCCGTCCTGCACATCAGGCGCAGCCGCTCTCGGCTGCGTTGCAGTCCGCGGGTGCCGTGGTGACAGAGTTGCCGCTGATTGGCATTGCCCCCCGGGAGCTGTCGGCGACTGACCGGCGCCTGTTGCTGGAACTGGATCGCTACGACGCGGT
>Ga0073914_10000160_pt1 | contig 13547 bp, 10 predicted proteins | sample GWRWT4_30Apr14_FD_71481 | JGI IMG/M metagenome (GOLD analysis project Ga0073914, IMG submission 71481) | Sand microcosm microbial communities from a hyporheic zone in Columbia River, Washington, USA - GW-RW T4_30-Apr-14 | ecosystem: Engineered > Artificial ecosystem > Sand microcosm >... | reverse complement strand
GGGGAATTTACGAGCACATCGCGCACCTCGTCTTCCGACGCGTCGGCGGAAATGCGGTCAACATCGGTGCGCGGCGTCATCACTTCGCGGACGGGCCGGTCAGCCAACCGGACGACGCCTGCGATGACTTTATGTTCATGCTCTTCAATAATGCCCGCATGGGTCGCTTCGGCAAAAACCATGCGAAGCTCTTCGGTGGTCAATGCCTCCCGGCTGTCACGGCGCAGCCCCAACAGGCGAAAAATCATCGCGCTTGAACGGTCAAGCAACCACACGATCGGCGCAGTAACACGGGACAATATTTCCATGGGTCCGGCAACAATGATGGCGATTCTTTCAGGCGCGATCAGCGCGAATTGCTTGGGCACCAGCTCGCCAACGACAAGCGAGGCGTAAGTTGTAATAGAAATAACGATGCCGAACCCAACAGTATCGGCCCAGTCTGCCGGTATGCCGACCGAGGCCAGCCGTTGTGCAACGGGTTCACCCAATGTTGAACCGGAATAGGCACCTGCGATAATCCCGATCAGGGTGATGCCGATTTGAACCGTCGATAGAAATTTTCCGGGGTCGCGGGCAAGGCGCAAAGCCGTATTGGCCCCGCGCGTTCCGTTATCTGCCATAGCCTTTAACTTGGCTGCGCGAGCCGAAACTATCGCCAGTTCGGACATCGCGAATACCCCGTTGATGCCGATGAGCACCAATATTGTCGCGGCATCGAACCAGGGAAAGGGACTAAGAGGTTCCATAGAAAGAATTTGCTCTTAGCGGCAAATGACGGCGTGTGGCAACCAGTGACCTGATCGTTATACCGCAACCCCTTGCAATAATTTCGGCAATGCGCCGCTTTCGCCTCTTGCTTCGGCCATGAAAAAGGCTTTTGCAGGGCGGGTGCGTTGCACCATGCCCATGCCCATACGGCGTATCGCAGAAGCGGTTTTGCCGGGGATTGAAAACAGACGATTCAATCCATCCGTCGACATCGCCACCAACAGCGTATCGATGCTCCGCCAGCGGCTGTACCGGTCCAGTAACTGCGCGTCACCCAGATCAAGCCCCAACCGAAGCCCGTCGACAAGCACTTCTGCAAGCGCGGCAACGTCACGCAAACCCAGGTTCAATCCTTGACCCGCAATCGGGTGAATGCCGTGGGCGCTATCCCCGATCAGCACGAGCCGTTCTGCGGTGATTGAACCTGCATGATGGAAACCGAGCTTATAGCTGGAAAGCGGTGCGGCCAGTTCGACGTCGCCCAATATTCCACCCATGGCCTTTTGCAGTTCAGCGGCATAGCCACGGCTCGAAAGCTTCAAATATCCGGGGGCATCGGCCTCGTCGACGGACCAGACGATGGCTGAACGGTGTCGCCCGTCTGCACAATCAAGCATGGGCAGCACCGCGAACGGACCGGAAGGGTAGAAAATTTCATAAGCAATATTGTTATGCGGCTTTTCGTGAAATATCGCTCCAACCATTGCGCTATGATTATATTGCCAATGAATGATTTTTATCCCTGCCTCTTCGCGGGTGATGCTTTGCCGACCTTCGGCAACGATCATCAGGTCGGATGAAATACTGGTGCCATTGTCGAGTTTAACCGTTACGCCAGAGCTATCGCGCGTTTTTGCAACTATTCCTGCAGGCATATGCAGTTGAATGGCATCGCTGGCCCGTGCCGCTTCGTACAAGGCGCGTCGTAAAAACCGATTTTCGAACATTTGCCCAAGATAACCGTCATCGGCACCGGGCACAAAGTCGAGCGACCCGGGCTTCAACCCGTCGCTGACCCATATCTGTTTGATCGGACAGCCTTTGCCTTGCAACACGTCGGCAAGGCCGATGGCCTCAAACATTTTCAGACTTGAACTGGAAATGGCCGATGTCCGGCCATCAAAGCCCGATGCGAGCATCGAAGCCGGATCGGCGCGATCGACAACATGGCTGGTGATGCCATGCTTTGCGAGCGCCAGTGCCTGCGTCAGGCCAACAAGGCCACCGCCGATGATGATTACGTCTGCTTTTTGCGTCATAATGCACATATGGCGTATTTGGCCGCGTGACTCAAAGGAGGATTTTGCCCGTAATGCTTGACGGGGACTCCGGCGAAGGCGAAAAGGGGGCGTATTAACCTTGTAAAGCAGTGTTCGATGGCGTCGCGTATTTCCAAAATTACTTCCAAAAATAATATGGCCAACTGGCGGCAGATGATGCGTGCCTCGCTAATCCGCAGCAGCGCAATGATCGGCGCAGCTGCGCTTGGTTTGCTGGCCGTATTTTATGGATTGTCCGTATTAAGCTATTCGCCGGCCGACGCCGCTTTCAATAGTGCGGCGGCAAATGTCCAGCATAACTGGATGGGCCAAACCGGCGCGTATGTCGGCGATGCTGCCCTGTTTCTTTTTGGTTTGCCGTCGATATTTCTGTGCCCTTTGTTATTGGTATTCGCCCGCCGTTTGTGGCGCGACGTTCCGCAGCCACAGTGGAAACGCCAGTTGATATTTTGCATCGCGGGTATGCTGGTCATGGGTTTCGGCATGTCCTATTGGCAACATGGCAGCGATATTGGCTTGCCAGCAGGGTGGGGCGGCACAATCGCACTTTTGCTTGATAGCGGCATAACCCCGTTGATCGGCGATATTCAGGGTCCGTTTGGAACGCTCATCCGCGTGGTATTAATTGTTGCCACCATATTGGGTGGCATCACGGTGGTTATCCGGTCGCTGCAGCTTGAACGTCCGTTGTTCCGCATTCCTGCGCTTTCAATGCCCAAATTCGGATCGGCCACACCAATTGCTATCGATAACGACGCCGATTCACCTGTGCCGATTCTGGAACCCAAACCTCCGCGCAAAGCTGTCGAACCGGAGAATCGCAAGCCACCTGTTATTGACGACCGCAATGCCGCGCCCAAAAAGGCCGCCTTTTCAACCGGTGCGCGGCAGGGCGATTTCTTTGGCAGCTATGCTTTGCCATCGCTTGACCTGCTTGACCCGCCGCCTGCGATATCTGCACCCAAACTTGATAAAGCCGCACTGGAGGCCAATGCCAGATTGCTCGAATCGGTGCTCGACGATTTTCATGTAAAGGGCCAGATTGTCGCGGTGCGGCCAGGGCCGGTCGTGACGATGTACGAACTGGAACCAGCGGCTGGCATCAAATCCAGCCGTGTGGTGCAACTTGCAGAGGATATCGCCCGAAACATGTCGGCGCTTTCGGCGCGTGTTTCAACAATACCCGGGCGCACGGTGATGGGCATCGAACTGCCCAACGCCAATCGCGAGGCTGTTGTGTTTCAGGAAATGGTCGGCTCCAGTGCCTTTGCCGATCAGAAAGGCGCTCTGCCGATCGTTTTGGGCAAGAATATTTCCGGCGACCCCGTTATCGCCGATCTTGCACCGATGCCCCATTTGCTGGTCGCCGGTACCACCGGCTCGGGTAAGTCGGTGGGTCTGAACTGTATGATCCTGTCGCTGTTGTACCGGCTCACGCCCGATCAGTGCCGGATGATCATGATCGATCCGAAAATGCTCGAACTCAGCAGCTATGACGATATTCCGCACTTGCTCTCACCTGTCGTAACCGAGCCTGCCAAGGCTATCCGTGCGCTGAAGTGGGCGGTGGAACAGATGGAAGAGCGGTATCGCATGATGTCGTCGCTGGGCGTGCGGAACCTTGCTAACTTCAATGAAAAAGTCCGCGCAGCCTCGGCAAAAGGCGCGCCTTTGGGGCGCAAGGTCCAGATTGGCTATGATCCGATGACGGGTCAGCCCCAATATGAAGAAGAGCAATTGGCGTATGAGCCGATGCCGCAAATTGTCATCATCGTCGACGAGCTGGCCGATTTGATGATGACCGCAGGCAAGGAAGTTGAATTCCTGATTCAAAGGCTCGCGCAAAAAGCCCGGGCGGCCGGTATCCACCTGATTATGGCAACGCAGCGGCCGTCGGTGGATGTCATCACCGGCGTCATCAAAGCGAACCTGCCCACGCGCATTTCTTTTCATGTAACATCGAAAATCGACAGCCGTACGATTCTGGGTGAACAGGGCGCCGAACAATTATTGGGCAAGGGCGATATGCTATACATGGCGGGGGGTCGCGGTTTGACGCGTATCCATGGCCCCTTTGTTTCCGACGATGAAGTCCGGCGCGTGGCGGACCATTGGCGCGGGCAAGGACAGCCTGAATATATCCAGGCGGTGACCGAAGAACCCGAAGATGGCGGTTTCGACTTTGGCGGCATGGGCGCCGACGATAGTGAGGAAGACTCCCAATACCGCAAGGCGTGCCAGATTGTCTTTGAAAGCCAAAAGGCATCGACCAGCTGGATCCAACGGCAATTGCGGATCGGATATAACAGCGCCGCGCGGCTGATTGACCGGATGGAAGAAGATGGATTTATCAGTGGACCAAATCATATCGGACGGCGCGAAGTTTTGCGCGACCGGAACGGTGAGCCTCTTTAGGCGTTCAGACATGGTTCAAAGCCTTCTTGGCAGACGATCCGGCCCTCCCCATTGGATAATGAAAATGACTTTTGGAAAATACGCATTGATATTTGCACCAGTTGCGCTGGTGTTGACTATGCCGGGTTCGGCACAAAACAATTCTGCAAAAATGGACGAGGTTGTCGCGCATATGAAAGCCGTCGGCACGATGTCCTCCACGTTCACACAAACCGACCGGCGCGGCGGTACATTGTCGGGAAAGTTGCTGCTCAAACGCCCCGGCCACGTCAGGTTTGAATATCAAAAGGACGTACCGCTGTTGATTGTGGGCGACGGCAAAGCGCTGACAATTGTGGATTATGAAGTGAAGCAAGTCCAGCGGTGGCCCATCCGCAACAGCCCGCTTGCGGCTTTGCTTGACCCGGGCCAGGATCTGCGGCGCTACGGCAAATTGGTTGAAACGTCGACCGACGATGTCATCAGCGTCGAAGTGCGTGACCCGAAGCGGCCGGAATTTGGCGTCATCACGATGATTTTCGTGCGCCGACCCGGTGCGCCAGGCGGCCTGACCTTGAATGGATGGGTGGCCCTTGATTCCAAGAACAACCGCACGACCATCCGACTCACCGATACAAAATATAACGTAAATATCGCAAGTTCCGCATTTACATGGAAGGACCCCCGTCCCGTCCGTCGTAAATCCTAGGGTCCTGACCTAAAGTGACGACGAAGCGATGCTGGGTCCGGACAAGCTGTGCGACTGAACCGCCTTGTTCATCTGGCTGACAGGAAAGTCATTGTATAAATTTCCTATCAGCAGTCGGTAGTTCGTGTGGTTTTCCCCCTGTTGCCCACGACGATTAAGCCACCGCTGATATTCGCGTGACGAACGCAAGCTTAGCCCTCATCCCAAATGCCCCCGGGATGAGGGCTTTGCTTTTTTCGCCTTAATTGCCATCAGTCGCTTGCCCGTAGCCGCCCGTCCATCTAGGGCTTTAACATCATGTCACAGACAATCCGCATCGCTTCTTGGAATATCAATTCGGTTCGTGCCCGGATCGACATTGTCGAACGCTTTTTGAAAGAAGAAGCGCCGGATATTTTATGTCTGCAGGAAACCAAGGTCATTGATAGCCTGTTTCCGGAGGGGCTCTTCCGGCAATTGGGTTATCGTCACATGATGATTAACGGGCAACCAATGCACCATGGCGTGGCGATTGTCAGCAAGGTGCCGCTGATAAACCGAAAAGTTGAAGACTGGCAGGCAAACGGCGAAGCCCGCCACATTAGTGCGGAGCTGAATCTGGAATCGACTAGGGGAGTCCGTCTCGACAATGTCTATATCCCGGCGGGCGGCGAAGTTCCCGATCTGGAATCCAATCCGAAATTCGGGCAAAAGCTCGATTTCCTGACCCGGATGAAAGAATGGTCGCAGGGCGTAAATGGCCCGACAATCTTGACGGGGGATTTTAACGTCGCGCCCTTCGAAAATGACGTATGGAGCCACAAGCAACTCGTCAATGTCGTAAGCCACACGCGGGTCGAGTGCGAGCATCTGGCGGCTATCAAGGACGCCGGCAACTGGGTCGATATAGCCCGGCATTTTGTCGACCCTTCGCAGAAATTATATACGTGGTGGAGTTACCGTGCCCAGGATTGGGAAACGTCGGACCGTGGCCGACGGCTCGACCATATGTGGGTAACTCCCGACCTGACAGCAAAGGCGAAGGCCCATGTGGTGCACAAACATGTCCGGGGCTGGGGCAAACCTTCGGATCATGCGCCAATTGTCACGGAATTCGCTTTTTGAATATCGACACTTCTTCGGTTGGTGACCCGAAACGCGCAGCGCGGGCCATCGATGCCATGCGACGCGGCTGGCCCATTCGGATCGCGCATGACAGCCAAATCATTCGTGTTGCTGCGATCGAAACCGCGGTTACGGTTCAGGGCGCTTCAAGCCTGCTTTTGTCGGCAAGCCGGGCCGCGACGCTGAAGCTTGTGAATCAGCGCGCGGCAGCCAACACCGACTTGCCCGTGCGTATCGCAGCCCCTGCTGATCTTGATATGGGCATGGCGTTGGCGATTGCCGACCCGACGCTTGATCTGCTTTATCCGTTAAAGGGTCCTTTTCTGGCCCAAGCGGTTACCGACACGCCCCCTTCTGTTGCCGCAATGGAATTGGCGCGGCTGGCCGGGCTGCTGCCTGCATTTCTGGTTTTGGATGTCGATGCATCGACCGATGACATGGTCGCGCCAGCCGATGTCGCCGCCTTTGACGACAGCAATAATTTGCAGATCGCCGCGCGGGCAAATTTGCCCGTTGCGGTTAATGCCCATACCGAAATTGTGGCGTTCCGGTCGCTTGCCGATTCAACGGATCATGTCGCGCTGGTGATCGGTAAACGTGACAGTTCACCGCCCGTAGTCCGTTTGCACAGCGAATGTCTGACAGGGGATGTTCTCGGCAGCCTGAAATGCGATTGCGGTCCGCAATTGCATGAAGCGCTGCACCAGATTTCCGACGCCCAATGGGGCATATTGCTCTATTTGCGTCAGGAAGGGCGGGGCATCGGCCTGATAAACAAATTGCGCGCTTATGTGTTGCAGGATCAGGGGTTTGATACCGTTGACGCCAATGTCCGCCTTGGCTTTGCGATAGATGCCCGTGATTTTTCGGTGGCGGCGCGGATGTTGGACCTGTTGGGGGTGGCTACAGTGCGCCTGCTGACCAACAATCCTGAAAAAGTGGCCGGGTTAGAAGCCGAAGGCATAGAGGTTTGCGAACGGCTTGCGCTGAAAATTGCCTCAAATCCTCACAATGCCCGTTATCTGGAAACGAAACGGGACCGGACCGGCCACGCACTTTAGGCAATTTGGGTTAAAGCCCCGTCGGTTCATCCGGTTCTGGTTCAGCGTCAACGGGTCGGCGGCCAATCGCTTTGTCGATAAAATCTTCGTCCAACTGTTCGGACCGAATACCATCGGGAAGGTTCGGATCGTCGACCGACGGGACACCCTCAATAGGGTTGCCATTTTCGTCCAGCAACAACGGTTCGCCATTGGCGCCCAGCAATAATTCTTCTTCCTCCAGCCGTTCGGGGAAGGTGACTTCGGTCGCAAATTGTTCGACGGGCCGATTGGCCACCGCCACGCGCATAAATGCGGCCCAGGCCTGCGCTGGCGCACGCCCGCCTTCCAAGCCACCGACTGCGCGGGCATTGTCCCTGCCCATCCACACGCCTGTCGTCAGACCGCTTGAAAATCCAAGAAACCAGCCATCTTTGTTGCTGCTGGTCGTGCCGGTTTTGCCGGCGGCAGGCCGCCCGATATTTGCCGCCCGTCCGGTGCCGGTCGCAACCGCGGTCTGCATCAAATCGGTCATTCCGCCTGCAACCCATTCTTCAACCAGCTGGATCGATTTCTGTGGCTTGGCGGAATAGATAACGTCCCCGTCAATCGTGGTGACCTTGGAAATTCCATATGGCGTGATGCTGCGCCCCTTGGCCGCAACGGCGGCAAAGGCGCGGGTCATATCGATTACGCGTGCCTCCGATGTTCCCAAAACCATCGAGGGCTGGGTATTGATCGGTGTCGTAATACCAAAACGCTTGGCCATATTTGCAATGCTGCTGGTGCCAACTTCTTCACCGATTTTCGCGGCGACGGTGTTTTTGGAATAAGCAAAGGCGGTCCGCAATGTGATCTCGCCGGCATAGCTTCCACCGCTGTTTTTGGGCTGCCATCCTTCTATTTCCACAGGTTCATCCACAACCTTGTCCTCAGGTCGGAAACCTGCTTCCAATGCAGTCAGATAGACGAATAGCTTCCATGCTGATCCCGGTTGCCGGACGGCGGTGACGGCGCGGTTATAGTTGCTGGTGACATAATCGGTTCCGCCGACCATGGCTTTGACTGCGCCATCACGATCAATGGCAACAAGCGCGCCTTGCGTACCCTTGGGCACATTGGCAACAATTGCAGCTGTCGCAGCACGCTGCATTTTCAGGTCTAGGGTCGTCCAGACATCAATTGCTTTTTCGGTCTCGTCAATCAACCCGTCAAGCTGCGGCAGCATCCAGTCGGTGAAGTAGCGGACGCTGTCCTGTGGCGGTTCCGACGCGATCTTCACTTGGGCAGGTTTGACCGCAGCCGCCTGTTCCGCCGTTATCATCCCTGCGTCCTGCATGACCTTGACCACGACTTCGGCACGGTCAAGCGCGGCTTTTGCATCCGCAGTCGGGGAGTAACGTGATGGTGCTTTCACCAATCCGGCAATAATGGCGGCTTCCGCAAGCGAGAGTTCTTCGGCACCGTGGTCAAAAAATTTGCGGCTGGCCGCATCGACACCGTAAGCGCCGCCGCCAAAATAGACTTTGTTCAGATAGAGTTCGAGTATCTGCTCTTTGGAAAATTTGGTTTCCATCGCAAGCGCGAGAATAATCTCGCGGATTTTGCGGCCAAATTCCTTGTTGCTGTTCAGATATACATTACGCGCCAATTGCTGTGTAATGGTTGACCCACCCTGCGTCCAACGGCCTTCAATGGCGCGTACATAAAAGGATCGGGTGATGCCGATGGGGTCGACGCCCGGGTGCATATAATAGCGGCGATCCTCGACCGCGACCATTGCCTCTTTCATTTCGTCGGGCAGTTGCTTGAATGTCAGCCATCGCCCGAAACTGGGGCCAAGTGATTGGATGACGGTACCGTCGGCGGCACGTATCCGGATCATTTGGCCGTTTGGTGACGCCTTCAGATCTTCAAAACTGTCAATTTCGCCACGCGCTATCGCCACAAATATCCCGAGCACCATCAGACCGAGAAGCAGGCCAAAGATGCCGATTTTGAAAAGGCGGACGATCCATGTCATGAAAGATCCGCGACCGCTATCCGGGGTGTATGAACTTGCCATTGCGAGTGGTGTTAATGCGAATGCGATTCGCCGACAAGGCCTAATCCGGATCGAACTCTAGCGCCGCACTGTTTATGCAATAGCGCAAGCCGTCAGGCCCCGGTCCATCAGGGAAAACATGGCCCAAATGCCCTTCGCAAGCCGCGCAGCGCACCTCGGTTCGGACCATGCCATGCGACATATCGCGATGTTCTTCGACGACTTGCGGGTCGGCAGGCGCGGTAAAGCTGGGCCAGCCCGACCCGCTATCGAATTTGGTGCCGGAAACGAACAATGCCGTACCACAACCGGCACAGCGAAACTCGCCTTCGCGCTTTTCATCGGTGAGCTTGCCCGCAAAAGCACGTTCGGTGCCGGCTTCGCGCAGGACATGATATTGCACAGGGTCGAGTTCTGCGCGCCATTCCGCATCGGTCTTTTCAATTTTTTTCATCAAAACGGGTCTTTCAGTATCTAGGTCCTGACCGTAAATGTGGGCGTTAGATTTGCATGGTCAAGGGGCTGACTTAACCCGTTGTTTACCACGAACCGCCTAAAGTGAAAAGGTTATGACAGGACCAGGTCATAAGTTGCGCGCTTTGGCGGCGTTGGGGCTATTGCCGTTGCTATTGGCGGCGGGTGAGGGGCCTTGCCTTTTATGCACAGCGCCGGATAGCAAGACGCAGGAAAGCGTCGAACAGGACGTTCCACTCTCAATTGATATAACAACAAAGCTGGATTTTAGCCGCGCCGCGCTCTCAGGCGCAGGCGGTGGCCAGATTGAAGTCGATCCGGATAATGGAACCAGGCGGGTGAATGGCGGGATCGTGGATCTGGGCGGTTCGACGCTCGCGGGAACTGCTGTGGTCAGGGGGCAACCCGGGCGATCGGTGCGGATTGATATGCCAACCACTGCCCGCATGACGTCATCGAGTGGCGGCGTTGTGGAAATAGCCGGATTACGGACCAGCTTGATCGGCAGATCGCGGCTTGATCAGCAGGGTCGGCTCGATTTCTCTTTTGGCGGTAAATTGATTGTCCGCGGCAATGCAACCGGCACGTTTCGCGCGCGTATCCCAATAACTGTTCAATATGAATGATCTAGCCCCGGCGGGCTGCGGCGCGTGCGATGCGGATCAGCTCTTCTTCCAAAATCACCATGGCCAGATTTTCACGCACGCTCATCAACTTTGATTCCACATCCAGCAAATGGCCGTTCAAGCCAGCCAATCGCACCGATGGCCAGCGCGATAACTGTTTGACGAAATCATCGGCTTCTTTCCAGAATATCGAACGCGTAGCCTTAACCACTGCGCCGGGACTGGAGCCGCTGTCCACTTTTGCGCGCAACGACGCCAATAACGTCACCCGCCTTTGCAACGCTCGCACAATACGGATCGGTTCGACACCCATTTCGCGTGCCGCAACCAACTCACGCCCGGCGGCACGTAATTCCCCGCCCATGACCTGATTTACAAGGCCGCCCACATTTTCTTCGCCGGTTTCGGCTGACAAAGCTTCAAACGCCGCGATTTCAACGGTTACTGGCCGTTGGGGCGATGCGTCATAATATAGCGATAATTTCTCGATTTCGGCTTGCGCCAATTTGCGATCCTGCCCCGTGTAGCGCGCAATTCTGGCTGCAAGGCTGCGGTCGAGTTTGAGCCCCGTCGTGGCTGCGTAAGCCATGACTGAAGTTGCTGCATCACTCTCTTCGGGCAAATAGCTGATATATGCCAAGGCGCGGGGGTGGCTTTCCACCAGTTTTCGCAATTTGCTTGCTTTGGTCAGGTTGCCGGCAATTGCGATTACCGGATTGACTTCGCCATCAAGCGCCAACAGATTTTCGACTGCAGCCAACCCTTCTTCGCGGCGAAAATTTACTCTGAGATAGCGCTTGTCGCCGAAAAGCGACATTGACGATGCTTCGTCGGCCAGCAAGGCCGGATCATTTCTGATCTGTTCGCTGTCAATGTCCACGCGCTCCGCTCCCGCCAATTGCGCGGCCATCTGGCTGGCGATGTCGGTATTGGCGGATTCGTCCTGACCGAAAATAAAAAACAGCCGGATGTCGGGCCGCGTTGTAACTGCACCAATGAAACTGCGTTCCTTGGCGCTGCTCATTCGCCGCCTGCATAAAGCGAAAGACGGGTCACAATCTGGTCCGCCACGCGCTGGGTCAAATTTTCGAGCGCGGTGTTTTCGCTGGCGATTGTTGCATATTCGGAGCTGACAACATCGATCCCCGCATCTGCACCCGCCGTGGCATCCAGAACAGTTTCGCCGGTTGAGCGAATGATAAGTTGATATCGGGCGCGCAATGTCCGCCGTTCGCGGGTAACTGTATCATCGGCCCGGACGCCGAACCCTTCGATCTGGTCATCAAGTATAACCACCAACCTGAACCGGCTCTCCTCGCCCTTCGCCAAGCCCAGCCGGTCATTTAACGCATTGCTCATCAGCCAGCCGGTTTTGCCTTGAATGGGCTCGACGGCAATGCTCCCTAATGTCGACGAAACGGCACCATTGGACCCGCCGCTATAGAGCGGCCGCAAACCGCACGCCGATAGCAACAGGGTTAAAACAACCAGGATCGTTAAGCGTTTCATAGGACGATGTTGACCAGCCTGTCGGGTACCACAATGACCTTGCGGATTTCCGCGCCGTCAATGGCATGCTGAACTTTTTGGCTGGCAAGTGCAAGCGCCTGCAACTCGGTTTGGTCCAATCCTTTGGGCAGGGTTAGTGTATCGCGCAATTTACCTCTTACCTGGATTGCGATGGTCACTTCATCTTCTATCAAAAGCGCGGGGTCAACTTCAGGCCAAGGTGCGTCGGCGATCAGGCCTTGCCCCAATTTTGTCCACGCCTCTTCCGCCAAATGCGGAACCATCGGGGCGGACAACAGGATGATATTCTTGATCGCTGTGTCGCGCGATGCCGAAGGAGCGGCTTTTTCGATGGCGTTGGTCAAATCATAAATTTTGGCCACAGCCTTGTTGAAAGAAAGCGCCTCGATATCGGCGCCAATACCGGCAATCGCCTGATTCATCTTGCGTAACAGCGCCTTGTCTTCGCCCTGCGCGCCGCTGACCTGCCCGGTTAACCGCCAAAGACGCTGGACAAAGCGCCAGCAACCTTCGATCCCTGCTTCCGACCATTCCAGATCGCGTTCAGGCGGGCTGTCGGACAACATGAACCAGCGCACGGCGTCCGCCCCATATTGGTCAACAATATCATCAGGATCGACGACATTTTTCTTGGACTTCGACATTTTCTCGATGCGTCCTGCCTTCACCGGTGCACCGGTGTCGACGATCGTCCAAGTGTCGCCAGAGCGTTTAACCTGCTCGGGACTTAGCCATTTTCCGTCGGCATCCTGAAAAGTCTGATGCGTCACCATTCCCTGGGTAAACAACGAAGCAAAAGGCTCCTTCACATCGATCATACCGATATGATTGAGCGCCCGCGTCCAGAACCGCGCATACAGCAGATGCAAAATCGCATGTTCAACGCCACCAATATATTGCTGCACCGGCAACCATTTTTCGGCAACCGCACGATCAAAGGGCTTGGTGCCCGGCTGGCTTGCAAAACGAATGAAATACCAGCTCGAATCCACAAATGTATCAAGCGTATCGGTTTCACGCCGCGCGGGCTTTCCGCATTGCGGGCAATCGACCTTGCTCCACGTCGGATGGCGGTCGAGCGGGTTGCCGGGGATATCGAATGTGACATCTTCTGGAAGTTTCACCGGCAACTGGTCTTCGGGAACCGGAACCGCGCCGCAGCTTTCACAATGGATGATGGGGATAGGCGTACCCCAATACCGTTGGCGGCTAACGCCCCAATCACGCAGGCGATATTGTGTCTGGCCCTTGCCCCAACCTTCTGATTCAGCTTTTGCAATCACGTCGGCTTTGGCCTGTTCGATCGAAAGTCCGTTCATCCAGTGCGAATTCACAATAGTACCGGGGCCGGTAAAGGCGATATCGCCGGTAAAATGGCTGTCGGCGATATCACCGTCGGACACGACGCGGGTGACGGGCAGGTCATATTTACGCGCAAAGTCCAGATCGCGCTGGTCATGCGCGGGGCAGCCGAAGACTGCGCCTGTGCCATAATCCATCAACACGAAATTGGCGACATAGACGGGCAGATGCCACGCCGGATCAAGCGGATGTTCAACGGTAAGCCCGGTATTG
>Ga0073914_10000157_pt1 | contig 13710 bp, 7 predicted proteins | sample GWRWT4_30Apr14_FD_71481 | JGI IMG/M metagenome (GOLD analysis project Ga0073914, IMG submission 71481) | Sand microcosm microbial communities from a hyporheic zone in Columbia River, Washington, USA - GW-RW T4_30-Apr-14 | ecosystem: Engineered > Artificial ecosystem > Sand microcosm >... | reverse complement strand
TCCAGCTCCAGCTCACTGAGGCCTTTCGGACGTTCACTGGTCATAAGGTCGGCGGCGAGCTTGCGATAAATTTCAGCGATCTGGTAATTGGATGCCGTAGTGAACTCTGCCACTCCGATTGCGGCTACCTTGGCGTAAGCATCAAGGGCCTTCTGCATAGCCACTTTCTTGCGGCCCAGGCTTTGCTTCAGCGGCTGGCGCAGCTGGATGGCTGCAAACTCGTCGTAAATGGGCTGGTTCTGCTTGAACTTGGCCATCGCACCGAGATAGCTGGTGCGGGCTGTGTTTTCAGCACCGGCCCGGTCATAACCGCGAGAAAGCTCTTTCAGCCAGTTCTGGCTTTCGGCGGCATTGCCCTGCTTGTCATAATACGTGTAGAGGCGGTAAGTCGCTTCCATGTTGGTATCGGCAGGCTTGGGATAGGCAGCGACATATTTGCGATACACGCGTGCCGATTCTTCAGGCTTGGCGGCTTTGTCATACATTTCTGCAGCAGTAAAGAGCGCTTCGCGGCCCAGCTCCGGATTGGTGGCGGCATTGCGTGCAGAGATGCTTTCGTATTCTGCAGCAGCCAGGTCGAGCTGGCCGGTTTTTTCATACGACAGGGCCAGTTTGTCCGGAATGGTGGCGTTCAGCTCGTTGCCCGGATGCGCGGCGCGGAAGGCAACCAGCATCGGAATGGCAGCCGCATAGCGCTCGGCATTCAAGTACATGGTAGCGGCATCGAATTCGGCCGATGCCTTGAACTTCGGATCAACAGAAACGCTGGCAGCACGCAGGTAGGCGGCAACAGCACCGTCCACATCCTTCGCCTCTTTCAGCTTTTCAGCCTGCTTGTAGACAGAGGCCGTGAGACGATCCTGGTATTTGCGACGCTGTTCGGCCGTGATGTCGGTGTAAGCCAGTACTTTGCCGTAGGCAAATTCGGCGGCCTCAGGGCGGCCCAGATCAAACTCGCCGTCGGCCATGACCATCCATGCTTCTTTCTGCACGGCATCCGGTGCCGGTGGTTTGAGCTGCAAAATGGTGCTGGCGGACTTCATGGCGCCAACCAGATCCTTGCGTGCGATCTGATCGTTGGTCATGCCCTGCAGAACGAGCGGGGTATTGGTATCCGCGGGGAACGCTGCGGCATATTTGTAGACACTTTCGGCGCGCCGGGTCCACCACACGTCCTGCTGTTCCTTGGGAAGCTTGTCGATTTCTGCTTCCTGCTCGTTATAGGCGAGCAAAGCGAAATAGGCGGATTCCTGTCCCTTTGTGTTGCCAGGATAGGCGTAAGCCGTTTTTTCAAACTCGACAATGGCTTCGTCGAAATGCTTGGCGGCAAACAGTGCTTCGGCCAGCAACTGGTTGATGGTGATGGCTTCGGCTTCTGGCGGGTTCAGTGACAGATGCTGGCGATACCAGTTGGCGGCCTTCAGGTAGTCATCAGGCTTTTTGCTTTGCTGCGCCTGTGCGTGCCAGTACTTGGCCAGATCAATGATGTGTGACTGCAGCAGCGGCAGAATGCTGGAGCGTGTAGAGGCATCAGCCTTGGCCCAGAATTCGCTGGCCGGACCATAATGCTTGATGAAATTTTCTTTTGCCGGAATGACTTCTGACGGAAAGCCGCCGTCCTGATAGGCATTGATCGTGGCTGAGCTGAACTCGGGGGCACGCGGGTCGAACGGGTGCTTGGCAACAAAAAAGTCAAAGGTCTCTGCCGCATTGCGGTACAGGCGCTTGACCAGATAGGTCTCGCCCAGATTCATGTAGACGTCAGCTTCGTACTCTTTGGGGCCGACCTTCTTGAAGTATTGCTCAACCGATTTGGCGCCATCCTGCTGGATGAAACCGAGACTGATGATGTTGAAGGTATCGTCCATCAACTTGAGCGCATTCTGACTGACGTTCTTGTCCTGGCTTTTTGATTTCGGCTGCAGCTCTTCTATGACCTGAAAAAAGATGGGCTGTGCAGTGGCATAGTCAGAGGCCTTGTACAGTGCCCAGCCTTGCTTGTAGAGCGATTGGTCCCGGAATTCCTGATTGCCTTCCGACTTGACGACTTCGCCATAATGATCGGCTGCCGCTGCGTAGTGGCCGGTAGAAAATTCGTATTCGGCAACACGGAACTGGGCTTCCACGATGTACTGGCTGCCGGGAAACTGATCTACGAGGGTGCGCAGCGTCGAGACAGACTCTTCACGCTGGCCGTTCATGTCATAGGCTTTGGCCAGATTGTAATAGGCCTCGGCGCGCTCAGGACCTGTCTGGGCGTTTTTCAGCACTTGCGTATAAAGCTGTACCGCTTCGGCATAATTAATGGAGGCTTTGGGCTTTGCTCCTGCCTTCTTCGGTGTGGTGACGGCTTTGCGATCGCGTGCGCTAGCCACGCCCTGCATGAACTGTTCGTACAGCGCATCATCACTTTGTGCCACTACGTCAGTGGTAGTAGTGGTTTTGCTATCACCCAGATCCTTCGCTTGCGAAGTTTCCATGGTGAGGTCGGCCATGCGCTTAAGTGTATCAAGACGCGCCGCCGGATCATGAAACAGGCCCAGTGCTGCCTGATAATTGCTGAGCGCATCTTCTGCTGATTGCGGTGCCAGGGTTTCGGCCTGTACTTCGATTTCACGGCTTTCAAGATCGGCCAGTGTGGCGCCATTAAACCGGCTTTTGTTGGCAAGTGGTGTGGCTGGCGGCTCTTTAGGCGTGCTGGCACAGCCGCCTAGCAGGGCAATGGCCAGTGCCAATGGTGTCAGGCGGGATACAAAAGTCATTCGTGCGATCATGGTTGCGGCTTCTCGGACGCCCCGGGTGCGCGATCATCACGGATCATCGTGGCATCCTGAAGGCGAGCAATGCTGAGGTGAGCTTCGGCAAGGTCCTGGTTGATACGGGTGCGGGTGTCTTCAATTTCATTTTCAGCGAGCTTGCGCAAATAAGTGCGGTGCTCATCCAGCGCTGTGGCCAGTGCTTTTTGCGTCCCTTGAAGGCGGGCCTCAAGCGTACGAATTTTGGCGTCGTTGTCGCGGCCAGCAATTTTCTGGTTGTCAGCGAGCAGTTGTTGTACGGCCTCCAGACGCAATTGTGTAATGCGCAGCTGGGCTTCGTTGCTGGAAATATCGGAGTAAATTTCTTCCTGCGAAGACGGCGCTTTACTGGCGATATCCATTAGCAGAAGGCCCTTTACAATACGGACACGATTCTGCAGTGTCTTGTTGGCCGGAGTGTCCGGGCGCTTTGCCAATGTCTCTTCCATGCTCGTCAGTTTGTAGCGACGTTCCTGATTCTGGAGGCTGACCACGCCCCCTACATTTTTGGTATCACGTGCCGTCTGGCGTGCGCGCTTTTCCAGTACCGGCCAGCGGTCACTGAGGCGGCCCAGACGTTGCTGCGTGGCGTCGATGCGCGCCGCAATGGCGGGCAACTGGCCTTGGCGCTGGCGCAATACGGCGGACATGTCGCGCATGGCCCTCAAATCGCCGAGACGCTGATCCATCAGGTCTTTCAGTCGCAGCAATTGCTGGAACTGCTGGAATCCCTCATTGAAGGCGTGGCCTGCAAAAAGATCATAGAGCAGGGCGGTTTCGATGCGGTCACCGGGAACCACCGCCGGAGGTACGGCCATGGGGTCGGCATCCAGCCCACCATCTGCGCTGGGGCTCAGGCTGATGGCCCAGTCCGGGTTTTGAACAGTGGCCACCATCTTGTCCAACTGTTCCACCTGGTTATTCAGCGTGGTGATGGCGAGTTTGTAACCATAAAAAGCCTGTTGTGATGCATTGAGCGCTTCATAGGCGCGAGGTGCCAGCAGCATTGCCTCTTGTACGGCGGGGTCAGAAGGATTGCGTGTCAGCAGCTCCAGCCAGAATGACAGGGCGCGCTTGTATTCCTTGCGCTCATAGTTGGCATAACCCAGTGCCAGCATGGCGGGATTACTGAAGGGGCCCTCAAGGCGCACATTGAGCAGCGCTGCACGAGCCTTGTCGGCATCCTGCATTTGCAAAAAGTTGTAACCGATGGCCAGTGCTGCACGGTCTTTCAGGGCATTGGTTTCGGAGTCGCTGACCGGCAGGTTCATGACCTGTTCGAGCAGGCGGATGCCTTCCGGCGAGCGATCAGCACGCAGGTGGGCTACCCCGGTGTTATAGGTTGCATAAGCCCCCAGCTGCGTTTCGATGGGAATCGGACTTAAAAGATTGCGTGCTTCGACGTACTCGTTGCGCGCCATGAAAACATTGGCGAGCATGACACGGCGTTCGGCTTCAATATTGGTGATCTGGGTGTCGAGCGGCACATTCAGAATGCGTTCCGCTTCAAAGTAGTTGCCTTGGCGGTATTGCAGGCGGCCTTTGCGGAAAAGGGTTTCATTGCGTGTTTGTGTGCGCATGTCACGCGTAATGACGCGCGAAAAAACATTGTCTGCCTCGTCAGGCATGCCGAAGGCCGTGTAAAGATCGCCGAGCAGCACCTCTGATGGCGTGACGCTGTCGTCGATGCGTCCCAAGGCTTTGGCAACGAGAATATCGTTCAGTGCCGAAAAGCTGTTGCCCTGATAGTAGTCATACATGGTCTGACCCAGAACAACTTCACTGGCGTCTTCGCGCACGTTGAGACGTTTGCGCAAGTCGACAGCGTGAGCGGCCTGGTGCAGGACGAGAGTGGTGACGGCAAGCGCGAAAAATTGCGGGACACGTCGAAAACGAAACGGCTGATTCATGGCCCTAGTGATCCTGATGCGGCAGCAGTGCCTTGACGGCAGCCTGAATTACTGGATTTCCCACTCCCGGAAGCGGAACTCGCCCTGCGTATGCGTGGCGTTGTCGGCAGCTTTGAGCTCGATCACTTTACGTGCGGCACCTTTGGTGAAGGTGTAAGTGGCCGTACGCTGGAAGTCTTTTCCGCCCGGGTCGTAGCCGGTGATCGTGGCCTTGAGGGTGTGCTGGCCGCTGCTGATGTTGCCGGCATAAATCCGCTGCATGCCGCCTTTGGCCAGGGCCGCAGATTCCTGATCGCTGTAGTAGTGGTAGCCGGCATTTTTGTCATCGAGCAACAGGTTCACGTCGACTATCTTCACGCCAGAGCCTGCCTCAACAGAAACCACAACGGCGGCTTCGGAGCTGGGGAAGAGCAATTCGTTTTCAAGCTGAGTGATGTCGCGGTTCAGGTTGAGCAGATCGCCTTTCATGCCTTGCAGGTCGCTGGGCAGGGGGGCATCAGCGGCATGGGCCGTGACCGAAAAGCTGGCAGAAGCGGTAATGCCCAGAAATGCAAGGGCGAGCATGCGTCCACGAATCATTATGAATAATCCAAAAAGCAGATTTGAGTTAAGAGACTTGAGCAGTTCCTGCGCTACCAATATCGGGTCTTTTGCCCCCTGCAAGCAACTGGTTGCAAGGAGGTCTTTGCCCTTCAATTCGGGCTATTAACGCACAACGCCATTCGTCCGTCAAAGCCCTGAAACCATGATCTTTCAGGACCTTGCGTGCGTAATTTAAAGCCGCTCGCACAGGATTTCGTTCGATTGTCGTCGCCGGATATTGCCGTATCGTGATGGTTTTGCAAGGACGTGAGGGGCACGTTCACCGGGCCATTCCTGCCGTTGGTCTGTAGAAACGGATGGCGAGGCCATGGCATCGTCATTGGTGGCTGTGTGAGCGGCTTGAAATACCGGGTCGGGAAACGTGTGGTTGCGGGACCCCGCTTGCCAGTCTGGCACGCTGCCGTCAAAGTGCCTGCCCTGTATTTTTCCTGCCGGTGAGTTTTATGCGCCTTGTTGCTGACGAAAACATGCCGCTGCTTGACGAGTTCTTTGCCGGTATGGGCGAGATCGTGCGGTTGCCGGGACGAAGTATCTCGCGGGCCGATCTTTTGAATGCCGATGCCCTTCTGGTCCGGTCGGTGACCCGGGTTGACCGGGTCATGCTGGCAGGTACGCCGGTGCGCTTTGTGGGAACGGCGACGATAGGCACTGACCATATTGAGGCACCGGCACTGGCGGAGCTTGGCATTGCACTGGCCTCGGCTCCCGGGTGCAACGCACGCGCGGTTGGCGAGTATGTTGCCACCGTGCTGGTGACGCTGGCTGACGAGCAGGGCTGGTTACCGGCACAGCGTACTCTGGGGGTCGTCGGGCTGGGCAATACCGGGAGTCAGGTCGTGCGCCTGGCCTCTACACTTGGCTTTCGCGTGCTGGGTTGTGATCCCTTTGTCGCGTTGCCCGGCCTTGAAAGCCGCTCTTTTAGGGACTTGCTGACTGAGGCGGACATCATTTCCCTGCACGTACCGCTCACGAGCTCAGGCCCTCATCCTACACACCATCTTATGGCTGAGGCGCAGTTGGCGTCCCTGCGGCCAGGCAGCCTTCTTATCAATAGCAGCCGTGGCGCCGTGGTGGATAACGCCGCGCTTGAGGCACTGTTGCGGCGGCTTCCTGATGTCCTGACTGCCGTGCTGGATGTTTGGGAAGGGGAGCCGGCACTCCGGCCGGGCCTGCTTGACCGGGTCCGGTTTGGCTCGCCGCACGTTGCCGGCTACAGCCAGGAAGGCAAATGGCGAGGGACAGAGATGATCTATCGGGCTTTTTGCCAGTCCAGAGGTCTGACTCCGGAGCATACGCTGGCCGGGTTATTGCCACCGTCATCTCCCCGGGTACTCGATGCCAGTGCGGATATGTCCACCGGTCGTGTATTGCGCGACATTCTGCTGCAGGCCTGCCCTTTGCCGCGCGACGATGCTGCGTTGCGCGCCAGTCTGTTGGCTGCTGATCCTGTCGCTGCTTTTGATGTCCTGCGCAAGAACTACCCTTCGCGGCGCGAGTTTGCTGCTCATGCCGTCGCCCTGCCTGCGACGCATCCAGCCTCTGCCGCGCTGAAGGCGCTGGGTTTTCGGCAGGCCTGATTACAGAGAGCCTGCTTTATCTGGCCTTGATGGAGTGCGACTAGCTCTTTAAACTCGGCCGCTTACTGGCAATGTACTGCCATGCCCAAAACAACAAAGCCGTCGAGCCCTTGGCATCACGGTGGCGACAGGAATACTCATGCTCAGAGCTCTCAAGACTTTTCTGCTGGTGGCCGGCCTCGCTGCTGCCTGTGCTCACGCCGCCGATGTACCTCCCGCCCAAGCCAAGCCAGCTGCTGATACCGACAACCTGTATGTGGGTGTAGGTCTCTTCAATGACATGCTCAACGCCAACCTTGAGGCTGTTACCGGCTGGGGCAACTTCATGGTGCGCTTTGGTCGCTTCAAGGACATCAATACTGGTGCGGCCGCCAATGTCAGCTGGCGCAAGCCACTTGAAGGCGGCAGTGGTCATGAAAGTGGCTATTACATCGGCGTGTTTGCAGGCCAGGTGATTGGCGATGCCTTGCCGCCCGAGACCTTTCAGCGTGTGGGTGGCGGTGCCGAACTGGGTTATCACTGGGTGAGCGATTACACGCGTGCCGAGCTCACGGTTGGTATTGGTGCCGCTCAGCCTGAAGAGGTGGGAGACAGGAAGCTTGAGGCAGAGCCAACCATGTTCTTCAGCTTTAACATGGCACTGGGCTACTAAGCCCGGCTCAAGGCAGCCAACTGCTTGGTCCGTATGGCTGTTTATGCAGCCGCTCAGAGTATCCGGGCCAGTCTTCCCTGCCCCGGATTTGCTACTCTCAAGCTCCTTTAATTCACCCTGATACCCGTCCATGACGCTCTCGCATCGCGTCACTCACGATCGCGCGGTTTATGAGTCTGCCTGGCAGTCACGCCGGGACTATGGCTGGCGCCTGCTTTTTGCCGAACCTCTGGAGGCCGATTTTCAAGAGCATTATGCTGAGCGCTATCGCGATCACATGAGGCTCGGCTTGGGTATCGGTGCTCTCGCCATGCTGTTCTCGGTTTTTGAGGACTTCCTGATCCCGGTAGGCGAGCGGCAGTTCCCGCTGTTTATCCGCTTTGTCGTCGTGATGCCGAGCGTCTGCATGCTTTTCATCCTGATACAGCGGCCCGCACTGGCGCGCTGGCAGCAGGCCATGCTCATGCTGTCCACTTTGGGCGGTGCCGCCGCTTTCATGTTGATGGCTTTTTTCGTGACCTCTCCCCTGGGGCGTATTTATATCGATATGCTCATGCTTATCCAGATTTTCGGCCTCGTGCTCCTGCGCATGCAGTTCAGTTATGCCGTTCCTTCCGTCGTGGTCATCATTACCGGTGCCACCGTTGCGCTGCTGAACCTTCCATTCCCGGGCTCCCCCCAGGACCATTTGATTGATTTGATGCTGATTGTTTTTGCCGGCGTGCTTTGCCTGGTCGGCAACTACCTGATTGAGCGCTCCGCACGTTCGGACTATTTGCAGCAACGCATGCTGGAGTTCCGCCAGCAGGATCTTGAAGAGAGCAACTCGCATTTGCAGAAACTGCTGCGCAGCGATGCGCTGACCGGCATCTTCAATCGCCGTCATTTTGATCATCATTTGGCCAATGAGTTCCGGCGTGCCGAACGCAGTCATTATCCGGTGGCCTTGCTGATGCTCGATGTCGACTCGTTCAAGCCCTATAACGATACCTATGGTCACCAGGCCGGCGATGAGGTCCTCTCCAAAGTGGCACAGACACTGGCCGTTTTTGCCCGCCGTCCCGGTGATGTGGCTGCCCGTTACGGTGGCGAGGAGTTTGCGCTGATCCTGCCGGGCTCCAGCGAAGCCGATGCGATGGCGATTGCGGAAGAGGTGGTGACAAACATTTACGAGCAGCATCTTGTGCATAAAAGCTCGCGCGTCAGTGATCGTCTCACGGTCAGCATTGGTGTCGCCTCCTTGCAGCCGGACGGTAAAGATAATGATGAGGTCTGCCTGATTGCCAATGCTGACCAGGCTCTCTATCTCGCCAAAAATACCGGGCGTAATCGTGCGCGTACCTGGTCTTCCATTGCCGGGAAACAGGAATAAACCTGTCAGGCCCTGTTCGGGGCCCCATCCGTTTTTATTTTATTGAATGCTATAAAAAAACCGACCGGTGTTAGCCGGTCGGTTTTTTGTCTGCGTAGCCCAGTCGGTTCAGCGTCAACGGGGCAGGCTTGGGGTTGGGCTCACGAATTAACGATTGCCGAAGTCATCATCACGCGGGCCGGTGGCACGCGGGGTATAGGGCTTGCGATCACCGCTGAAGGTGGGTTTGTCGCTGAAGCTGCGCTGCGGACGGTCACCAAATGCGGGGCGGGCGCCAGCTTCACGCGGCTTGCGATCACCGAATGCCGGGCGATCACCAAAGCTGCGGGGCGGGCGATCACCAAAGGAAGGACGGTCGCCGCCTTCACGTGGCTTGCGATCACCGAATGCAGGACGGTCGGCGAAACTGCGTGCCGGACGATCACCGTTTTCACGTGGCTGGCGATCAGCATAAGAAGGACGATCACCGAAGCTGCGTGCTGCCGGGCGCTCGCCATAAGCAGGACGGTCACCGAAGCTGCGCGGCTGACGATCACCAAACGCGGGGCGGTCAGCGCCTTCGCGCGGCTTGCGATCAGCAAAAGAAGGACGGTCGCCAAAAGTGCGGGCAGGGCGCTCACCGGCTTCAGCGGTACGCGGACCGCGTTCGCTGAAACTGCGCTGAGGACGGTCATCACGAGCCTGACGATCCTTGCTGGCCCAGCGTGGCTTGTCACCCGATGGCGGACGACGTGTGCTGCTGTCGTTGTTGCGACGCTGCGGCTCCAGGCCTTCGATCACGAGTACGGGCAGGGTCTGCTGGGTAAAGCCTTCGATGCGACGCAGCACGCCACGATCACGCGGACCGACCAGCGAACAGGCAATACCGGTGCGACCAGCACGGCCGGTACGGCCAATGCGATGCACATAATCTTCGGCATTTTTCGGCAGATCGTAATTCACCACGTGGCTGATGCCGGGGACGTCGATGCCGCGTGCGGCAACGTCGGTGGCAACCAGGATCTTGGTGCGGCCGCTACGCAGGCCGGACAGCGTGCGATTACGTGCGGTCTGCTTCATGTCGCCATGCAGGGCATCCACGGCAAAGCCGTATTCCGCCAGTTCTTCGGCAAGACGGTCGCTGTCGATGCGGGTGCCGGCAAACACGATGGCCTGATTCACATCCACATTGGTGAGCAGGTTGAGCAGCAGCTTCTTTTTGTGCTCCATGTCGTCAGCGTAATAAATGCGCTGTTCGATGGACTCATGCTTGGCGACCTGGCTGCTGACGGCAATGCGCTCCGGGTTTTTCAGCAGGCTGCCAGCGAGCTTGGCCATGCGGTCTTCCACGGTGGCAGAGAACAGCAGAGTCTGGCGCTCGGCCGGGCAGGCTGCCGCAATCTGCTCCACGTCATCGATAAAGCCCATGTCCAGCATGCGGTCGGCTTCGTCGAGGATGAGCATTTCAAGACGTTCAAACACGATGCGGCCACGGCTCATGTGATCAAGCAGGCGACCTGGTGTTGCCACCATGATGTCGTAAGGGCGCGACAGCAGCTTGTTCTGGGCCGGGAAGGGCATGCCGCCGAGGACGCTTACAGTGCGCACATTCTTGAGGTCGGTGCCGTATTTGTCGGCAGCAGCCGTCACCTGCTGGGCCAGTTCACGGGTCGGGGTCAGCACGAGTACGCGCGGGCCGCGGCCTGGCTTGCGGGCTTCCTGGGCGAGCAGGGTCAGGGCCGGCAGCATGAAGGCGGCAGTCTTGCCGGTGCCGGTCTGGGCGGAAACGATCAGGTCGCGGCCAGCCAGTGCGGCAGGAATGGCCTGCGCCTGTACGGCAGTAGGTTCGGTATAACCGGCCGCTTCAAGGGCACGGTGCAGGGATTCATGTAAAGCGAGTTCGGAAAAAGACAAAACGCTACTCCAGAGCCGGACAGGCCCAATGGTCAATCAGAATGCAAGCCGGAACGAGGACGTAAAAGTCCCTGATATAGCTGGCGCGAAATCGTCGCTAACCAGAGATCACTGCAAGATGGGGAGTTTGAGAGCAACTCGACTGGCAGTAGGCAGGTCAGGAAACGATGAGAAAGTTCCTGAGAAGCCAGTCGTAGGTTGGGGCTTCAATGGACTTTCAGCAGGGTTGACGACGAATCCGTCTGTCTGTCGTCCTGCGCACGGGACATTCCCGTGCCAAGCAGAGGGCCCTTTACGGCTAGGCCTTGCTACCAAGGCAGAGTTAACTGCCTGATTTGATGGGCTGGATTGTGCTTGCAAAGCAAATTTGCCGGCCTGTCAGCTGGACTTGGACGTATACCCCAAGTCAGCGGCGCGGACTCTAGCACGGGCATTGACTGAACTCCAAGCAAAACCTTGGGTTTTCAGGCAGATAGGGTTCGGGGTGCCGGTCCGGGGACGGGATTGCAGGGCAAGTCGTGTTTGTCGCGGACTGTCGCCCATAAAAAACGGCCCACATTGCGGTGAGCCGTTTTTAATCTGGTGGGCGGTACAAGGCTTGAACTTGTGACCCCTGCCGTGTGAAGGCAGTGCTCTACCGCTGAGCTAACCGCCCGACGCCGCTTGGCGAGGCGGGAATCTTACTGATTTATCGAGTAGAGGCAAGCCCTTGGGAGTTTATTGTCCCGAAGGGCTGCTGTGTGTCGCGCCTATTTCTTCACATGGCTCGCCAGGAAGCTCATCAGTTCAGTGCGCTGGATGTCGCGTGACTCTTCGTCGCGGCGGCCCTTGTATTCCAGGGTGCCGGCATCCAGGCCTTTTTCACCGACCACGATGCGATGCGGAATGCCAATGAGCTCGACGTCCGAGAATTTCACACCGGGGCGTTCGTTGCGGTCGTCGAAATACACGTCATAGCCTGCAGCCTGCAGCTCTTCATAAAGCTTGATGCTTTCTTCCTTGATGCGTTCGGATTTGACCCAGTTCATCGGGATTAGCGCGATATGGAAGGGCGCAATGGCATCCGGCCAGATAATGCCTTTCTCGTCGTGGTTCTGCTCGATGGACGAGGCCACCACGCGCGTCACGCCAATGCCATAGCAGCCCATGGTGACGGTCAGCGGTTTGCCGTCTTCGCCCAGCACCTTGCAACCCAGAGCCTCGGAATATTTCTGGCCGAGCTGGAAGATGTGCCCGACTTCAATGCCGCGTTTGATGGTCAACGTGCCTTTGCCATCGGGTGAAGGATCACCGTTCACCACATTGCGGATATCGGCAACGAGACCGGGCTCCGGCAGGTCACGACCGAAGTTCACGCCGGTCAGGTGGTAGCCTTCCTTGTTGGCGCCACAGACAAAATCGCTCATGGCAGCAACCGTGCGGTCGGCAATCACGCGCACGGTGTCGTTCACTTTCACCGGGCCGATAAAGCCGGGTTTGCAGCCGAGGAATTCGACAATTTCGCCTTCCGAGGCCAGACGAAAATCCTTCAGGCCTTCGATCTTGCCGGCCTTGATTTCATTCAATTCGTGATCACCGCGCAGCAGCATCAGCGTGAAATGCTTTTCCGCGGGCGCATCGTTGCCAGCCGGGGTTTCGGTAACAACGGCGACGGCCTTGACGGTGTGCGTGACATCCACGTTCAGGTAAGCGGCCACATCGGCACAGGCGGTTTGCGTCGGGGTGCTGGCTTCGTTCAAGGCGGCTGTGGCAGCAGAGCGCGGCGCTGCTGGTGCCAGCGCTTCAGCCATTTCCGTGTTGGCGGCGTAGTCCGAACTGTCGGAGAAGGCGATGTCGTCTTCTCCGGAGCTGGCCAGCACATGGAATTCATGCGAGCCGGTGCCGCCGATGGAGCCGGTGTCAGCTTGCACGGGGCGGAAGTCGAGACCGAGGCGGGTGAAGATGCGGCAGTAGGCGTCGTACATCACGTCGTAGGTTTCCTGCAGCGAAGCCTGGTCGACGTGGAAGGAGTAGGCATCCTTCATGATGAATTCGCGTGAACGCATCACACCGAAGCGCGGGCGGATTTCATCACGGAACTTGGTCTGGATCTGGTAGAGGTTCACCGGCAACTGCTTGTAGCTGTGCAATTCGTTGCGGGCGAGATCGGTAATCACTTCTTCATGCGTGGGGCCGAGCACGAAGGCACGGTCATGCCTGTCCTTGAAGCGCAACAGCTCGGGACCGTACTGCACATAGCGGCCGGATTCTTCCCAGAGTTCGGCCGGCTGCGTGACCGGCATCAGCACTTCCTGCGCGTCGGCACGGTTCATTTCCTCACGGATGATTTTTTCCACCTTTTTCAGCACGCGATTGCCCAGCGGCAGCCAGTTGTAGAGACCGGTGGCAACCTTGCGGATCATGCCGGCACGGATCATGAGCTGATGGGAGATGACTTCGGCATCGGCGGGGGTTTCGCGCTGGGTGGCAAGCAGCAGACGGCTGACGCGCATGGGAGTTCCTGATTCGCTGAAAAATGAAGAGGGCGGAATTGTAAGGGAGGCATGGGCGGCTAGCCATGGGGGCGTGCCGTAATCCGGCCGGTTTCATGCCGGCTCGGCAGTTGGGCCGGCCTCGGTTACACTCCCGCTCCGGTCACCCAGACAGGCTGGCCAGCGGCCTGCCTGTCGTCTTTTACCTGCAAGGAATCCCCGGATGCTGCTCAGCGCTGCCGACATCAATGCCATCCTCAGGCAGGTCATGCCGTCATCGGAGCAGAACGGTTTCCGTGTGGAGCAGGTGGAAGCCACCGGTGTCGTCTGCCGCACGGTTTTTTCCCAGCAGCACATTCGTCCCGGCGGTACCGTATCCGGGCCGACCATGATGGCGCTGGCTGATGCGGCCATGTATGCCGCCGTGATGGCACGGC
>Ga0073914_10000155_pt1 | contig 13778 bp, 11 predicted proteins | sample GWRWT4_30Apr14_FD_71481 | JGI IMG/M metagenome (GOLD analysis project Ga0073914, IMG submission 71481) | Sand microcosm microbial communities from a hyporheic zone in Columbia River, Washington, USA - GW-RW T4_30-Apr-14 | ecosystem: Engineered > Artificial ecosystem > Sand microcosm >... | reverse complement strand
TTACTTGCGCACGTTGTTGATACAAGGAGCGCGGAGTTCGCTGCAGCGGGCCAAGACGGTGCCGGTGGAGATCGCCACGGCGGAGCAGTTGTGGATTGTGCAACTGGCGAGTCGGATGTCTTACGGGAAAGTGCTGGTGGCGATCGCGAACGGAAAATGAGCTGATTGAAGCTGGGCGGAGTAATGTCTTGTTAACTCATTGCCACTCTACGAAAATCTTGATGCTTGTCACTCCTTTTGCACCATAATCCGCTCCCATGCATAGCCTTAACTCCCTGCGCGCCTCCATCCCCCTCTGCCTCACTCGCGACCAGCATCGCTTACGTCGTCGCCTGCGCGGTCTTGACGGGATAAAGTCCCGCGAACAGAAAGCCGCCAAACAGGCTGAACTGGAGCAGGCCATCGTCCTGTCCCTGCAAAAGGTCGCCACCCGCCAGGAGAAGGTTCCGGTACTGACTTACCCCGATCTGCCGGTCTCGGCGCGGGCGGACGACATCATCCGCGCCATACGGGAACACCAGGTCATCGTGCTGGCCGGTGAAACCGGTTCCGGCAAGACCACGCAATTGCCCAAGCTGGCGCTGGCGGCGGGTCGTGGTGTGCAGGGTTATATTGGCCATACGCAGCCGCGGCGTATTGCGGCCCGTACCGTGGCAGCGCGCATTGCCGAAGAGTTGCAAGCGCCGCTTGGGGACAAGGTCGGCTACAAGGTGCGCTTTACCGACGAGTTTTCGGCAGACGGATACGTCAAGCTGATGACCGATGGCGTGCTGCTGGCGGAGCTGTCGCAGGACCGGTTTCTCACGGCCTATGACACGCTCATCATCGATGAGGCGCACGAGCGTTCGCTGAACATCGATTTCCTGCTCGGCGTGCTGAAAACGCTGCTGCCCAAACGCCCCGATCTGAAAGTCATCATCACGTCCGCCACCATTGATGTGGAGCGCTTCAGCCAGCACTTTGCCGATGCCAGTGGCAAGGGCGCACCGGTGATTCTGGTGGAGGGCCGTACCTATCCGGTGGAGGTGGTTTACCTGCCCATCAGCACCGACGAGAAAAACATCGTCAGTTCGGATGAAGACGAAGGCTTTGACGACATAGAAGACGCCATCCCGCGTGCCGTGCTGGCGGCGGTGGATGAATGCCTGGCGCATGAAAAGGCGGCGGGCAAGCAGGCGCGTGGCGACATTCTGGTGTTCTCCAGCCACGAGCGCGAGATTCGTGACATTGCCGAGGTGCTGCGCAAATACGGTCCGCCGCACACGGACATCCTGCCTTTGTACGCGCGGCTTTCCGTCAGCGAGCAGCAGCGTGTATTCCAGCCCGGCAAAAGCCGGCGCATCGTGATTGCCACCAATGTCGCGGAAACCTCGCTTACCGTTCCCAATATCCATTACGTGATTGATCCGGGTTTTGCCCGCATCAGCCGTTACTCCTGGCGCAGCAAGGTGCAGCGCCTGCCCATCGAGGCGGTGTCGCAGGCGGCGGCGAACCAGCGCAAAGGGCGTTGCGGTCGTATCGCTCCAGGTGTCTGTGTGCGCCTCTATGCCGAAAGTGATTTTCTGGGGCGGGCCGAATTCACCGTGCCGGAAATCCAGCGCACCAATCTTGCCGCCGTCATCCTGCAGATGCAGGCCTTGGGTCTGGGTGATATTGATGCCTTCCCGTTTCTGGATGCGCCGGATTCACGCTTTGTGAATGACGGCCTGCGTCTACTGGAGGAGCTGGGCGCCGTGAATGAAGAGCGTGCCCTCACGCCGACCGGCAAACAGCTGGCGAAATTCCCGGTTGATCCGCGGATTGCCCGCATGCTGCTGGAGGGCAGTAAAACGGGTGCCCTGCGTGAAGTGCTGATTGTGGCAGCCGCGCTGGGCGGGCAGGACCCGCGTGACCGTCCGCATGACAAGCAGCAGGCGGCCGATGAGCGCCATGCCCAGTTCAAGCATCCGGAATCGGATTTTCTCTGGTATGTAAAACTCTGGGAGGTGCTGGAGGCGCAGCGCGGTGACCTGAGTGAAAACCAGCGCCGGGATTTTGCGCGCAAGCATTTCCTTTCGCATTTGCGCTTGCGCGAATGGCGCGAGACGCACCGGCAGTTGTTGCTGCTGGCAAAAGAGGCCGGCTGGCAGCAGAACGCCGAACCGGCGTCTTATGAAGCCGTGCACAAGTCGCTGCTGGCGGGATCGCTGTCACGCATTGCGCAGAAACAGGAAGACCGTGAATACCTCGCGGCACGCAGCCAGAAAGCCTTCATTTTTCCGGGCTCGGTGCTGGCGAAAAAAGGCCCGCCCTGGATCATGGCGGCGGAGCTGGTGGAGACCCAGCGCGTGTATGCGCGCACGGTGGCGAAGATAGAGCCGGAATGGGCCGAGGCGCTGGCACCGCAGCTGGTCAAGCGCAAATATTTTGAACCGCACTGGGAAAAGCGCCAGGGCCGTGTGGTCGCCTATGAGCAGACCACGCTGTACGGACTGATCCTGAATCCGAAAAAGAAAGTGGGTTACGAGGGCATCAATCCGGAAGAGTCACGCGAGATTTTCATTCGCGCTGCGCTGGTGGAAGCGGATGCCGATATCAAGGCGCCGTTCTTTTCCCATAACCAGAACATGATCGAGGAAGTTCGGGTGCTGGAAGACAAGGCACGCCGGCGCGACATCATGGTGGACGAAGAAGCCCTGTACGCGTTTTACGATGAACGCATTCCGGCCACTGTTGCCAGTCTGGTGAGTCTCGACAGCTGGCGTCGCGATGTCGAAAAAACCAGTCCGCAGCATCTTTTTCTCACACGCGACTATTTGCTGGCACGTGACGAGCACGACGGCGAAGCCGGCGATTTTCCGGACGAGCTGGTGTTCCCGTCCGCCGGGGGAAGCCACACGCATTTTGCGCTGGAGTATCTGTTTGAGCCCGGCCACGCCAGCGATGGTGTGACCTTGCTGGTTCCGGTCGGCCTTCTGGATGAAGTCGAGGAGCAACGACTGCAATGGCTGGTGCCGGGACTCATCGCGCAAAAAGTGGAAGCCTTGCTGAAGAACCTGCCCAAGCCTTTGCGCCGCATGCTGGTGCCGGTACCGGACACGGCAGCGGCCTTGTTGCAGGAGTTGCGTTTTGCCGAGGGCGATCTGCTGGCCGGCATGAGCACGGTGCTGCGCCGGCGCGGCGTCATCGTGACGGCGGAAGACTGGCAGGAAGCGGCGCTGGCAGGGCATTGCCGTTTCAACATCCGTGTGCTCGGTGAAAAACAGCAGGTGCTGGCGGAGGGCCGCGAGCTGGCCAGCCTGAAGCGTGCGCTGCGCGAGAAGGGCGGGCAGGCGGTCAGCACGGCGGCAGTGAGTGCGCTGGAGCAAACCGGGCTGATCGACTTTCCGGTTACTGACATTCCGGAGTCGGTAGCGCTGACCGTGAAGGGCATGCAAAGCCGGGCCTACCCGGCACTGGTGGCGGCCAAGACGGCGGTGCAGGGTGGTGAGGGCGTCGATTTGCGGCTCTTCCCCTCGCGCCAGGAGGCGGAAGCAGCGCACCGGCTGGGCCTGATCCAGCTGTTCCAGCTGGTCTGTGCCACGGAGTTCCGCCAGTTGCGGCGCCGTGTCGGCGAGAACAAGGCCCTGAACCTGCAGTTTTCGCCCTATGGCAATCGCCTGTCACTGGAGGCCATGTTCGGCCGGGCCCTGTCGGACCATATCTTTGTGACCAAACAAAGGCTGGTTTACACTCGCCCGTCCTTTGCAGACCGGCTGGCCACAGGCCGTCCTGTGCTGCTGGCCGAGGCAGAGCGGCTGGCTGCCATCGTGGTCCAGTCCTATGCTGGCTTCGCCGAGGTGCAGGCCGGGCTGGACCGTTTCAAGGCGCCTGTTTTTGCCCGCTCCGTCAGTGACATCCGCGCCCAGCTGGCGGCCCTGCGGCCGGCAGACTTTCTGGACGGGGTGGCCTTTGAGCAGTGGCAGCATTACCCGCGCTATTTGCGTGCCATCATGGTTCGCTTGGAAAAACTGCCGAACAACGTGCTCAGGGACGAGGTGGCAACGGCAGACATGACACGACGCTGGCAGGAATATGAAAAGCGCCTTGAGCGGCTGAATGCCCGTGACATGGATACAAAAAGCCTGGCGGAGTATCGCTGGTTGCTGGAGGAATACCGCGTTTCCCTGTTTGCACAGACAGTGAAGACAGCGCTCCCGGTTTCTGCCACAAGGCTGGACAAGCTCTGGGCGGGAATACCGACATAATAATTGCCCTTGCCTGCGTGCGCCGATCACGACCCTGCAGGCAATCACACAGGTAAAGTTTCATGAAGCAAATCGTTATCAGCGGCACCGGACTTTTCACTCCCGCCGAGAGCATCAGCAATGCCGAACTGGTGGTGGCCTTCAATGGATACGTGCGCCGTTACAACGAAAAAAATGCTGCAGCGATTGAACGTGGCGAACTGACGGCGCTGACAGACTCCAACGCGGAATTCATCGAGAAAGCCTCGGGCATCAAATCCCGTTATGTGATCAACAAATCCGGTGTGCTCGATCCGGACCGCATGTATCCGTATATCCCCGAGCGTCCGAATGACCAGATCGGCATTCAGGCTGAAATCGCCCTTACGGCGATTGAGCAGGCGCTGAAAGCCGCCCATAAAAAACCGGAAGACGTGGATGCCGTGATTGTGGCCTGCTCGAACATGCAGCGCGCCTATCCGGCTGTTTCCGTGGAAATCCAGGCTGCCATGGGTATGAAAGGCTGGGCCTATGACATGAACGTGGCGTGCTCGTCAGCCACCTTCGGCCTGCAGGCCGCGGGCGATGCCATTCGTTCTGGTTCGGCCAAATGCGTATTGATGGTCAATCCGGAAATCACGTCGGCGCATCTGGAGTGGCGTGACCGTGACTGCCATTTCATTTTTGGCGATGTCTGCACGGCCGTGATCGTGGAAGCTGCGGATACCTGCACCAGCGAGAATGCTTTCGAAATCCTCGGCACCAAACTGCAGACCGTGTTCTCCAGCAATATCCGCAACAATTTCGGTTTTCTCAACCGCTGTGATGAAAGCGGCGTCGGTGCGCGTGACAAGACCTTCATGCAGGAAGGCCGCAAGGTCTTCAAGGAAGTCTGTCCCATGGTGGCCGAACAGATTTCCACGCACATCACCGAGCTGGACATTCCGGTCGAGAAGCTCAAGCGCATGTGGTTGCACCAGGCCAACCTCAGCATGAACGAGCTCATCACCAAGCGCGTGCTGGGCCGCGAGTTTGCCCGTGAAGAGGCGCCGGTGATCCTGGATACCTATGCCAATACCAGCTCGGCCGGCTCCATCATCGCCTTCCACCTGCACCAGGCTGATTTCAGGAAAGGCGAAGTCGGCGTGATCTGCTCCTTCGGGGCGGGTTATTCCATTGGTAGCGTGGTGGTCAGGAAACGGTAATCATGCTGTCTTGTTGGTCCGCCAGCATGGTGTCCGGCAGCTGGTACATGCTACAGGGGTGGTGCTGACAGCGCTGTAAAAAAACCGAAAAGACCGCATCCAAAGATGCGGTCTTTTCGTATATAAGAGCAGTCAGGGGGAGGGACTGCCCGCGGTAGGCAAGAATGACCGGAATATTTTTGCCGGGGTGATGTAACAAGTCCCGCCTCCTGACATCTGTATAACAAGCGGCGTCTTTGCCGCCACAAATAATCCTGAAACCCCGGTTTCTGAAAACAGTGTCACCTCATCAAGGAGATTCACCATGTCCAAGCTCAGTACCCTGACCCCGATTGCTGCCGTTCTCGCCGTTGCTGTTACCGGCTTTGCCCATGCCGCTGAAAACCCGTTTGCCGTAAAGCCGGCTACCGGCATCGTGCTGGCTGATGCCGGCAAGGAAGCCAAGTGTGGTGCCGACAAGGCCAAGAAAGAAGGCAAGTGCGGTGAGGGCAAGTGTGGCGCCGAGAAGAAGGCGGCCCATGAAGGCAAATGTGGTGCCGACAAGGCCAAGAAAGAAGGCAAGTGCGGTGAGGGCAAGTGTGGCGCCGAGAAGAAGGCAGCCCATGAAGGCAAATGTGGCGCGGACAAGGCAAAGGAAGCCAGCTGTGGCGCCGCCAAGGCCGCCAAGCCTGGTGCCGAGAGATAATCCGGCGCGAGACTGTAGGCACAATGGGCCGGGACATGATGTCCCGGCCCATTGTTTTGAAGGGCGATTGGGCCCGATGTTTGAAAGCATCGTTTGATGATGGCCATTGAGAGGCAGGATGATGCCATGAGCCAGAATGTGCGCAGTTTCCCCGTGCAGGGAGCCGGTCTTGGTTTGCGTCGCAGTTTTCTCAAGGAACTGGCTGCAGAACGTTTTGCAGATTTTCCCGATTTTTTTGAAGTGGCGCCGGAGAACTGGATAGGCATGGGCGGGCGCTATGCACGCCAACTGCGCTCCTATACCGAAAAGCATCCCTTTGTGTGCCATGGCCTCTCCTTGTCGATAGGTGGCCCCTTGCCGCTTGATCCGCAATTCCTCAAGGATGTGCGCGGTTTCCTCGATACCCACCAGATCCGTCTTTACTCCGAACACCTGAGCTATACCACCGATGACGGTCAGCTCTATGACCTTTTGCCGATTCCGTTTACCGAAGACGCCGTGAATCATGTGGCGGCGCGCGTGCAGCAGGTCCAGGACGCGCTCGGCCGGCGCATTGCACTGGAGAACGTGTCCTATTACGCCGCTCCCGGCCAGGAAATGAGCGAGCTGGATTTTCTGCTGGCCGTGCTGAAAAAATCCGACTGTGATCTTTTGCTCGACGTGAACAATATCTACGTCAACAGCATCAACCATGCCTACGATGCCAATGCGTTTCTCGATGCCCTTCCGGCGGAACGCATTGCCTATATCCATATTGCCGGCCACTACGAGGAGGCGCCGGACTTGCGCGTGGATACGCATGGTGCCGACGTGATTCCCGAAGTCTGGGCCTTGCTTGACCGCACCTATGCCCGTTGTGGCGTCATTCCGACTTTGCTCGAACGTGATTTCAACATTCCTGCGTTGCCCGAGTTGCTCACCGAAATGGGGCAGATCCGCGTGCACCAGCAGCCCTGGCAGCAGGCACCAGCGGCGCTTGATGCGACCGGCAAGGGGCATCGTCATGCCGGCTGAGCTCGCCGGGTTTCAGGCTGCCCAAAAGCAGATGACAGATTGGCTGCGCGAGCCCGGCAGCAAACCCGCACCTGCCGTGGAATTGCGTCGCCTCAACATTTATCGCGAGCTTTTTTTCAATAATGTCAGCGACTTTGTCGACACGGCCTATCCCGTTCTGAAAAGCCTGCTGCCAGAGGATGAATGGAGTGGACTCGTCTTGCGGTTTTTTGCCGAGCACCGCTGCGCCAGTCCTTATTTCCGCGACATCTCGCTGGAGTTCCGGACCTGGATCGAAAACACCCAGAGTGAATGGCTGGCGAAACACCCTTGGGGCGCCGAGCTGCTGCATTTTGAATGGGTGGAGCTGGCGGCTGAATGTGCCGACATCGAAGAAGACAATGCCGCCTGCCAGCCGGACGGTGACCTGCTCACGGGGATTCCCTTTGTGCAGCGCTGTGTCTGGCCACTGGTGTATCGCTGGCCGGTACATGCCCTGAGTGCAGAAAATCCTCCGGGCTTTGAGTCGCCGGAACAGCCCGTGTGTTTGCTGGTTTTTCGTGACAGCGACGATGAGGTGCACTTTCTGGAAGTGAATCCGCTGTCGGCCCGCCTGATCGAGATGCTGCAAGTGCATGCACCACGCTCAGGCCTAGACCTGTTGCAGCAGCTGGCGGCAGAAGCCGGCTATGCCGGGCCGGCACTGGAGGGCTTTGTGCAGGCCGGTGCCTCCCTGCTGGAAACCCTGCGTGACAATGGCGTGATTCGCGGCACGCGCCTGACACTGGTCTAGCGCTGGATCAGTGGCCTGTCTTTCTGCGTGTAACAAATACCTGTATTCAACATCCAATCTGCAGAGACGGGTTACCAAGAGGAAGCATCATGGCGGAGTGGCGGAGTGTTGTGCTGCGCGGGGATGAACGCCTGCGCGAGCTGTTTGACTGGGTGGGCAGTTTTTTGCCGGGACTGTGTTTGCGCCTGATTCTCGCTTTTGAATTCATGCAGTCCGGTCTGGAGAAATACCGCGGCGACAACTGGTTTGCGGATATCCAGATGCAGTTTCCCTTTCCCTTCAGCGTGATTCCGGTGGATATCTCCTGGTTCATGGCCACCTGGTTCGAACTGGCGGGCGGGGTCTTGCTGGTGCTGGGACTGGGTACGCGCTATGTGGCGCTGTCCCTCATTGTGCTGACCTTCGTGGCGGCCTATGCCGTGCACTTTCCCATGGAGTGGCATGGTCTTGGCGAATTCTGGATGGGCTATGCGGTGAGCGATGACGGTTTTGGCAATTACAAACTGCCGCTGCTTTTCATCATCATGTTTATCGCCCTGCTGGGGTACGGGCCGGGCAAGATCAGCGTGGACCATTGGCTGGCCCGTCGTCGCGGCCTGGTTTGAGAGGTTTCACTCAAACAACTTACTCCCTAGAATGGCCCGCTGTTTTCCCGGGCTTTCTACAGGGCGTAGGTATGGTGTTTCGCGGGCTGCTGCTTTCCTTGTTGCTGGTTTTGCCGGTGGCTGTCTGTGCTGCAGCGGCTCCGGAGCCGGCAAGTGCCGAGGCTTCTGCTGCGCCTGCAGAGGTGGCGGTGCTGAAGGCCCCGGCCGGCAACAAGAATGCGGACCCCTGGGAAAAGTTCAATCGCGCCATTTTCTCCTTTAACGATGCTGCCGACCGCTATGTGCTGAAGCCGGTTGCCAAGGGCTATGTCGCCATCACCCCTTCTGTCCTGCGCACCGGTATTACCAATTTCTTTATCAACCTGCGCAGCCCCATCGTCATCATCAATGATGTCCTCCAGGGCAAGATCAAACAGGCCGGCAGCGATACCGCCCGCTTTGTGGTGAACAGCACCGTTGGCATCGTCGGCTTCGTGGACGTGGCGGTGCGCATCGACCTGCCCCTGCATGACGAGGACTTTGGCCAGACCCTGGGCAAGTGGGGCATGAAATCCGGCCCCTACCTGATGCTGCCTTTCATGGGGCCGAGTACGGTGCGAGATACAGGCGGCTTTGTGGTTGACGCCCTCAGTAATCCGCGTCGTTATCTTGTCGATGCTGACGTTGATCTGGCCATGACGGCCGTGGACATCGTGAACAGCCGCGCCAGCCTGCTGGAGCTCGAAAGCATCATCCAGGGTGACCGCTACCTCTTTATCCGTGACCTCTATCTGCAGCGCCGCGAATTTGCCGTCATGGACGGGCAGGTGGACGACCCCTTCCTGGATGATGCCGACGCGGAGGATGAGCCGGCGCCAGAGGCGCCTGCCGCCCCCCCGGAGGCCGGCTCCGCTCCCGCCGAGCCGCAGATATTCGGCGCTCCCGAGACGGATGCCCTGCTGGGCATCGAGCCCGCCGTGACGGCTCCGCAGCCGCTCTATTCCGGTCCTGTGATTGTGGCGTCAAACGTTGATGCCGTCATAGCCGGAAGCCGGTTTTAAAGCGGGCTTGCCGGTTTTGCCGGGGCCGCCGTCCACAGCTTGCGTGTGGTTATGCGGAGGAGTAGTGTTCCCGCACTTCGCAGAACAGGCCCTTCAGCCCCGTATGTCCCAACCTTCCCAAGGCCACATCCTCGTTATCGATGACGAACCGGTTGTGCGCGAAAGTCTGGCGGTTTATCTGAGCGACAGCGGCTTCAAGGTCGACACCGCCAAAAGCGGTGACGAAGGCCTGGCTCTCTTTCGCAACAAGCGCCCCGACCTCGTTATCTGTGACCTGCGCATGCCGCTGGTGGACGGTCTTGACGTGCTCAAAGCCATCAATGCCGAGTCTCCGGAAACACCGGTGATCGTGGTGTCCGGGCAGGGCAGCATGAATGACGTGGTCACGGCCCTGCGCAGTGGTGCCGTGGATTATCTCTTCAAGCCCCTGATCGAGCTGGAAGTCCTGGAGCATTCCGTGCGTCGTGCGCTGGAGCGCGGGCACCTGCTGAAACAGAACCGGCAGATCCGCGAGCAGCTCGAGAGCACCAATAGCGAGCTGGAGCGCAGCCTGGACTTGCTGGAAGAAGACCAGGAAGCCGGCCGCCGCGTGCAGCGCCGCATGTTGCCGCCGACGCCGCATGTGTTCAACGAGAACTGCCACTTCAGCCATCGCATCATTCCGTCCCTCTATCTTTCGGGCGATTTCGTTGACTACTTTCGCCTGAGCCCGGACCGCATCGGCTTTTACCTGGCGGATGTGTCCGGCCACGGTGCTTCCAGTGCTTTTGTAACCGTGTTTCTGAAGACGCTGACCAATCGCATACAGCGACACTACGAAAAGCGCTCATCGGTGAACACGCTGTCTCCCGCCCGTCTGATGCGTGATATCAACCAGGAGCTGATTTCCATGGCTCTGGGCAAGCATCTGGCCATGTTTTGCGGCGCCATTGATCTGGCAGAGAACAAGCTGACCTATTGCATTGGGGCGCACTTCCCCCCACCTATCCTTATAAACGACGGGGTGCCGGTGATTCTGGCCGGGCGCGGCCTGCCTGTCGGGATTTTCAGTGATGCGAGCTTTGAAGACATTGTGCTGCCGGTGGCGCACAATTTTTCGCTGATCGCGATGTCAGACGGCGTACTGGAAGTATTGCCGCAAGGGTCCATGGAAGAAAAAGAGGCATATTTGCTGGCCGTTGCCGGTGCAGGACATCAGGATGCTGATGCTCTCGCCGTTGCCCTCAAGATTGATGGCGAAATGGAAGTACCAGACGATATTGCCTTGCTGGTTATCAACCGAAACGAGTGATCCATGCTCTCAGGTCGTATTCTCTATGCCGTGCATAACGGCACTTATGTCATCAAGTTTGTAGGTGATGTGCGGGTGCCGCTGTGCGCAAGTCTGGAAGGTTTTCTGGAGCGCATGTTTGGCGATGCCGAGTTGAATGCCGTGCTGATTGACCTCAGTGACACGGTGGCCATCGACAGTACGGCGCTGGGCCTGATTGCCAAAATCGCGGTTTTCCTGCGCGAGCGCCTGGACAAGAAACCGGTGATCCTCTCCACCAATCCGGATGTAAACCGGATTCTCGGCAGCATGGGATTCGATCGCGTTTTCCTCATGCTTGATCGTGCGCCCGTTACCCCGGCAGACATGGAAGAGCTGGTGCTGAGCGAGCCCTCCCAGCAGGAGCTGACCCGTCATGTCATTGAGGCGCACCGCGTGCTCATGGACATGAACGACAAGAACAAGGCGACCTTCTGCGATCTGGTACAGGCACTGGAAACCGAACAGCAGTGCGGAAAGCACTGAGCCTCCCTGTGTCATTGGCCGTATTCGCGGCTGCCTAAAAAAGCCCGCTGACAGCGGGCTTTTTTATGTACGTTACATGCCTGATTTTCCGAGTATGCGCGGCCTGGGCTTTTGCTTACCGGTTGCCCGGGAGTGCGAGATTTATGTTCTATCTCGCTTTACGGTGAAGTGCTCCGACTTGGTTGCTTCTGCTGTTTCTTTGCACGGGCGGTGCGCCCGGCGGGCGGGCCTCACTTTCTTTGCTTCGCCTAAAGAAAGTAAGCAAAGAAAGGCGACCCCTGCGGGGTGCTGGCGCAGCGACAAACCATGTTGCATTACTTTCAGGCTGCCCATGGTTGGGGGAGAAAATTACGTAATTTCATTTTTCATGGCCGCTGCACGGTGGATGCCGATCCCGGCTTTGCGCTTTAATCGGGTCTTGTCTGACGGCTAGTTTTACAATCAGGGAGACAATGATGACGCGCTTGCAGACCTTGCTGGGGATTGAGCTGCCCATCATCCAGGCGCCCATGGCCGGTGTGCAGGGCAGTGCCATGGCGATTGCCGTTTCGAATGCGGGTGGTCTGGGCTCCTTACCTTGCGCCATGCTCAGCCCCGAGACCTTGCGTGCCGAGCTCGCCTCCATTCGTGCAGGGACCACAAAACCTTTCAATGTGAATTTTTTCTGCCACAGCAATCCTGTGCCTGATGCCGGGCGCGAAGCCGCGTGGCGATCAACGCTGGGACCGTATTACCGCGAGTTCGGCATTGATGCGGCCAGCATTGCCGCCGGACCGGGGCGGGCGCCGTTCAGCGCTGCCATTGCCGATCTGCTGGACGAGTGTGTGCCACCCGTCGTGAGTTTTCATTTCGGTTTGCCGGTACCCGGCTTGCTGGCACGAGTACGCCGCTGGGGCTCGAAAATTCTTGGCTGTGCCACAACGCTGGAAGAAGCGCTGTGGCTGGAGGCTAACGGCGCTGATGCGATTATTGCGCAGGGGCTGGAAGCGGGCGGCCATCGTGGCATTTTTCTGAATGATGATCTCGGTACGCAAGTTGGTACTTTTGCGCTGGTGCAGCAGATTGCCGCTGTCGTGAAAATTCCGGTCATCGCGGCCGGTGGCATTGCGGATGCAAAAGGCGTGAAGGCAGCGCTCGCACTGGGTGCCGATGGCGTGCAAGTGGGCACGGCCTATCTGCTTTGTCCCGAGGCGAGTACGAGTGCGGTACACCGTGCGGCCCTGAAAAGCCCGGCGGCTGACACAACGGCGCTGACCAATCTGTTTACTGGCAGGCCGGCGCGCGGCATCGTGAATCGTGTGATGAGAGAGCAGGGGCCGCTCAACGCAGCGACACCAGAGTTTCCGCTGGCGACGACCTCAATAACACCGTTGCGGACAAAGGCGGAGAGTCAGGGATCGGGAGATTTTTCGCCGCTATGGGCGGGACAGAATGTTCACGGCTGCCGGGAAATCCCGGCAGCCGAGTTGACACGTTTGCTGGCAGAGACCTGATGCAGCGCTTGTAGCGCGCTGAGACTCAGCCCAGCTTTGCCAGCAGGATTTTTTCCAGCTTCACGAGGTCGACGGCAAACAGGCGTATGCCTTCGGCCAGTTTTTCCGTGGCCATGGCATCCTGGTTCTGCTGCCAGCGAAAGGTTTTTTCATCCAGAACCGGCAAGCGCTTTGCGGGCTCGATGCGGCTTGCATCCAGTTTGCGCGGCAGCGGATTGCTGCTGGCACTGAGTTCGTCGAGCAGGGCCGGGCTGATGGTGAGCTTGTCGCAGCCGGCCAGCTCTGCAATTTCACCGGTGTTACGAAAGCTTGCCCCCATCACCACGGTCTTGAAGCCGCTGCTCTTGTAGTAATTGAAAATGCGGGTGACCGACAGCACGCCCGGATCTTCGGCGGCGGTGAAGTCGCGGCCTTCGGTTTTTTTATGCCAGTCGAGAATGCGGCCCACAAACGGTGAGATCAGCGTAATGCCGGCTTCGGCACAGGCTTGGGCCTGCGCAAAACTGAACAGCAGCGTGAGGTTGCAGTGCACACCTTCGCTCTCCAGAATCTCGGCGGCGCGTATGCCTTCCCAGGTGCTGGCGATCTTGATGAGGATGCGCTCGCGCGGTACGCCTGCCTTTTCATAAGCCTGAACAAGACGACGGCCTTCCAGTACGGTAGCCATTGTGTCAAAAGAAAGACGGGCATCCACTTCGGTGGAGACAAGGCCGGGAATGTGTTTGAGGATTTCGCGGCCGAAATTCACGGCGACTTCAGAAAGTACGGTGCGGCGCTTGGCCTCAGCCGAATTTTCTTTCTGCGCCACGCTGACAGCACGATCAATCAGCTCGGCATACTCAGCCTGGCCTGCAGCCTTGAAAATCAGCGAGGGATTGGTGGTGGCATCCACTGGTTTCAGGCGGGCAATGCTGGCGATGTCGCCGGTATCGGCCACCACGGTGGTGATTTTCTGAAGCTGCTC